>Ga0207747_1000315_pt1 | contig 59558 bp, 79 predicted proteins | sample HigsolmetaGSP11D_FD_184839 | JGI IMG/M metagenome (GOLD analysis project Ga0207747, IMG submission 184839) | High solid enriched microbial communities from the Joint BioEnergy Institute, USA - SP1-1-D (SPAdes) | ecosystem: Engineered > Bioreactor > SSF (Solid state fermentation) > Aerobic >...
AACTTATAACGCACACCCCAGTTCAGAACTCCTTGTGGAACTTGAAAAAACGATTGCGTTGATAGCTTTTTGCCAGTATCGTGTACTATATTTTCTTGCAAATCCTCAATGATGTATTGATATGCCGATTGAATATCACCCGGATCGCTGTCCTGGAATTGATGAACAAATACAGGCGTCACAGTATCGACAATCGCTAAATTTGCTAAATCCCCTTTCGGCTCTATTGCTACAGCTGTCGGGACAGCATTTGTTTTCGTGAACGTAAACTGACGGATTGATTTTGCACCTTTCGAGTCTGTCGCTTCTACTTCAATTGTTGACTGTACATTGAGTGGGATGTTCGCCCACATTTCAGCCGTGATTGAAATTGTGTAATCTGTTCCTTGCAATACATTCGTTCTCGAATTAATTACTTCGCCGTTGAGTTTTTCGATTACATCAACTTTATCTCCTTCTGGGTCAGAGACTTGATATTTCACATTGAACGGACCTGTCTTGTTCCCCTGATTCTGTGCATCGCCAGAGATCACAGGAGCAGAATTCAGAACTTCAAGGACGGGGCGCCAACCGATAGTCGCACTGCGAGTCGCCGCATTGTAGTAAGTCCAGTAGCGGGCGGAGTTGTAGCCGCGATTAGCACGGGACGCCGTGTTGTGCAAGTAAGTCTCTTGACACCATGAATAGACTCCCATCCAATTCCATTTTTGATTATGTGCGCTATTCTTATCTGTACTATTTAATGTCGAATCTAAGTCTGATGAAGATGGAGTAGGTAAGCCACTCAATCCCGCTTCGTTTACAACCCAACGATCCCACTCGTTTGACGCGGGAGAACCGCCACTATAATTATCTGTGCCACTGCGAAAATTAGAGCCGCCAGTTAGTACACGCAATTTATATTGTTGTCCGTCAATCGTGACGTTTTTTCCAAATATCAAATTCTGGGCATTTAAGTCGTCATAACTAATGTTTACAAGCATTACTCGGTCGCAGATTAAATACTTCTTGCCACCATCGTTCTCTTCTATCCATTGCATCTTATCCGCGTCGTTAGCTTCTGTATCGCGAATTTCCAAAGTAGATCCTACCGAGTAATTTTGGATGTTTCCCACTCCAGCACCAGAGTAGGGCTCAGTGTCGTTTCTCCACGGTTTAGTAGGTCGTGGTATTTTGGTCGAACCCATGTATAAAGTACCGAGTTTAACTAAGTCTCCTGTTGCCAAATTTCTCATCTCCTTCTACTTTGATATAGGGGTATGGCTCAAAAATCTTCTTGGCCAAATTAAAAGAGTTGCTGTGACGCGCGTGACCCAACCATGAATTGACTGATTGCCGCACATCATGCAACTCTACCTCCCCAGCTTTTAACTTTCTGTCCATCGCTTTAATTTTCCGCTTCATCCGTTTTTTTGAATCATCGCGAACTTTCATATGAGTGGTCCAAATCTTGTAACCGTAGGCATTTACACCTTGTCTTAATGGAAATATTTGTGACTTTTGAGGGTTCGCTACTAAATTCAATTTTTCTCTCATAAATATACAGATTTCTTTTTTAAGGTTGTTCGCCGCTTCTTTCCCATCCACAACAGCATTCATATCGTCCATATACCTCACATAATACCTGTGTCCCAAAAACCTTGTGACATATTGATCTACTTCGTTGAGATTTAGATTTGCTGAGTCCTGACTTGTTGTACAACCGAGTGGCAAACCTATTTCTGTTGAGTTGTGCGGGTTAACATCTAACCCTTTGTAAATTTCTGGACTATATTTCGGACTACTGTCTATCAGTAAGTCCAGTAACCACAATGTCTTATTGCAAGCGATTTTCTTTCTGTAAAGCCTTTTCGTTATATTTCTATCGATTGTGTAGAAAAACTTAGATACATCGATGGAAACGATGTACGGATCAGCAAACTCTCTTTCTGCAATTCTCATGTATCTTTGTAAAGCGAATGCCGCTCGTTGTGGACCTTTTTCGTCGATACATGCATAAGAGTCAGATATAAACACACCGTTATAAACTTCTTTCAGAACGTTATGAACAGCCGTCTGGACGATTTTATCACGGAAATTTGGTGCCCAAACTTCCCTTCGTTTTGGTTCGTGAACAACAAAGTAATGAAATTTTCCGACGCGATATGTTCCATATCTTAAATCGCGCCATAACTCAATCATGTTCTTTTCTTCCATAAATAAAAAGAGGATCGCATCTCTTTTAAACTTGCGTTTCCCTTTAATTACTTGTTCTAGCGCTTTTGATAGATTATCGAAATCTATTATTTTTTCATAAAGATTGTCATACTTAATTCTTTTCGCCATAATAGCTCCTTTCTTCGAAAGGTCGGTACTATGACTATTCATGTATTTACGTCATGGACGAAGGATTACGACTCCCTTGAAGCCCAAAGCCACGCCGATGCATCCGTAAACACACCGAACGTAAATTACTAACAAGGCGGGGCGCCAACCGATATTCGCATTGCGATTCGTCGCATTGTTGTAATTCCAGTTGCGGGCGGAGTTGTTGCCGCGATTAGCACGGTTCGCCGTTACAGTCATAACCCTAAAATATATACTTATCTACTGGACTTCATCCAGCCACCTAAAATCCTTCCAATTTCCTCGATTTTCATTTGTATTTGATAGTTTTTCTTCTGGGTAATGTATTTCTGTTTTTTAGCAACATTAAACAGAACGACTAAAAGTTTCAAGTAGGCATCAGCTTCTTCTTGATACAATCTCCGTTTGTACTTAATGTTGTTTGCTAACATGATATTTCTTAAAAGAGCGTAAAACGCTTGTTTAATTTCTTGCGATAATGCAAATTTTTCAGACTTTGGAAAATTAACAATTATCGGATATGCGAAATGTAGTAATTCTTCTGCTTTTTTGTATAAAACCAAGTCTGTTGCTCTGACTGACACTGCTGTATCTTTCCCTTTCTTATGGTAGATAAATTCGTTGTAGTTGAGGATCATGCGCTCCGGCGGCTAAATTAATGCCCTCCAATGTTTCAAAATTGTCTACAAAAATATTGGATGTAAGCCCGCTTGTGACGGAAGCTTTCAATAACAAAAACTCGAAACGTAAATTCTTTTGAATGCGTTCCGAGCTTTCTAAATAATCAACAATGTTATTTAACCTGTCGTGTGCTTTATCAATACCTTTTTCCATGTTGTTAGCGCGCTTAGCTGTAAATTTTGTGCCTGGATGACTATTATCACCCTCGGGATCGTCTACTTTGTCGTGCCATTCTGTCGGTGTATAATCGTATTGCTCTCTTAGTAAATCCTGCAGCTCTACATTATTCTGTGGCATCATCATCACCATCCTTTACTAATACAAATAGTTTGAAAGCGATTTGCCAACCGTCATCGCCTTTTTCGATAAGTCCTTCACCAGTGATTAGCGGGACGCCGTTCTCGTTAACTAGAACCGCTTTCTCGATGTTTCCGACGGGTTCGTCTTCAATCTCGATATAATGTTTCAAAAAACCATCACGAATTACCGTTTTGGTGATTTGGTATTCGTATTCTTGACCGTCAATAGTTACAATTGCTTTTTTTGCAATTGTGGCTGCCAAGCGTCGAATTTCATCAACATAAAAATCTTCTATTTTGTAAGTAAATTTGGGCATTTATATCACTCCATTTCTGCATAAAAATCTCCACAAACATGGAAACTTTTAATATAGTTGTAGCAATCTTGCTGGATATTGCTTGCTGCTGTCTGTTGGCTTGTCTGTTTAGTTAATGTTTCGAGTTCGCCGGCTGCGTAAAAATGTTTTGGGTAGGTGTATGCGTCGTTTTCAAGTTTGGCGTTTTTTCCAGCTGCGATTGTGACGAATTTTTCGAATACGGGGTATTCGATTTCATAATCGTACGAATCGTCGTCTGTGTTGACGGCGCCGATTTCATGTTGGAAAAAGTTTTTCTCTCCGTTGAAAGTTCCGCATTCTTTGTAGAAAACGGGATAATTGTATGAATCGTTTTTTAATAAAAGAGTTGCCTTCCCCAAAATCCAGGCGAAGTATTCTAATAGAGAGCGCTTATTTTTAGTTGATTCAATCATTTTTTTTACTTTTTGATAACTTTCTCTTGAATTTTCTTTTACTGAAACCTCTACTGAAAATCTGTAAGGAGTTCCGTCATATTCAAACCATTCATACAAATCGACATCTTTGAAAAAAATATGCAAAATTTGTTCAACTGCCCACCGCGTTCCTTTTTTTCGGTGCCAGCTGAATGATTTTTTTACAAGTTCTCTTTTTTGTTCAACAGTTAAATCGCTGTCGTAAAAATCGACATGATTTTCATATGCTAATAAATCCAGCAAACGTTCTGGAATTTTATCAACATCAACCAAATTCGATAACGCCTCGGCTTCTTCATACGCTTCGTGCAATTGAATTACAACCGCTTCAAACATAGCCACCAAAACCGGGTCTTGTTTTAAGCTATAAGGTAATAATTTAAGAGCATCCTCAATCATCGGTTATCCCCCGATAAGTCAAATTTGCTACGGTTGCTTTAGCCACTTGATTTTTTGCGACTTCGATAAACATTGTAGAATTAACAGAAACCCTGGAAGCCCCAGCTTGTTTTAAACGTGCAATTAATTCTGATAAATCAACATCGCGCCCTAATTTTGAGCGTTGCCAAACAAGATATTCTTGATAGGCCTCTTCAACTTGATTTCTTATAATAGAAGCGACTGTTTCGTTTGCCTTCGAAATCCAATATTCCGCAACCGCTTCATATTCAACAACTTCTGGAGAGCTGACAATTACTTTGTCAGTCAGTGGACGCACATCGGATTTTGTTAAAACTACTTCGACGGCTGTCAAATCTTCATTAGTGGGCAATTGACCATCTTCCATTAGCACAACCACATTAACCACGCCTTCATTCGGAGAATCTACGACAATGTCTGCTATCTTTTGACTAGCCGTTTTTGCCCAGTAAACATATGCAAGTTCTGGCCCGGCAGTCGAGAAGCTTTCCGGTGCTAACCTAATCCGCTCTGCATAAGCATCATCAGATTCCGCTTCTGCTCCACCGCTTGAAATTGTTGTATTTTGGACAGACTTTACATACGGTAGCGGCTTAACCAATGTGGAAATCTGCCCTGGCAAAAAGTCATTTCCGATTTCCCCTACTTCTGTACAAGTTCCGCTCATAACTCCGATGCTCTCGCCAGTTGGTATGACTAAATCCGCATCTAAAGCAAAATGCACATCCCCTACTGAGATTAATGTTCCAGCTTCAATAACATATGGTTCGTTCGGCCGGTCATCTTCCAATACAAAAGCGAATGTTGTTTTAGCCGGCTTAGCAGATATTCTTTCGGTGGATCTTTCTTCACCCATATGCTCTAATGCGTTGTCAACCGCATAAGCTAAACGGTTTTGACGCAAAGCGAATTCAAGTCGATTTCTTTCCATAGTCACAAAAGCAACTAAAGCTTGCAAAAATTTTCGTCGTGGATCTGCGCGTTGTAAAATAAGTCCAGTTTTTTCTTCCACGTGCAATAACATTTCGCGTTCAATCTGTTCCGGAGCCTTATTCAAAAATTCTATATCTGGCAAATTAAATCTGTTCGTCATTGATAGCCACCTTCACTTTTGGTTTAAATTTTCCCTCTAACGGGTTTCCGTCAAATGAAACAGACAGCACTCTGGCGCGTGGCTCAAATTTTGTAATAGCTTCGGTCACTTCATAGGTATAACGAGCTTTTCTCAAATGAATCGGATCATCAATCCCCATATTCCAACCAAACTCCCTATCAAGAGGGCAACTCATCAATGGGGTGGACATAATAAAAGCAACGTTTTGTAGAACCTCGTCTACACCCGTCGCTCCAAAATCAATAGTCGTGAGTGGAGTTACTTCATATTCTGCCATCTATGTCACCTTTCTGAACGTGGAATATGCTGAATTAGCAGTAATATATCTGCCGCCGCCCAAGTCGTACCAACCATTTTTCTCTCCATAAACCGTTAATTCATCCCCATTCATTGCATAGCCAAGTACTTTATATTGCACACCAGGCCCGCTACGAATATGAACGGATTTTACAGTGATTTTCATTTTCCCGACAGCTTTTTTTGCCGCCGGGGCTGTTGAGGACGATGATGCCGAAGTGGAAATTGTAGCTTTTTTTACTTCGTCTTCTTCTCTTTCATATTCTCCTAAGTTTATAGTTACATGAATTTCTAACACATTTCCAAGGTTATCTATGCGCTTGTGAGTTTCTACTAATTTTTCAATAACCCAATAATTTACAGAAATCGGCTCATTTCCACGTATAAATAATCCTTTACTCCCGGTTCGAGCATATCGTCTAAGCATTTCTAATTGTTTTTCTGGGTTGACGCCCAGTTCAGCTTTAAAGACAATGTCAAAACTAATCGTATCTGCACCAGGACCGATAAATTCTGGTTTCGGTTTTCTCCCGATTATTTCATGCTTTTGATAGCGTGGTTCATTGGTGCGTGTAAAATCGTTAAATGTCTGCGTCTTCTTTTCCGATACTTCAAAGACCAAATCCAAAAAACTGCCGATTACAGCCATTCAATCACCCCGATGTGATGGTTCCGGTGCATTGTATATTTCCTTCCACTATCACATTTTCAGATTTTATTTTTAAAACATGAGCAGATGTATCATATTCAAAAACTGCTCCGTCTTCAAATTGCAAATAATGTTTTTTCTTATCTTTGACGGGTGGCTGGTCCTCGTCGTTGTATACTGCTCCTAGCACAAAACCTTTTGAACAATCCGAGAAAATACAAACCACCTGTTCACCGATGGCCGGCATACTGTATTCCTTATTTTTTAAAGTCCCACGAAAGATGACTTTGAGCTCAGCGGAGATTACTCCATCATTTTCAATCCGTTTTACACGAACGGTTCCGCGATCTTCATAAACATTCACAACAATTCCTTCTTCTATTTTCATCAGTACCCCTCCAGGCATTTGCGCAAATGCAATGTACTGCCTTTCGCATTGTGTTCAACTTTGTAAGCAATGTATTTTCCATTTAAATTACCAAAATCCACTAAATTAAAAGTCATCCCTGCATCGATGTGCATATAAGCGAAAATATCTAGCGCAATGGTTGTCGCTTCTTTATTTTTTTCTCTTAATTTCTTCTTAGCGAGTTTTAAAGCCTCTTCTTGCGACGATACTTGCTGTTTTACAACCAACGTCCTGCCGACTTTCGGAGCGCTTGGAGGAACAAATGTAGCTGTTATGTTTTTCTTTTTCGATGTATCGTGATGGGTTACTCTACAAGCCTTGTAAGTATCAGTTAACGATGTTTTAAAGCTCCAACTTTTTACTTGTATGATATCGCTTAATTTGCTTACCCTTCGAATCGTTTCGACCGGTGGCTGTTCTTCATAATCTTTCTCGTCAAGCACAACAATTTTGTTGTTTGAGATTTTTAAACAGAGCCCCTCATCTTTGCATAACTGATAAATAAACGCTAAATCCGTCTGGTTGTCTTGTTCATAACGGTCTTTCTTCGGGTTTTCAGACGACTCCCAGACAAGTGCCATACCATTTTTACTAGCAATTTCACTGATCACATTTTTCAAATACGTATTTTCCCATGCGTTGCATTTCTCTTCGCCGCGCAATGATGAGTTTTCTGATGTGGCTAAAGCATTAATTGTGATGACAGAATTTTTCCCTTGTATTTCATCGATTTCAAATAGACCTAATTTAGTAACATATGGATGCTTTCCCCAAAACCCTCGAAGTATTTCCGGCTCAATAGTAGAGCCTTTTGCGGGAAACCAATTTCCTAGCCAAAGAACATTTCTATCTTCAAGATGGATGCTGAGACTGTCAATTTCTCCGGAAAGATTATCTGTATAAGACCAATCAAGCATATACTTCTGCAATTCTTCTGTTACATCTTGATTATTGTAAGTGACTTTTAATACTGTTCTTCTTGCTGCATCCAACGTCATAATTTATCCGCCTCTCCCAACCATGCAGGGCGTGAAGTATAAGAAGTAGTGTCGACATCTGGCACATTTAGCTTTATTCCGCCTTCGAAAACAATAATATACCTGTACTGCGGATTCGCTTCAAGCAAATAAGTTAGCAAATACTCGCTCCCCCATAATCGATAAGCAATTAAATCCCAAGTATCTCCTTGCGCCGTTATATAACTACTCATATTTCAACCTCCTTGATGCAGGACCTTCCGGAAGTTGCACGGAATTAATACGAGATTCCAAGCGGTTAAGCGCCGATATTACTCTTTGCCCAGCAGATTGTATGCCAGATAGAGATGCAACCCAACCGCTTGCTTGGCCAAGGTATGTGACCAGTGCGCCCATATTGTGAGCCACCGAGTCTGTTTGTTGCTGCAATTGATAAAACGAACCATAGATCATGCCGCTTGCTTGGCCGGTGTACATAGTCAAAATCGACATATTGCTCGCAACCGAAGCGGTTTGTTGTTGCAATGGATAAAAAGCTCCGTAAATCATACCGCTTGCTTGGCCAAGGTATTGGGTTAAAAGTGCAGCATTGCTTGTCGCTTTCTGAATTTCTGCATTTAATTTTGTAGTGTCGACTGCAACTGCGGTGGAAACAGAGACCTTTGACGTATTGCCAATTAATCCTCCGAGCCAACTACCTAATTTATCGCCCGCAATACCACCAATCAAGCCACCGACTGCTGTTCCGACGCCAGGTATCACAGAACCGATCGCCGCACCTGCAGCAGCGCCTCCTAATCCACCGACCGCCGAACCAACCGATTGGATTTTATTATCCGACGTTAATATATCTGCTCCGTATCCAATAATCGCTAACGGAGCAACCGCTTTTCCCGCACCTTTTCCTAATTTTCCGACCTTCGATAAAGCTTTTGCTGAAGTTTTTGAGAAGGTAGTTTTTTTCGCAGGAACATCTACTTCTGTCATCGTCTTAGTTACAGATGTTATTGCTTTAGATTTTTTTGATTTAGATGAACGCTTTTCGTTCTTTTCTTTTTTAACTTCACTTGCTACAACCGTTTTATCCGCTACCGCTTTTTTCTTTTTATTGTTACTGTTATCAACTGCCTCTGTTGTATCTGCAGCCGCTTTCTTTTCCTTTCGGGTTGTATAAATATCTTTAATCGTACTCCCAGCCCATTTAGCGCCACCAAATAACCCTTTACCTAATAAACCGCCTGTCATAGCATTAGCAGCTGCAAATAAAGCCAAACTTCCTGCAAAATTACCTTCCAACGCTTCTCCGACAGCGTTTTTTGCAGCAGTTGAAAATCCTGTCAACCATGATTTTCCTGCAATCGTTCCCAAATCAACGAATAAGTCGCCGATTAATTCGCCGCCTTCTCCATCGATCCATTCGCTGACGTATTCTCCTGATTTATCCAGCGTATATTTGACTTTATCCCCAAAGTCCATGTCTTTATATTTCTCCGGATCTTGGAATGGGGCTGTTATGTCGTCAATAACCTCAGCGACAGCTTTTCCAGCGTTCTCGATAGCTGGCAGGTTGCTTTCTATTGTTGATGTTAAACCGGCAAAAACATCTTGCAAAACCGGTAAAATCGGTGTGGCAAACGCAATTTGCGCAGACTCAAATGCTCCCGACAATTGCTCTTTTGCTCCAGCAAAGTTGTCTTTCATTTTTTTGGCCGCTTCTGCAGCAGCTCCGCTGCTATCTTCAAGGGCCTTAGTCATATTACGAATCGCATCCGGTCCGGCTTCAAATAGATTTATCATTGCAGTAGAAGCTTCAGTACCAAAAATCGTAGAAGCATAAGCAACTTTTTGAGTTTGCGATAAATCTTTAGTAGCCTTGTTCCATTCTTCAGTAATTTGCGCAAGACTTTTAAAGTTGTTTTCTGAGTCGACTACAGAAATATTTAGCTTTTTTAATGCTTTTTTTGCTTCGGTTGGTGGGTCAGATAAACGAGTTAATGCCATACGCAAAGCGGTACCAGCTTGTTCTCCAGCCAATCCTTTGTCCGTTAGTATGCCTGTAGCTGTACTCAATTCTTCAAGGGAAATACCTAAGGTTTTTGCAATCGGTGCAGCGTATTTAAAGGCATATCCTAGATCTAGCACATCTGCAGCTGATTTAATCGCAGACATAGCGATAATATCAGCTACTTTACTAGCTTCTTTCGCTTCCATCCCAAAAGAATTTAAAGCAGATGTAACTACATCAGAAACAACATTTAAACTTTCCCCAGAAGCTTCTGCCGCAGCAATCAATCCTGGCATCGCTTCAATAATTTGTCTGGCATTCATTCCTTTTGCCGCGAGCTCGTCCATACCTTGTGAAACCTCAGGAGCGGATAAGCTGGATGAAGCACCAAGTTGGATTGCAGTTCTACTTAATTCTTGTAATTCAGTATTAGTAGCATCTGCTTTTGCTGCTACTTTAGCCATTTGCGCCTCAAAATTTGCAGCTGTATCAATAGACTTTATAAAAGTAGCAGCCGCTGCTGCACCAGTTGCTATAACAGTTGTTTTTGCAGCAGATTTTACATTCGTATAAACATCTGCAGCCGCTGCTTTTATAGATGACAATCTTTGCCGATTGGTGATTTGTTTTTGTTGAGCGCGTTCAAGAGCGTTTAATTCTTGCGTTAACTTTCTAGTTTCTTCTGTGTATTGAGAGAGATGGATTTTCTCGTTTCTAAAATCACGATTTAAGCGGTCTAACTCCTGTTGGACCGCTCTAGCTTCCTTTTTTAAATCAATAAGACCTGAATTCGCTTTTCTGAAAGCTTCCACGAAAGAGCTTCCAATAGCACCCGTTATTTCAACTTTTGTTTCGAACGATTTAACCACTATTTTCAGCTCCTTACTTATTAAAAGCTTCAATCCAAGCAGGGAGAATCAACATTTTTTTCTTCTCCCAATATTCAATACTCGTAAAACTATCCATCGCTAATTTAACAAAAAGCTCCCTTAACTCTTTTGCTCCTCCGTGATCGCCTACCATCTGACGAAAAAATTTCTTGTTTGAAATACCACTTCCAAATAGTCGCCAGCTTTCAATTTTTTCAAATCGTATGGATTCATCTTGGCCGCTTTGGCAGCTAAAAGTAACATAGCATGCTGATTAAAAATATTGTCGAATATTTTTCCTTCGATGCGAAGTTCTTCGTCAACTTTTAGAATGTCTTCGCCTGTAAAATTTGAAAAGTCCAATATAATTTTGTCGATTTTGTTCCCATCAATTTCGACTGGCTCTTTTAAAGCTACATTAATTACATATTTATTTTCTTGATTTGCTTGAGTCATTTCTTTTACTTCACTCATTTATATCTCTCCTTTATATTCCTAGTGCATCTCTTAATTTCTGTGTATAGTCAACGCCATTTACCCTGTAAATGTAATTGATTTTATCAACTTCAATCAGTACTATTCCGTCACACTCAACTTTCAAATGCAGCACCTCGATTTCTGTTGACCCATCGTATGGCTTTCCTTTTTCCGCTTTTCCCAATTCGTTATTAGTTGGAATCCCTCTAACATACACACGATTTGGTACAAAATCATGCTTACCTTCGACCGAGTTATATTGTTGATTGGCGAGTCTGCAATCCAATTCGATTGCTTCTGGTCGTAAAAAAGAAATTAATTCCTTTGTGATTACACGCCAATTAAGTTTCAACTTTAAACTTTGCAAATGACCGAAAGCTGGAGACTCATATTCTCCCAAGATACCAGCCCCGTTAATAGTTTCTGTTAAAGGCTCCAGGCTTGGTAATTCGATGTCCGATACCCCTTTCAAATCCGGATTTCCGGGTTCATACACCCGGAAATCATTTAACTTCTCAGGAATAATCATCTAATTCACTCCTTAAAATAACGAATTATAGTAATTTGGATCGAATTCAAGTAAGTTCTCAATATCTTCCGCCGGAGTTGGTTCCGCAGTGAAATAATGAAGCCGAATTTTACCATTAAGTAAATTTGTTAGCGGATTTTCATCTTTTCGAAATTCCACGCGCCCTCCTAAAACGACTCCGGTGGCTTGTAAACCGTTAAACCAGTTATTCATTGTATCCACGATATTATCAATCAACCTGCGTGTAATCGGTCTGTCTACTTTGCTCCAAGTTGTTAAAATAATTGTGTTTGCAATCCAGTTATGAGTTATACGGACAGGTATAAATATGTCTTTAACATCAGTATTTGCCGGATAAGCTCCAGTTCGGTTGCCCCATAATTTCCAACCACCCATAAAATTCAATGCAGTTGTTATTCCTTGACTGTTGAGCAATTCTGCTTGTTCTGGCCCTAAATCTACTTTCGTGCCATCTCCCAAAACCATTTTGTTCATCGATAAGTTTTTATTCGATGGAGATTCATGCGGATAATCCCCGTTGTTTTGAGCCACTTTAACCGTCAAGCATGCAGCTTGAGTTGATAAATGATAAACTTTATCATCCAACGCTATCATTGGCCAGCAAACACTTTCATTTGTTCCCGTATAATTATTCTGATTTTTCCACTCGTTTGCTTTTTGGTAAGTATTAGCCTCGATAGTATCAATATCTGTCCAAACATAAGATCTAAAGTAACTATTAACCGCCGACGCTTTTGCTCGCATTACAGCAGCAACACCAGGAATTTTAGAAAATTTTGGCACAATAACTTGCCCTGGAACTAAGCCGAATTTTGGAAAAATAGCATTTAACAATTCCAAACCTTTTCGTTTGCCGGTATTAACGCTATAACCACCAATGATATCATCTTCATCCACCATTTCTGGAGCTAACTTTTCATAAGTGATATAGAGCGAACCCTGACTTAACGGAACACTTCCGCCAGGCACAATCGCAATAACTAAATTTCCATCATCATCAAATGAAGCGATATAATCAATGTCTTTTTCTAATTCATCGCTTGTTTCGTCAAGTTTAACTTTTAAACTGTCTTTTAAAATTCCTTTAACAGTAGATATCGCTTTTCCGCTCTTAATTTCAACGATTTCATTCGCTGATGTTTTGTGTACTGCTGGATCAAGTACATTAACAAAAACAGCTGGCGCAACATTAAACTGACGAAAAGCCGCGTCCATCGCTTCGCAAAGTGTATAATTCTTCCAATCATCTGAATAACCGAGCGCACTTACAGCTTCATCCCAAGAGTAAGCGATGATCGGTTCATTTACATATTCTTTAGTCGCTGCCAAGTTGATTGGAGCAGTGCCAAAATACACCATCAATGTTGCACTAGCTTCAACTGGCACAGATAAAGAAGTTGGGATTTCTGTGACACGCGAACCATGGTTAAATGCCATTATTTATTCACCTCGCTTTCAATTGGGTAAAAATACTCTTCTGCTTTCTTGTAAAATAAAAATTCAACAGAATTACTGTCCGCTAATTTCAACTGAAAATTCGTTAATTCTTTTGGATTAATAAATAAAGCCTTCAGTGCCGGACACTTCTCGATGTGACGCTCTACAACCAAAGGTAATCCTCCCTCATAAATAGCATACTTTTGTAATTCTTTTGTAGGTGGACCTACATAAATGTATTTTTCGGGCTTCTTTTTTCCATTACCTTTTTTAATAACAGTTTCCATTATTGCTTCACCTACTTTTTTTGATTCTGCTTTATGTTTCAATATAGCCGTCTTCTTTGATGGATTTTCTGTAGTACTCATCTTCAAAACCACTCCAATCGCGTTGGATTTGCGGAATTTCAAATTCTACTTCCATAACACCATGCCACAGAGGTTTTCTCTGTTCTTCAAATAACGCAGAACTAATTGTACCGGTTAAGTTCGCTGAACCTATTGTCTGTCTTTCCTTTAACCTTGATTTAATGCGAATCATTACCGATAAAGTATCTCTCCAACCATGTTGTTCATCTTGGCTATAAGTTCCAATAAGAAGCCGAAATGTCACTACATTTCTATTGAAAATTTCATCTTCGTCGCCCAAATAACGAACAATGACAAATGGATAATCTTCTTGTTCTGTATCCTCGCCGCGCTTACTTTGTTTTGGTGGAAGATAGCCGTCAAAAACAGCAGGCGATTTTAAGTCACCTGCTTTTGTTTGCAATAACATATCTTTGAGTTCATCTTTTAAAAACGCAACCAAATCATCTACAACATTAAGTACGTGCATTTACACACCACCATATAAAAAACGTTTGATTTCATGCTCCAGTCGATTATCCAACATCTCTTGGGCGCGCGCTTGAATGGATTCTATAATTTCATTTTTGCCCATCATCTGTGCTACGGAAGGACCATAAAGACCTCGAATTGGATAACGGCTAGTTCCAACTCTTGTAAAAACATTCACAAAACCATTTTTTCTAACGCGAGTGACAAAACCCGTTTGAATCACTTCTTTACTATTTTCTCTCAATACCCTAGCTCGAACCTTCATTATCTCTGGAAATTTTGGGGAAACATCAAATTTCATCAATGGTGTTACCGGTCCACTAGCGCGAATTTCTGCCACTAATTGAGTAGCGTTAGCTGATTTAATTTTAATTCTTCTTTTTACATCCGCTGCTTTTATAACATATTTTTTTCTAATTTCTACACTCGCTCTTGTTCTTGCTGCAATGGCCGCACTATTAATGGCACGCCACAACACAATATTGGCTTCTTTTTTGGATTGAGAGAAAATTCTCTCTAGTTGTTCTGCATGGCGAACTCTTACTTGTACCATTTTTTCACCTAGCTTTCATTAGCACTTAACAAAATGCGGATGATACCTTGTTCTTCTCCTGCTTCTTCCACGAAGAAACTTTCGCCATCTAAAATCAGTTCACTATCAACTTTTGGTACATAGAAGTCAGATGTCTTTACATAGACAGTTTTATAACGTTTAAAAACCTCTTGGCTTGCGTAAATTTGGTCACGTGGAAGATTAGTGGCATTATTTTCTAATTTATGGTCAATTACAATCATTGGAAGAGTTTCGCCTTCCAGCTCATGCTCTTCCGCAAATTCTTTTAAATTAAAAAAGACGTTCAAGTCTTCATTTACGTAGTCTTTGAACGTCTTTTTATTCATCCGTATCATCCTCTAAAAGCTCATCTGCTTTACCTTGGGTGATAATGGAAGCAATCACTTCAGCTTTTGTAGATGCACCTGTCAAATCAACGCCTACCGCTTTTGCCGCGCGTTTTAATTCTTCTGCGTTGTATTCTTCATCTAGTGCCGCGCGAAGTTCCTCAAATTCATCTGGTGAAATTTCAAATTTATTACTTACTTGCTGTTTTCTTAATTCTTCCTCTGGGCTTAGCACATATTCCGCTGCCTTTAACCGTACAAGGCGCTCTTCTTCTGATTTACTTAGACCGTCAATAATAGCGCCGCGTTTGTATGTGATATTGTTGTGGCGAATTGTATGTTTTGCTCTAATCAATTTCATCGTCTCCTTATAGCACTTTTGCTACAAACCATGAGTTAATTTCCTTAGGAATTGGAAGTGGTTTTGAACTTAGCTGCAGAATTTTTCGAGCAGGTCGTTTTTCTGTCCAAGAATCAGGAACACGATCGGCTTCGTAAGTTACTAGATCATTGTCTTTAGCAATCGTAATGGCTGCATAAGCCATCGTAAAGTCTGCTTCGGTAGCAATTAAAGCAATTGTTCCATCTGGTACTATTGGTTTTACTTCTTCAGCAACGTCATCATAATAGCTTGCTGAATATTCATAAATTTCGCCTACACCTGCAATTTTTCCAATATAAGTCGCTCCGTTTGGTAAATTTTGAGGTCTTAATTCTCCGATATTGACATTTCGGACATCTAACAATTTAAGAATCTCCTCGTCTTTTAAAAGTACGTCCGTAACGTCAGGAGAAACGATGACAATATCAGGATTCACAAAACCAGTATTTTGAACAATACGCACCCAACGTTTTAAATCTGCGTACTTGCTAGAAGTTGGTTCGCTCCATAAATTTTGCCCAGATAAGACCTCGCTATTTGTATGACCAAATGAAATGACATAATCTACACCTTCGCCTTTTACTTCAATTTCCCCGTCGAAAATTGCTTGCGCGCACATTACTTCTTCGCGACGTGTAATCATATCATCTAAATCCTGTAAGTCTTTTATCAGTTTTTCTGCAGCGCGTTCATCTGGGGTGCGAGAAGAATAAATATTTTCTCCCATTAAGCGCTTTTGTAAATCTGCAGCTGTAGTAACCGTTGTTGGCGCAACAAGTGGTGGTTCAAATGTTTCAGTACGGAATCCGCTATTTTCTACAACTTTCCCACCTATTTTTTCGCTAACATAAGGAGCAACTTTTGCTCTTCCTTTTTTAACGTCTACATCAACTTTATTCGTAGGGGAAAGCTCTTTATTTTTAAATAAAGTATCTCGAATAAATGTTGTAACTCGTGGCATACGCTCCACGAATTTAAGCATTGTTCTAGTTTCGAATAAATCTACTGCCATCGATTATTCCTCCTCTTTTCCTTGTGGATCAGCTGGTACCGTATTTCTTAAAATAATTCCAATGTTTCTTAATGCTTTTTTGTACTCTACTTGATTAGCGCCTTCTGGAAAAATAATTTTCCGCGCATTAAATTCTCCGCACACATAACAAACTGCTTCTTTTGTTTCATCGGCATCTGTTGCAATGGCATCTGCCATTATACCGTAAACATCGGTCGCGTTGCTTTCAGTTGTCATAGCAATAGCTTGTCCTTCTGCATTTAATGCAAAAACCTGACCGACTGACAATTCTTGACCTGGTGCAACTGTAATCGGTTCAGTTACCACATCCGACTGAAATCCAGCTAAAAGGTTGTCAAACTCTAAAACTCGCATATTACTTACCTCCTAACACTTTATTAATCAATACATCCACTTCTTCATCTTTTGATTGCGGTAGTCTCCTAACACTTTATTAATCAATGCATCTACTTCTTCATCTTTTGATTGTGGCAGTGCATTTGCTTCTACTTCATTGATTGGTTGTGCATCTTCTTTAATGTTTTGCAACATCATCGATTTTTTTAATGCGTCATTTTTCAGTATTTCAACAGCTACTTCACCTGCAGTTACACCTGTTTCGAATTTCGCCTTATTAATAATTTCTTCTGCACCAGGCACAGCAATATTTTCAATTTCTTGGATACGTTTGCGTTCCGCAGCAATTGCTTCGGCAGCCGCTTCATTCTGAATTTGTTTTACTAAGTCGGGATATTCATTTTTTAATTGTTCAAGATTCATGATTTTTTTCTCCTCCTTTTTTACTCTCGACTCTAATACGCCTCTCGAAGCATTATTTTTAATTAAACTGTTTGGATCATTCGCTAATTCATTTCGCATTTTTTCAATAACTTCCCGTGGCAATAAACCGCTATTAAGCTTCATACCAACGCTCGCAACGACACTTGAAGTGTTATCAGAGAACATTATTTCATCAACAAATCCATGTTCCACAGCTTGTTGCGCGTTCATCCAAGTTTCATTGTCCATCATTTTTTGTAACTCTTCTTTTGATTTTTTTGTTTTTGTCATATAAATCTGCATAATTGCTTCATTAGTTTGGATTAATAATCGCTTCATGGATTCCATTTCACGATAATCGCCTTCTGCAGTCGCTGAAGCATTGTGGATCATATAAGCTGCACCAGGTGCGATTACAGTCTTGTTAGTTGCATGAGCTATCATTGTGGCCGCACTTGCACAAACGCCTGTGATTTCAGCGATTGTATTAAATGGATATTTTTTTATGTGTGCATAGATTTCGGAAGCGGCATAAACAGAACCACCAGGACTGTTTATGTTAATGACTAAATTTTTAACATTAGCAGCAGCGGCACGATCTAATTGTTCCATTATTTTTTTAGGGCTTACTGCTGGAATCTCGAACCAATCATAGATCCATTGCTCGCTGTCAGGTACAATTGCACCACGAATATCAATCCTCATTTTCCTCTCTCACCTCCTTTTGAGATTCTTCATATTGGATATCCAATCCCGCTTCTCTACGTGCTTTTTCCTCTCGTACACGTAAAGAATGATTTCGCCAGAAATCTCCGCCAGTGAGTTCAACAGTTTCTTTTGTTCTTGTGCTAAATCCATTTTCTACACGTTTTATTGCTGCATTTACTTCTTTTAATGGGTCTAATTGACCTTGTGATGGTCCGTTCCATTCAGCTTTACAGTATGCTTTTCGTGCCATCGGGTCATTAAAAAAGCCAGGCGCTTGAATACGGCCTAGCAAAATAGCTTCTGTTAAGAATTCTTCATATATTGGTTGGCAAAATCTTTTTGCAATCCACTCTCGACGCATTTTGAACATTTTCCATGCTTCCAACAACGCGCCGCGAGAAGCAGAATAAGAGCTTGTAAAGTGTTTTAATAACAATTCGTATGGAAGCTCCAATGCTGAACCAATTTGTCTACAAATTGATACAACAAACGGATCAAATGAAGCATTATTACGAGCAGGGTTAGCTGTAGTTGCTTTTTCACCTTCCCCTAAAGCAACAATAGCACCTGGCCCTAATTCATAAGATGTTTCATCATCATGATCAACTTGCTCTTCTTCTGGAATTGCGTTATCTAATGGCGGACCATCATATCCTGAGTCTTCCATTTCGATGAAAACCGTAAACAATGATGATACTAAAGCCGCCATTAATTCTGCTTCGGTGTATCGGTCTAGTTGTTTTAAAGACTCAATAACCGGCGATAATATTGGCACCCCTCTTCGTTGCTCTGGCCGTTCCGACTCCATAAGATGAAGCACATTTTGCCTTCCAGTTTTTTTACCGAATTTTTCTATACGGATCCATTCATTTCTACCTGATGAAAGCGACAATGGATGTTGTTTGGAAATGTGATAAGCTACCACTTCACCAAACTTACCGAGTTCAACACCATTGATAATATTTGGATTGTTGCCTGGTGGGGCACAAACTCTATCTGCTTCAATTAATTGGACTCTCAAAGAATACGGATTTTGCGGATTATCTCGATAAGGCAACAAAGCAAAAACTTCTCCAGACATCAAAAATGATAAGAAAGCCAATTGCTGCAGCTCGTAAAAATCATGCATCTGCATGGCATCACACATTAAACTTTCAGACCATAATTCAAATTCTCGTTCTGCTGTAGCTTCCCACTCGTCTGCTTCTTCTTCAGTTAATCCTAGAAATTCATAATCAATCTGAGCATTTAAACGCAGTCCAGCGCCAACTACATTTGTTCGAATCGTTTTTAATGACCCGGTTGCAAGAGGGGTATTCATATAAAGGTCACGGGATCGTTGGCGTAAGGTGTCTAAATTATCATCAATATCCTCTTTGGTACTTCCACCCTTAAAAATCCAGCCAAGCATGGATTTTTTTCGCTTACTTGCTCCGCCGTTTGAATACCCAGAATTCAGCAATTCTAATTTTCTTCTTGCATAATTTCTTTTCAACGCTCTCTCTGGGGAAACCACCGAAATGGCTTTATCTATTAAATTCAAACATTTTCACCTCGCTTTCTATAAATCTCTTGGCACGATCCGCGTCACTCTCCTTCGCCCTCGTCCGCTTTCTCTGGCTTCAGCTTTGGCTAATTCGTTTTGCCAAAATTTAATTTGTTCGCGAACTTGAGATAGATTCGCTCTCTCCAGCCGCCGATTATCAATTGAATAACTTTGCCCGGATGCAATTGCCGCTTCCGCATCAAGCCACATTAGCAGCCTTTCTTTACATTCTTTTACCGTGAAAGCCATTTATTACAGTCCTTTCGAAATTACTTTTCTTCGTCTTTTCTTTCGTTTTACTGTTTGATTGTAAACGGCACCAGTGAGATTGTTCTTGTGCAAGTATTCTAAATCCGGATTTAATATTCTTAATGCTGCCAAAGCGTAGTTGCGCAAGTCGAGAGGCTCATTCCGAACATTCGATGAGCGTTTGACCCATTCATACCGAATCAAACCATTAACACGTTTTGGTTTTTTGTATTCAGATGTAAGGCCAATAAAATAAGCCTCGTCATATCCTTTCTCCTTATTCAATGGAAAATGGCAATAACCAGGCTTCTCTTGATCTTCAATTTTTAATCTTCCATAAATCGTGTCTTTACCTTCGTTAACACCGATTGTGAATAGATAAGTATCTTTTTTGATTCCTACTTTAGAAGGTTTGGAGATGAAAGGTGTCCCCGAACCACCTTTACCTTTTACAGCAAAAACTCTTTTATATTCTCGCGCCTTACAAAATTCATAAACTTCTTGCGTATAGTGACCGCCGCTGTCTATACAAGTAGCAGATATCGATAACTTAACTCCGTTTGGTGTAAACCAATCTTTTTGCAAGAATGCATCGAGTTGGTCCCAAACCGCCTGTTGCCCTGGGTCTCCGTAGAAAATCTTGTATTCAATCCCCCAACTAGTTTCACCAAGACCCCAACCAACCACTTCTACCTCCAATCGGTCATCTTGAACGTCTACACCAGCTGTTAAAACTAATACGCCATCAGGAATATCATGCTGATATTCTTCTCTTCGTTGCATTAATTTATTGTGGTCATGCTCTTGTGGCTTTTCTTCCCAGGATTCTCCCAAAGTTGTGTTTTTCCATGTTTTTAATGTTTCGGGACCTTTCCTTTTTGCTTCCTTGAATTCATGAATAATATTTTCCCAAGATTCCCAAGGTGAAGCGAAAGCATTTAAGTGAAATCCTCTTTTTCTTGCTTCCGGATTCCTTGCAATCCATTTTCCAGGCCTTGATTTCCACTCGACTTCTGTGTGTAGTGATTTACAATAAATACATTCCATGCCAACTGGTTCAAATCTTATTTGTTCCCAAACATAAGGTTGAAATTTACCGCATGACGGGCACGATACGCACCACTGTTCCATTGTGCTTTCATTATACTCAGCCTCAATTCTTGAAGCCCCCTTAATAGTTGGAGTGGAAACAGATATTTTTTTTCGGTTCCAGAAAGTTTTTGTTCTTTTATGTGCAAGTGATAACGGGTCACCTTCCGTGCCCGCGCTTAGTGGAAAACGGTCAACCTCATCCGCTAATACAATTCGAACTGGTCTTGATGCTAAACTTGCAGGCGAATTTGCACCAACTAACGTCAAATGTCCTCCTGGAAATTTTTTTTGCAGCAAAGTGTTGTTACCATCTTTCGCTTTTGGACTATTCACTTTTTTGGCGAGTGAAGGTGTATCTCTAATCATTGGTGCAATTCTGTCTTTAGAATACGCTTCAGCCATTTCCAAAGTAGGCTGCATTAATAACATAGGTGAAGGGTCGTAATCGATGTGATAACCAATGATATTATTGATAATTTCTGATTTACCAACTTGCGCAGAGGACATCACAACAATTTCTTCATAATCAGGATTATTAATGGCATCCATAATTTCCCGTTGATATGGTGCTCGGTCAGTATTCCATTTACCGTGCTCTGCAGATGATTCTTTCGATAAAACTCTATATTTATCTGCCCACTGAGATACTGTTAATTTAGGTGGTGGTGCTGTTAATTTTGCAATTTTTTTAAACAGAATCAGCGTGTGTTTGCGAACCATCGTCATCTTCCTCTACTTCATCATCGGTTGCTTCAATGAACATTGACGGATCATACTCCGATAACTCTTGAAGCGCTTCATGAATATCTCTTTCAATCAACGCTTCAATGAGTTTTGGGTCACTTTTGTTAACAAGCATATTAGCTAGTTTTGTGGGTAAAGATAACATTTTTGAACGAAATGCCATAATCATATGGTTAAGCACTTTTTCAACATCTTCAGATCTGTGCATTTCATTTTTTAAATGAGCAAGCTCGATTTCTGCTTTTTCACGCTTAGCTTTTTCATGTAGCCATTTTTCATATTCTAATGATTCTGTTACGTCGTTTTCATCCATTCCCTCTGATGAAAGTTTTAAAAAATTAATGTATTTGCTGACAGTATCAATTAAATCGAATCGTCCGTGTGCTACACGACTTATCACACCCTCTTCTACCAATTGACGAACTCGGCGCTCTGTCATATTAAACATTTTTGCGATTGTTTTTGTATTAACAACAAGACCGTTCACATCAGATTTAGTAGACACCTAATCACCGCCATTTTTTGAATATAATATTTTGAATCGCTTAGGATGGAAGGAACCGAATTTTTACGCTTATATCTAGACCGTTTTTGGGGCCTCGCGAGACCCGCAGGCTTTGTATTGCGCCAGAAGGACCCGTAATTTTATTTTCTTAGAAAAATAATAGGCGCTGCAAATATGCTTGCAACGCCTGTCGCATCTAACTTTTCCATTAATACCATATTAACATGCTTTTTCTAAAATGTTCTGCCAAAATCCTGCCAAAATCCTGCCACCCATTTTATTCCAATTATCAAATATTTATCATAACATTGAATATCCACAGGATTATCGACACTATCCACCACTTTAACATATCTTATATTCTGTTAAACTTTCGGAATTCATTTAATACTAGATTTATCAATACATAGAATAGTCTTATATTGATGAGTTTTACATTGAATTTTTATGTAAATGTCTTTCGTTCTCTAAAACTTTAAAATATGAAAATGTATTGAAAATCTATTTTATACTTCCGAAAATGAGCAAAATAAAAACATCCCACTTAACCGGGATGCTTCTAATAATATAGTTTGTTATATGCATCATTGATTGCATCTTGATTTACTCCAATGTATCTCAAAGTAATATAAGGTGAACTATGATTAAAGATGTCCTGCAACAAAGCCACATCTCTTGTTTCTTGATAAATGTGATAACCAAAAGTCTTTCTAAGTGTATGGGTACCTATTTCTTCCAAATCACATTCACGTGCAGCCTCACGTAAAATATTATAGGCTTGTACCCTTGTTATTGGTTTGTTTTTTCCCTGCCGAGACTTGAATAAATATTCTTCCGGATGCCTACCTTCAACATATTTATTAATCAGTCTTTTTAACTTTGGAACAATGGGTATCCTTTTCGTCTTGTTGTTCTTTCTCGTATTCTGCACCTTTTGTTCGCGAACAGTAATATAATCTTTTCCTTTCACATCCTTCACTTTCATTCTTAATATGTCACCGATTCTGAGTCCGGTGTAAATTCCAAAACAGAATAACAACTCATTTCTTGTACTTTTGGAAGCTAAGTATGTTCTTACTTCACGGATTTTTTCAATATCCCTAATTGGCTGTACATAATTCATACTTTCACTTCCTCTTTCAGAAGCGCTTTGGCCTTATTCTGCTTGATGATCGCTTCAATAATTTCTGTTTTTGTAGAGGCGCCCGTTAAATCGACACCAGTATTTATTGCAGCATTTTTCAATCCATCTAAATCAAATTTTTTATTAAGGGCCTCTTTCAATTCATCCGAATTATCATATACAATGACACCTAAAAATAACGCCAACTTATACAAAGCATTACTTTTTAAACGGTAGAACGTGCGCTCAGAAAGATTTAGTTTTACAAAAATCTCATAATTGTGTAGAGGCTCCTCCGCAAGATTCGTAAGAGTGATTATTTGTCGTTCTATTTTATTCAACCGGTTAAAACCTCGATTAAACCACTTCATGAATTTTGTATAATCCTCAGAAAAACTCGCTCTCTGAATAGCTGCGTTTTCTGTGCTTGAAGATTTATATAAAGAAAAGTTCGGCATTTCCAGAGTATATTTTGTTGTGATTTTTGGCAGTAGATCCTCAGTGGTTGTAAGCATATATGTTCGATATTGACGAAAAACTTTTTCAATGGCCATTTGAGTTGCTTTTCGATCAATGTTTTTCAATAAATCATTCATGGAATCACCTTCCTATTGTACTTGTCTATATGCTCCACGATTCCGCTTATATCTCGGTCTACGCATCCCCATAATCTCTTCCCAATCCAGACGGCTCAGATTTTCACTTTTCGTTTTTGAACTGTTTTTTGAACGTTTTTTTATTCTGGAAAAATGTTTTTTCTTATGCGGCTTATAAAAACCTTTCTTAATCAATTCGGATTGCAACGTTCTCATTTTGAAACACCCCTTTTGATAAAATGAATTTTTACAAATAAAAAAGGACAACAAATGACGGCAGCATAAAACTGCAATCAAATGTTGTCCTCCAGCGGTCTGGCTAGGACTATATTAAAAGTATTCACTTTCATCCCATTGAATCTTTTTTACGTCGCCTTTATAAGTTATTATTTTTGTTTCTGCATGTTCTGGAAGCTTTGCATATTTTGCTATACCTTTTGAAAATATTATAACACAACTCTCAGGTAATTCCATTATATCAATATTTAGGTGGCCAGTGTCAGAAATTTTTAACTCTTTCATTCTCATTAAAGCTTCCTCCTATGCTATAATATTAATGCGATAAATCGAAGGAAGCTTCATAAATTTGCTACGGTTTTAACCGTAGCATTTTTATATTTTGGAAGATATAAAAGCGTAACATTTATCTACTGATTTAAATACCTCGTGCAATTCATCGTTTTCTATTTCATAAAATCTTTCGTTCTTTCGAATATTGAAAGAATCAATTTTTATTTCCTCACCAGTCTGTAGATTTCTAATTTTTGTGAATACCGGATCATCGTCTAAGCTAATAAATTCGTATAAATTCGTTTGTATTAACATGTCCATCACCATCAATTAAGATTTAATTGGCTTTTTTCAGCGTGATACCATTCTTTTTCTTCCAGTTGTGCAACTGGTATTTAGTAACTCCTTTTATTGCTGCAATGTCCACATCGTACAAACCACGAGCTTTATATTGAAGATACTCCTCCATCGTCATTTTCCAGTTTCTTGTTCCTTTGTGCTTTTTATCTTCAATTGGATTCATTACCGTTTTCTCTAATGTTTTTCCCAACAGTACAATTTTGTTACGGATTTTTCGTCTTTCCCTTTTGCTTTTCTCTGTATCTAATAAGCTTTGTAACTCGTCAATTTGGCGTAGAATTGCAATACGTTCCCTCTTTACTTGGATACGTTTTTTTCTTAGTTGTGATTTATTCAAATTTATCACCCCTTAAAAACTTGTCCTATTTTTTCAACATATTCCTTGCTTCATACGATATCTCGTAATGTCATCGTACTGCGAATCAATCTTCACAAAGAGCTTTTAATCGCTCATATTCATTGTTCAATTCATCCGCATAATTGCTTGTGTTTATGACTTCTGCCAAAATCGCTCTATCCTCATTGGCTTCTTCTAATTGCCTTTCAAATTTCCTTAGTGATTCAATTACTTCCCGTTTTTCATTCCTGTCTAAAGAACTTGTCATTACACAACCAACTGCTATGTTAACAGCTTTGCTAATTTCCAATTTTTCTCACCCTTCCTTTATTGAACATTATCTTCGAAATGCGTCTTACAATAAACAACCATCGATTAACAATACTTCAGGTTCGTCACTTTCTAAAGATTCTACGATTTCTTCTATATCGCTTAATTTTCCAGATTCATCAACAGCTTGCGAAAATTTCACAATTGCATAAAGTTCCGGTACTAATTTACATTCTTTTAATAGCTCATCAAATTCATCTTCTTCGCCAGCAACCACTTCGATGTACTTTTTTACAGCTTCTTCGTAATCTTTTGCTTTAATCAAAGCGTAGTATGGCTCGATAAATTCAAAGAACTTCAAAGCTGTTATATTGCGAATTTGTTTAATTTCCGAATATTGTAACTTAGTATCTGAAATACAATATCTTTTCGGGTTGATTAATCCAAGAAAGATATCACCTTCATGTTCATACAATTCAACTGTATAACGATTTGGTAATGTAACTTCAATTTCTTTATTGCTCATTTGTTATTCTCCTTTCCTTTGTCACACTTTGTTTCAAATGTGACTAACCCCAGTGTCCATTACGTTTCATGATTTCAACAACTTCATCAATATAAGTTTCATCTAAATTAATGACAATGTAGTTATTGAATGGTCTTTTTCCATCATTGATGCGGCCTTTTTCAATATGTTCAGCAACCTTATTAAATGTGTTCATGAATTCTATCTTTAATTCATCTGGTACATACTTTTGAAAATCGCGCTCATTTATTACCGTAAATCTTCGCTCAAAACCTTCTTTGATCGTGCCATCAAAAGCTGGTTCTCTTTTCTCCCAGCTTAACAACATATTCTTTACTTCTTGATTTACATGTCTGTAATTATCATTCATCGTCATCTTCCTTTCCAAAAACGTTCAATTTTCGTCGTAATACGAGCTGTGGATTTTCAAAAATGTTTGGATCGTTCATTTACTCACCTTTTTCTAAACTGATTCCCATGCTTTTGTTATAAATCTTGTTTAATTCTTCGTCCGACAATTTACTTAAAAATTCTTCGCTATAATGGGTCATCAAACTGCAAATGAAAATCAGCTCTTCGCGTTCCTCTTGCGACATTTGATTCACCCTTTTTTCTTCTCTTTAATCCATTTTTCAATCTCTATACCGAATACCGTCAATGCTCCTAAGATAACAATGATCCAAGCTACTGAATGTAATAGTTCACTCATGCCGTTCCCTCCAACAAATGCTTACCATACTGCGTTTTACTGGTGCTTTTTTATTACGTTTCTCATTTTTCGAAGCGATGAACTAGTTAAGTCTGTAATATCTCCTGCTATTTCGAGCATAAGTTTTACCATGTATTCTTTTTCTTCTTGGGCTTGTTTTAATTTCAAGAATTCTTGAACGGGAATCAAAATGTATTCTCTAGACATTGTTCTCAACACCCAGCTTTGCTAAAACCTTTTTCCTTTCAGCCTCAAAATCAATATCAGTGGAGGTTTCTTCGGAAGGTTTTAAAACCTCATTTGTTTGACGTTTGTAGAACCAGTCTGGGGCCTTTTCTTCGCGTTTTCCTTTTCGGTTTTTTTGTTTTTGAGCTTCAAATCGTTTTCTGTCAGCTTCTACATCAGCAAGTGATTTAAAGTTTTTGTTATGCCAGTTTTTAAGAATGGTTTCAACGTATTTCCAGTTTCGTACATTATTTTCTGTTGAAAGTTTCAGAGCTTCTAAAACTAGTTCCTCGTTTAGATCGTCAATCCAGGCTCCAATTTTTTCAGCTACATATGGACTCAATGTACCGAAGCCATTTTGTTCGTAAAATGAGAATGCCGATGTTTTTGCTGCTGGCTGCTCTTCTTTATCATCATCAATATTATTTATCTCTGTAGTATTCTCTGTATGTAATCTATGATGTAGTCTATGGTTATTGGTGTGCTCAATTTGAGCAGTCTGATTGCTCATTTTGAGCAGACCGTCTGTGCAATTTGAGCAACTCGACTGCTCATTTTGAGCAGATGGACTGCTCACTAGTTTTTGGTAATCAATTCTATACCATTTCGTTTTGTCGATCCCCATTTTGTTATAAGCATCCGTGCTGATTAGATACCCTCTTTTTTCGAGGTTATTGATCGCTCTTCGAATTGTAGCTTGAGACCAAAACGGGAACTCTTCTTGCCATTTCTCATATGTTTTGTAGAACCATTTATACCCATCAAATTCATGAGTTGATTTACTAAGCCAATAATGTGCTTGTTGCAATATAATCGCTTCGTTTAATCCGACTTCACATGCTAAAGTTGGCAAAACCTGCAACGGCGGTTCGTTGATTAATAAATTCATATGCGCTCTCCCCCTTATGTTATGGTGCCGGAATAACGCGCGTCCGATTTGTATATCGATTAACAAGTAGCCACGTGTCACTCATTTTCTTGCTAATCAACCAATTATCTGGGTTAAGCCGAAACGTTCTGACATACTTACTTTCATTCACTGTAAGTTTGCGACCACGCTTCATAATCTTCCCTCCCACGTTTCGATGAATCTTAAAGCATCTTGCAGCTGATATTGCTTAATATCCCGATACGAACCGACTTGATAACGTTCTTTCAATGCTGCATAAAGTTCTCGAAAAAGCACCTGTTTTGGTTTTGCTCCAGGAAGTTCAGCTAATTCATACACCCGTGCAGCCACTGCTTTCCGCACACGAATTTGCTCACCGCTATGCAAAGTCACATCCCGCAATCGTTGTTCCAACCACTCCACCTTCCTCTCGATTTCCAGGAATCTCTCGATATTGATGGGCAATGCTTCGTACCGATGTTGTCTTGATGCATTAAAATAATTGGCAATCAGTGCATTCATAGCTGTTCGAGCCTTGTCTGTTTTCAGATGTTTGGCGTGCATCCAGGCACCAGCTTCCGTCCATAAGTACAAAACTGATACATATTTGAGGGTCGCGTCATTTTGTCGTGAGGCTTTAAACTGTTTCAATTCTTCACCGGTTAGCGAAAAATAATGGACTCCTTCTCGGAATTGCTCTTTGTTCCGCTGAAAGTTGCGATTGATAATGCCGCTTTTCGTGTTCAACGACTCCGCTAGCTGCGCCGTTGTCAGTACCCGGATATCGTTGTGTTCAATGATTTCCCGTTCCTGGAGTTCTCGCATACCACTCTCTCCTTTCCGCAAAGGGTGACGTCATTTTGTCGCCACCCTAACAATCTATTAGCTGACCGCTTTCACATCAGAAACAAGTTCGATAGCATCCTGTATTGTTTGCACCCGGATCCGCTGTTCGTTGTATTTGGTTTTCGCTTCTGTATAAGAGGATTGCGTATCCGCTTCCGCCACTTCTATTGCCAAATCCATCAGCAATTCCTTTTCGTCCGAAAGAAATTGTTTTAACTTCTGGATATATGTTGTCAATGTTTTCCCCTCCATTGATTTTTTGAAGAAAATCATCCATAATAAAAAGGCAAAGTTTATTTTTAATTTGATTTTTAGCAAGCCTTTTGTGCTTGCATTTTTTATACAGTTTTTTCGACATATTCCTCGTATTCTTTTTGGGTCAACAAAGAGAAAAATTTAACTCCATCTATTTCAACAAACGCTTCGAATGGATATTTGTCATTTCCACGAGGTTGTATGTCATATTGTTTAAATAATTTGAAAAAATCATCTGTAAATGGAACATGAACTTCTTTTGCCCCTCTATAACTTTCTATTGCGATTACAAACTTTTGATTTGTTGCTATTTCGTGCAGCTCATTGACAAGATCCACCACTTTATTGATCATTTATCTCACCTCCTCAAACTTTTGGTGTATTGACAATCCATCTACAACGTCGTTGCCACTGGGGCTATGATGGGTATAGCTGCCGCTCGCTCTTTCGAGGTCTTGGCGAAGCTGGGCTCGGTTATAGACGGATTACGCTAATCCCATCAAGCAGCCTACAAGTCTAGGGGGAATTGTAATAATAAGAGGAGGGGCCAAATATCACTAACCAACCACTTGTAGACTGCTTGATGAGAGCGAGCGTAAACTCGCTACTCGAAAAGATTTATGATATAATGAAATAAATACGAGATTTTCTATTATTCCGTTAATCATTACCGTGGTTAACGGATTTTTTTATTGGATACCAAATACAAAATATTTAATTTTTGTTTTAACGTGAGATACTTCCAGGCGCGTGGCTTAATCCGCATAGATCATCCCCCTAAACTAGATATATAACCAGCACTTGCTAATTTTCTGTAATGCTTTTGCCAGATTTCTCTATAACCGATTTGGGCTTCTGTGCAAACTACCGCAACAAAGTGATCAAGAGCTGTAATTGCATCGACCGCTTCAACGAGCATATTCTCAACTTCTTGCCGTTCAAAATGTTTAATCATTTTCGGCGGCTTGGCCAAGCAAGTTTTTAATATCGCATCAAGCGCTTCTTTTAATTCTTCAATGGTTTTTTCTTTCACACTGGATCGATGCAGATCTACATTTTCCCCGTCCAACCATATCGGACCCGTGCCGGTATAGGCATTTCTTATCGTCATTACAAACTTTGGATCATCATATTTCTCTACTAATTTTTTGCTTATGTCTTGCGGTATGCTGGTTCTGCCGTTTTCGTATTTAGATACTGTTTCGCGAACCACCCCTAGCTCAAAAGCTAATTGCTGTTGGGTTTTATTTCCCCGAACTTCCTTCAACGCTTTCCCAACTTTGTTAGACATATTTCTCCACCTTTCCTTGTTAATAGAAAATCACATTTTTCCAAAAAGCGAATATGAATCAGACCATAATCAATTTTTAAAAATTGTAAAATTAAAGTAGCTTAATATATTAATGGAACTATCACACCGCTTTAAAATAATTCGTATTTTCTTCAACCCATCTGGTGTTTTTCTCGATCCATTGGAACAATAGATGGGTTGGAATCAATACACCCGCTTCACGAAATACTGGGAAATCCGGGCGATTTAATAATTCGGAGCATTTTGTTGACTTAATGCGTAAAACTTGCATTAGTTCTTCACGCGTCAGCATCGGAGGAAGTTGATTTTGCTTTACCACATCCGCAACAGCGTTTTTAATTTCCTCCCGGATGATTTGGCGGAATTCTTCATTGCCGAACAATTCTGTAGGGTTGATTTTGAATTGAATCATTAATAGACCTCCTTTATGGTTTGAAGGATACCTCTTCTTCCTTGTCGAATAGTGACAAGAAAGGAGGTGATTAATATGGAATCATTACCTATTCCAGGAAAAATGTATTTTAAGGATTTTTCTTTCGATCTTGTTACTTACTCAGTAGAAAGAAATTCTGAATTAATTGGTACAGTACAAGGTTTACCGAATAAAGGGTATATCCACTTCTTAATAAACTCTGATGTAAAAGAAGGAGATATATTAACTACTCAGACAAATGAAAGGTTCATTGTAAGGCGTATCGATTTTGACACCTATAACGGACAACCTGAATTAATTAAGGCTTACTACTAATTTCGTTTCCAACAGATAAATAAAATTCTCTAGAACATACAGCTATAAAATTCAAAATTTTGGGTAAAACATCTTTTTCGTAATTTGTCACTTCTATTGAAATTTGAAGTTTTACTTTTGTACCATTTTTTAATTCTTGGGAATACTCTTCAGTCGTTGCAATGGTATCTTTTTCAAAATCTTTCATTCTATCACTCCTTTATAAGCAGGAAACATATAGTAATGCTACATTTCGCTTAGACAATTATGTCCATCCAAATTATTTCGGTTTACTATTTAGCAAGTTATTTGAATTAATTGAAAACGCAAATATCCTGCCAAAGATGGAAAATTGGAACTGCCGTTTATCAACATTGGTAAACAAACCGTGCAAGTTATATCTTTTATGGAAATACCTACAACTTTCAAATAATGCTATAACCTAATACGTTCAGAGCGATATTCAAGATCCAAACGAATAAATCCAAGCATGGCGTACGCATCTGTGTATGTCATGTCATATTCTTTAAAAAGCTCTATTACCTTATTAGAAATTTCTTGAGCCGTTTCTAAAGTACACTCTTTCCAGAAGCGACTTTCATATGCATTTTCTAAACTCTCGACATTCGGCGGGAACTTTTTCAATAGAAAATCTTTAAGCGATTGATTTTCCATCTTTCTAACCTCCTTGTTTTTTTAGTGATAGTGTTGGATTATAATCCTTCATTGAGTTTTTAACGAAAATCAAAAATGCTATTCCGTTTCTTTAAAAACGCTTGGAACAAACCAATCATCTGCGACCAAATCTTCAAATAGCGGCTGCCATCTTTGATTGCATTTTCCTTCGAAAGAAACTTTGAAGGATACCTCTTCTTCCTTGTCGAATAGTGACAAGAAAGGAGGTGATATTAAGTGGATTTAATGCAAATCCTTCAAAGCATTTCAGCTAAGCCATTCGAAAAATATGGTTGGATTATTCCTTTCGGCGAAATTGTCCAAATGTGTAAGTTGTTCGGCCAAGATAACCATCATTTTATCGAGTTCAAACTCAAAGAACTTGAACAGCAAGGCTTACTTAGTACTGTCTATTCAACTGAACCAGGGTTCGAAGAATTATTGATCGGCGTTAAACTTCATTAGCTTTTAAATTAGCGGCTATGGAACCTAAATGTGAACCGATTTCACAAAAGTCTTCAAATGATTTATGAGTTCCGTTGGCGACTAAAAAGTATAAGCGTAATGCAATTTGTAAATTGTCTAATTCCGAAAGATCATTACTGCTAATTAATTTAGTTGCCTCTATTTTTTTTCTAATTTCTTCAGCCGTTGTCCCTGCAGCGGCTTCCTTTTCAAAGTTCGGCATCGCCTCACCTCCAATCAAAATTACGTTTTACATAGGTAACATTTCGTTGCCTTCATCATTAAAAAAAATATCTTCAATTGTTGTTCCGTAATACTTAGCTATTTTTCTAGCTAAGTCTAATGAAGGTGTTCTTATACCACTCTCAATAGCACTCAGCATCTGCCTTGTAATTTGCAGTTCTTTTGCAACTTCAGTGATAGTTTTATCTCCACGTAGTTCGATTAATTTATGTCTCACTTTCACCTCTCCTTAAGCAACTTTTTATTACCTTTAAATACAATATAATGCAACGTTTAGTTGCTGTCAATAGCTAAAAGTAACTTTTTGTTGCACAAAGCAACTAATAGTTTCGGTATAATTATTTATACATAACTGAAGCGAGGTAATTATATGTTAGCAAGTAGGCTTAAATATTTAAGAACCAAGCATAAAAAGAAACAGCAAGATTTAGCTGACTTTCTCGGCATAACCCGGCAAGGTTATGCTAAATATGAAAACGGTACTGGTGAACCAGACAATTCCACTTTAGCCAAACTTGCTGATTTCTATGGAGTTAGTACAGACTATCTTCTTGGCCGAACCGACACCCCCGAACCACTCGACGATAAAGATGAAACAGAATTCCAAGCTTTCGCAAACAACCCAGAACTCAACACATTTTACAAAGAACTCCCTGAATCCGACGAAGAAGCGGTTGAACGACTTCGAGAAATTTGGGAGATCATCAAAAAAGATTTTAAAAAATAGGACATGTCATAATGGCATGTCCTAAAAAGTAACTCTATTTGTAACATTTATACAATTTTATATTTATTTTTCCTATTTAGCACTTATGTTGTATTGGAGGTGTTACTTTGAATCATCAGCTTTACAGAATCAAAGGTAAGCATGTTGAAACTAAGAGGAATCGTACATTGAAAATTGAAGCGTTTAATAAAGATGACGCAATAAATGAAGCACATAATCAAGGACTTGAAAGTATTAATTCAATTGAACTTATCCCCTTCGAACCTCCTACTGAAAGACAGCTAGAATATGCTAAAGATTTAGGGATTCGAATACCTGAGGATGCTTGTGGGAAAGACGTTTCAGCATTAATAAGTAGAGCTGTGGACAAAGATGGGGAGCCAAATGAAGGACTCGTTGACTTTGCAACAAACAGAAGATTATTTTTCTCAAAATACATTGGGAAAACAGCGCTTTATAATTTGATTTTTTATGAGTTGCCAGATGTAGATCGGGTAGCATTTTTTATTTTTTCAATCTACCGATATATTTCCGATGACAGACACGCAAATCTAGATACACATCCACAATGCGAAAAGTTCTATGAATTTGCAAAATCGGTAGTCGATGATGAACGCTTTATGAAATCGATGAATAAATACACTGGTGCTGATTTGAAGTTTTTTGGTGAGTTGACAATGCCTAATGGATGGACACATACTGGTGGATCCGTAAACACAATCGCATTTAAAACAGCGAGAGAATTTTTAATAAACAACCACTTAATAGATAATAATGCGCCATATAAAACCAAAAGACTACATCATAGAACTACTAAAACAATTTTCTTGACGGAAGATGAAATAAAAGACGCCAGTGAAAAAGGTTTAATAGTAGAAAACATCAGAAGAGTTACTAATGATGATAATGCTAATGAAACTTACTCAACAGAAGAAATGCCAAACGATGAACAGAATAAAAACTTCAAAAGAAGCGTAGCTATAGGAGCTAGCGTTGGGTTTGCTGTGTTGTTCCTATATAAACTCCTATTTCCTTAGTGTTTTAAAGGACTTCCCGAATCCGACGAAGAAGCAGTTGAACGACTCCGAGAAATTTGGGAGATCATCAAAAAAGATTTTAAAAAATAGGACATGTCGAATGACGTGTCCTTAAAAATGAACAAGGTGAGAAAAATTGGATTCGTTAGGTTCTCGAATTAAATATTTACGAGAAAAAAATAATATCTCTCAAATTGAATTTGCTAAGAAAATTGGCGTTTCCAATACTGTATTATCACGCTATGAATCTGGGGATAGAAAGCCCGATTATGATACTTTAAATAGAATTGCAGATTATTTTGAGGTTAGTGTGGATTATCTACTTGGACGCACCGACATACCGAATCCAACACCTCACAATGAAGTTGATAAAGAATTTCAGTCTTTTATTAATGATCCAGAACTTCAAGTGTGGTATAAAGAATTGCCTAAATCGGATGAAGAGGAATTGCGGAAACTGCGCGCGATTTGGGAGATGATTAAGGGGGAAAATAAAAAAAATAAATGAATTTATAAATAATGCATAATCATTTTAAAAATTAAGCGATTTTATAAATAATGTATATTTATGACAGAAAAATGAGTGAATTAGAATTAATAAATATGTGGTGATGGAATATGGAGAATAAATTGGATTTGATTTTGCAAAAGTTAGGAAACCTTGAATCAGATATAAATGGAATTAAGTCTGATATAAACGGAATTAAAAACGAATTAAGTGAACTAAAAGATGCAACAGCACGAATTGAAGCAAAACAGCAAATTATCTTTGACCATACGGCGAAACTTTCGGAGTACCACACTGAATTAAAACATGAGATGGAAGAAATAAAAGATCACCTTCGATTTAACACGTACAAAATCACTGAAAATGAACGTGAAATTTTTAAATTACGATTCGGAGATGATTAAGGATTATAAAATAATGAATATTTCATCCCAAGCATTAAAAATTCATTAATTAAAAATAATAAATAATTACAACCTACAAGGCATGTCATTTGGCATGTCATTTTATATACAATCAAACTGTTAAATTATTCAATAATTGGACACCCATACTATGTTACTTTTTTCACATAATTTATACCGTTATTTTTGAATATTATTAATATATTTATAGGTATTATTTCAATTAATTTGCAAATAATAAAAATAGAAAATAATTATGACGAGGTGACAATTATGTATATTCCAATTTTAAAGAATAGACAACAAGAATTAACAGTAATTAAAAATATGAATAGTTTTTTTGGTAGTTCAATAATTCCACTAATAGAAGTCATAAAAGATGAATATAAACCAAATTACAAAAGAGATGAAAATGGAGAGTTCATATATGAAAAAAAGAAAAAGAAAAGAATGAGAGTAAAAGATAAACCTACTGATCAAGATATTATTACATTAGATAAGATACAAAAACTTCTCAATGGAAAAAAAGCATTTATCGATTTTTTTAGATTTAGTGACACAGAATATGATAATAAAATCTATAATGGCGTTGAAACGTCTTTAAAATTAAGAGCCTTTGATTATTATCGTAAACGATTGTTAGAAATTGGCAATCATCCTTTTTTAGTCCCTGTTATTTCAATTAAGGAAAATTTCACTTTAAGTGACTATGATTTAGTCAAATTAATTAATGATTTAAAGAAGGATAATTCTTCAATTGCAATTAGATTAACAGATGAATTTTTGGGTAAGTATTATGAATTATTGCAAAATAATTTATCAGAAAATGATTATATAATGTTAGATATTAGAGAACAAAACGTTGATTCCAAATTTATGGAATTAGATGAGTTTAGAGATTTAGAAACAGATGCAAAAAAAATCCTTCTTAACTCTCCTAGATTGAGAAAAATGAATAATGGAAAATATGAAAATTTGCAGTTTACAGATAAAATAAATAATAAAGTAGCTGAAATTTATAAAGATTATGAACTTGATGGTTTTGGTGATTTTGGTGGATTAAAAGATGATTTACCTGTTGATGGTGGAAAAAATATTGGGGCAGCATTAGCTTTAATTTATTTTAAAGATGAAAATGCCTTTTTTTCAATAGTAAATTATGATACAAATTTAGGATTTTATGGTTTTGAATATATAAAAAATGAAATATTTAAGAGACTAGATTTTTTTGATAAAGATAATGATTGTTTAGCAATCCAAAAAATAAAGACGATGAATGGTAATGGTAACTGGAAGACATGGATTACAATTACATTAACAAGATATATTCACCAGCAAGCAAAAAGACTACAAGAAGAAATAAAAAAATAGTATATCTTTTTAAAGATATACTATTTCTGGATCTATCATATTTTTGAAAAACCATTGATAATCAATTTCTAAAATATCATCTTTATTCTCAACCAAGAATTCCCATTTTTTGTGATATTTATTTTTTAAATAATCTTTGAACATTTTATTTATTTCTTTATCGCTTTTTTGTTTAATTATAAGATTAATCATGTCTTCCTTATCTTCATATATTGGGCAATCAAAATAAACTTTTAATTCTCTTTTAGTAAATATCGACAATTGTGCAATAGGAGAAATATGGGTTGATTTAATAGCGGTACGCTTACGTTTAAAAACATAATTTCCTGTTTTTGTGATGCTATATGTGTATATTCCGCATTCCTCTGGAATATAAGGTAGCATAATATCAAAATTGTTAGTGGAGCATATGAGATATACTTTTTCAAATACTTTAAAATAATCTGTCATTTGCTGTCCTAATCTTTTTGGATTATCTAAGTCTGTTTTTATTTCAAAAGCCGTGCTAATACCATTAATTTTACACAAGTCTACTCTGCTATTCCCTACATTTAATTCAAAAATAGACACATGATTACTTTCTTTAAAAAGAATTTTATTTATAAAAGCTGATTTTACAGCGGTTTCGTTAGGATAGTAATGGAGTAGAAATTTATTTACAAACTCCCTAGGTGTTAAATCTTCTTTAAACTGATCTAACGATACTTGGCCATCAAAAATTTTTAAGAGTCTATTTTTAACCGCTTCATCAGTAAGTATCGGTGAATATTCACTTGACAAAATTTGCGCAAAGTGAAAATAATCAATGTTTTTTTTCATTTGCTGCACCTCTATTTCAACCATATTATATTATATGGTGTTTGTATTAGTCTATATTCCCAACGACTTAAAATTTATTTCACAAATATTGTTTTACTTTACGAGTACAAGGGTGATACGATTGGATATCTTTTATGCTACAAAAAATTTGGAAAAAATATTAACTAATGAAAGGTTAATTAAAAAGGAATATACAAAGTTTTATAAAAAAATAATAAATAGGCTATCAGAACTAAGAGCTGCTAACAATTTGGATGAAATCCCTCACGTTCCACCACCAAGGAGACATAAACTAGATGGTGAATATCACGATTGTTGGGGAGTAGATGTCTCCAAAAATTACCGGATTGTTTTACGACCTACTGGAAATTGGGATGAACACGACTTAAAAACAGTTGTTTCAGTAGAAATTCTTACAATTGAGGACTATCATTAGAAAGGAGGGAATACTGTGAGTAATGAATTTATCGTCCATACAGGTTCCATTATTCAAGAATATATCGATGAAATTGGTTTTGATTATAAAGAATGTGCAAATCAATTAGATATTAGTGAAAAAGAATTGAACGATTTATTTAATGGCAAAATATCAATAACACCTGAAATAGCTCGTAAGTTGGAAAATATAATAAAAGATGTTCCAGCATCTTATTGGATAAATTATGAAAGTAAATACCAAGAATATTTACAAAATATCACTTCTAATTATTCACAAAAATACAGTATAGATCAGCTAAGAAAGTATTCAAAAAGATTTAGGTTTAATTCTGTTTTCAAAGGTTTGAATTGGGATCTCTATAAACAAGCTAATGAAATGTTAAAAATATTAGGTCTCACTAGCTTTGAGGAATTTGATAATGTTTATTCTAATCTTAATGTTGACTTTATGGAAGATGGTGGAGAAAAAGAAGCCATTGCTATTTGGCTAAACTTGGCAATGGAAGAAGTCGAGTTACAAAATCCAGACTTATCGGGTAAACAATTTGATAAAAATGCATTAATAAATTCTTTAGAAAAATTTAAACTATTAGCTTTAAATACGGACTACAAAAAATCTATAATTAGTGCAAGAAAATTATTAAATCAATATGGTGTATATTTAGTTTTATTAGATGCAATTGAAAATAGCAAAGTTAGAGGCGCATTGACTACCTATAATAACAATCCTGCAATTTTTTTAACAGCAAGATTTAAAACTCATGATCATGTTTGGTTTGCATTGATGCATGAAATAGGACACTTAATTTATCACTATATACCAAATAATCCAATAATATCATTTGAAGATGAACTTTATTTGCTATCGAAAACCGATATAAATACTAAAGAGGAAGAAGCAAACGAATTTGCAAGAGACTTTTTTATTAATAAATCTGATTACAAAAAATTTATTGAAAATCAAAAATTCGATAAACAAAGTATCAGCAATTTTGCAAAATCTCAAAATGCACTTCCTGGTATTGTTGTTGCAAGATTGCAACATGATGGATACATTGGTTTCGATCAATTGAATTACCTAAAAAATAAATAGCTGTCTTTAAAACCTCGCTTTTAATTGGCGAGGTTTTGTTTTATAATCTATAAAGAACATACGTTCTATTTGTGTGTAGGAGTTGGTATTATGTGTCATACAAGCTACATGGAAAATTTCGTTAAAGAATTTTACACGAAATTAGACATTTTAGAACCTCATCAACTGGATTACAAAGAAATTTCATACAAATTAGGAATAAAGATATTTTATTGGTACGAACCAAGTCAAGCCCTGTTTCTCAAACAACATTCTTACATTTTTTTAAATGCCCATCTTTCAAAAGTGCAAAAATGGCAAGATTTTTGCCATGAACTTGGACATGTTTTACTGCATGCGGGAAACCAAAGAAGGCTCTCTGCAGAGTTCGTAAAATATCAAGAAGCAAAGGCCAATCTTTTCATGTATCACGCCTGCGTACCATCTTTTATGTTGGACCAATTAGAAATTAATGATTATACATCTGAAACTATTAATCTAGTTGCAGGTTTATTTTGTGTAGAAGGCCCCTTTGCTGCCAGAAGGCTGGAACAATATATAAATAATAAATTACACAGAATGTGTGAATTCAAATCGTCAAACCAATACGAAATAAGTTGAAATAAGACCATTATCGGCCCTTAGACCATGTCAAAATTAAAATTGAATAATTTTGTTCCTGTTTGAATTTGAACCCTAATAACAGCCAATTCAGAGCTGTTTTTTAATAATTTTTTGTGAGGTGATTCAATTGCCTTATTATCAAAAAGTAAAAGCGAATAACAAACAAGGCTATCGATGGCGTTGTGTTTTAGAAGCTACTCCATGCCCTGCTACCGGTAAACGTCGTCAAATATCCAGGACTGCAGATACAAAAAAAGAAGCGTTAAAACGGGCTGAAGAGGCCCTTAATAAGCTGATTGAAGATGGTATAGATGAAAAAGCTGTACGACATCTAACTTTCGAGGATGTAGCAAATGAATGGTTTGATTTATATTCGAAGACAGGTGTGAAGGATAGTACGTTGGATCAACGTCAATTCCAAATGAATTTTTTAATCAAACAATTTGGAAAAATGAAAATCGTTCAAATTACATCTCGTATGTATCAAAAAGTTTTGAACGAAATGTATGATATCGGCTATGTCTACAAACACGTTGATGGAATACCATTGTATAAACCTTATTCAAAAAATACGATTGTAAATACCCATGCAACAGCAAATATGATTTTTAACTATGCAGTCCAACACAAAATAATTAAAGAAAATCCAACAAAACGCGCGACAATACCGGAAAAAGTTCTTACTGTGGAGGAGATTGAAAACAATTCGATTGAGGAAACATATTTCGAGAAAGAAGAATTGGAGGAATTTTTAAGAGCTGTCGATCAACACGGACTATACTTGGACAAAGAATGGTTCTACTTACTTTCATTTACTGGAATGCGTACGAGCGAAATGTTGGCGCTGAAATGGTCCGACATCAACTTTGAAACTAATGAAATTAGAATTACAAAAACTAATTATAATAAAAACAACAATATGAAAAATTACAAGCTTACTCCACCAAAAACTAACGCTTCCATTCGAACAATTTATGTAGATGATGCTGTAATGAATATATTGAAGGCTCATAAAATACAGCAAAATAAAATCATCATGGCCAACCGGATGATTCCGGACGGAAAAGGTGGATTTATGAAAAATCCAGACTTTCATGACGGGAACTTTGTTTTTGCCCATAAAAATGGCTACCCGTACACAAAAAAGCATGTATATGAAAGAATGAAGCGATTAATGGCTAAGACAGCCATTACAAAACATTTAACTCCTCACAGCTTCCGGCATACCCATATCAGTTTATTGGCCGAAGCCGGTGTTGATTTAACATCCATCATGAACCGGGTTGGACATGACGATCAGGAGACAACACTAAAAGTCTATACGCACGTAACCGAAAAAATGAAGCAAAAAACAAACAAAAAAATACAAAAATATTTTACTGAAATTTTGAGCAACGTGTCCAATTTGCAAGAAATGTGATGTGTTTGTGATTTTATAACAAAACAGGGCTGTCAAAACAGCCCTTAAACATTGATATTTCAAGGTTTTCAATTCATTTTTTAAATAATAAACGTAATGAGGCCTTTTTCTCCTTCGTTTACCATTCTTTCAATTGTTTGGCGCATTCTTTTCTTCGCGCTTGGCGGTACAGCATTCATTTTATAGCGAATGCTTTCCGTCAACACTTCATGAAGCGGCGTTCCAAACAATTGCGTTTGCCATAACGCTTCCCGATCGTGTCTATAAGCATATTGCAAGTCTTTTAACAGCTGCTGGCTGTGGAACTCTGAACCGATAAGCGGCGAAAATTCAGATTCCATATCAACGCGAATAATGTGATATGAAGGGGCTTTCGCCTTCATTCGAACCCCGTAGAAATTATTTTGCTTAATAATTTCAGGCTCGCTTGGTTCGAATTCTTCCACTGTCGGCAACGTCACTCCATAGCCATTCACGGTTGCCTCCTCGATAGCTTCACGGAAGCGTTTCTGTGCCTTCTTCGCCTCTTGCGCTTCTTTAATGAATAAGAGCCAATCCTTTTTCGTATCAATCGGCGCATCTAAAAATTCATTGCATACCGCTTTATAAATTTCCGGTTTCAACGTGATACGCACCGTTGCAACGCCAAGTCCTGCATCCACTTTTTCAATTTCACAGCTTTCAATGAAATCAATTTCCCTTAATTCTTCTACTGCCCCGTGGACATCCCGAATTTTAGTTACAGAGTTCAGAACATTGCCAACTGCTTCCGAAAGCGTCGCATTCACATAATGGGAAGGCTCTAAAACATCCAACCAATCCGGTTTTTCCACTTCAATATCTTCTACTGGGAATTCATACAACGCTTCTTCTAAAATATACTCCATGTCTTTTAATGTCATTTGATCAATGGATGTCGCAATTACGGGAACATTATATTTTTCAAGTAATTCATTGCGCAATTTTTGCGTATTTTGATTATTTGGATATTGGCTGTTTAAGATGACGACAAATGGTTTTCCGATTTCCTGCAATTGTTCAACGATTTGCTCTTCCGCCACTTGTGCAGCTTCCCGGGCAATTCCGTTGACTGTGCCATCTGTTGTCACTACAACCCCGATATTGGCATGATCTCGAATGACTTTATCTGTTCCGATTCGGGCTGCTTCCTGGAATGGAATAGCTTCTGCGTTCCATGGCGTATGCACATATTTTGGTCCATTTTCATCTTCATAGCCTTTGACCCCATCAATGACATAACCAACACAATCGGCAAAGCGAATGCGGAAAGGTATTTCACTTTCCCCGATGCAAATTTCTGTTCCATGGGCAGGAACAAATTTTGGTTCTGCCGTCATAATGACAGGACCAGGAGAGCTTTGTGGTAGCTCGTCCAGTGCTCTTTTTCGTTCTTCCTCATCTACAATATTCGGAAGAACAATTGACTCCATCATTTTTTTCACAAATGTGGATTTTCCAACCCTTACAGGCCCAACAACACCGATATATACATCACCATTTGTTCTTTCAGCTATTTGTTGAAAGATTTGTTCCCCTATTGTAGCTCCTCCTTTACGTACTTCAATCTATGAATTATATATATAAAATATGAAAAACCTTGCACGAAAAGTCGTACAAGGCTTAAATTTTTTATTTTTTTGTTGGATCGTACATAAATACCGGTTCATTATTTTCGTCGACCGTATATGGCAAGGAATAAGCTGGCACTACCGGGTAAGCTTCCACCAAGTACATCCGGATATCTTCTCCAGGTTTTGGGTGGATATCATTGTCCTTTAGGAATTGGGCTAAATCAATGGAATAATCCACATAGGCTTTTCCTTCCGTCGAAGCAACTAACGGCAAATGATTATTGGAATATGGGCTAGGAACGGTGAGTGTATTCTTGTAGCCTAATTTTTTAAAATCTATTGAATACACATAGTCGGCAATCTGCTCTTTATACATCATATATTTTGTTGAGAGAAGGCGAAGATTTAATTCTCGGATTGTCTCCGCTGAACGTAAATCTACTAGTTTTACGGTTGGTTTATTTTCAGGATCCCAAATAATATATTGGAAAATGCCGCCTTTTTCATAGGCATTGCCAGGAACATTGGCTAAATATTTTGGCACTAGTTTTGAAAAATCGATTGGATATTTGATAAAGATGTCCGTTCCCATATCTTTATTTTTAATTGGCAAAACGCCATTTTCCGCTTTATATTGATCCACCGCATTTTGCACCGCAATCAGCTGCGCATCATCAGGCACTTGGTTTTCCACTCGTTCATCTTGAGGAAATAAACAGCCGGATAATAGAAAAGTCGCAAGTAGCAACATTGCCAAAAGAATTGGTTTCTTTTTCATCATATTCACTCCTAATTATGATGGCCATGTAGAAACAACTAAAACCATTAGTAGAGTTCCGATTATAAAAATAATAAACGCAATCAGTCGAATGAGGGTGGATAAAATGCTGTTTTTTATCCATTTACGGGCTGCTGTTACCATAAGAATAGAAAGGATCATTGCTGCAATGGCATAAAAGGAAACCCACATGACATCCATCGGGCTCATATTGGCTAAAGGTCCGCGGGCCGCCGAGCCGAGGACAAATGCATTGATATCCATTAAAATGAATGGATTTATCATGACCATTCCACCTTTCAAAAAACAATATGTACATAAGATGAATGTTCATCCTGTACAAAACGAATATGTGTTCGCAATTTTTTTGTAGGAACGGGTCCCTTTCACCTTGGCACCCGCTCTTTTAAATTATTGCAAATAATCAATTTCTCTTTTCTTTAAGCGATGCATTAATTCATCTACGGCATGTTTCGGTTCTTTGCCTTCAAATAAAACTTGGTATAGGGCCGTTGTTATAGGCATCGGCACATCGTATTTTTCTGCCAGCTGATAGGCGGCTTTTGTCGTGCGAACCCCTTCGACCACCATTCCCATTTTCTCCAACACTTCATCGAGCTTCATGCCTTTTCCAAGCATATTTCCCGCTTTCCAGTTGCGAGAATGAACGCTTGTACAAGTCACAATTAAATCACCCATGCCCGTTAGTCCTGCAAAGGTGAATGGATTGCCTCCCATTCGGACGCCTAAACGGGCAATTTCAGCAAGTCCCCGTGTAATTAATGCCGCTTTTGCATTATCCCCATAGTTCAGACCATCGGAAATGCCTGCCGCCAAAGCGATGACGTTTTTCAATGCACCGCCAAGTTCCACTCCGATGACATCGGTATTTGTATAAACCCGGAAATAATGATTCATAAATAAATCTTGTATTTTTTCAGCGGAGCGGAGATTTGTACAGGCTGCTGTGATGGTCGTTGGATGATGTAATACCACCTCTTCCGCATGGCTAGGGCCTGATAGCACGACAATGTCCTCCACAACACTCGGATCAAGGGTTTCCTCTAAAATTTCCGAAATGCGCTTTAATGTATCCGGTTCAATTCCTTTTGAAACATGGACAATAAGCACTTTCTTATTTAAATAATTCATGACTTGTCCAGCCACTTCACGGATCGCCTTTGTCGGCACCGCAAAAACAAGTATTTCCCCATGTTCAACGGCTGTTTTTAAATCGCTCGTTGCTGCTAAATTTTCAGGCAGTTGAATGTTTGGGAGATATTTTTCATTTGTATGCCGTTCATTGATTTCCTTTGCTTGATCGTCTCGATGGCTCCAAATGAGCGTTTCGTGTCCATTTTCAGTTAATACCATTGCTAAAGCAGTTCCCCAAGAACCTGCTCCTAGTACTGTTACCTTTTTCATTGAATTCCTCCACTTTTTTACTCACGGGCACGTGGTATGATGCGAATTGGCGTCCCTTCAAAATCAAAGGTTTCACGAATTCGGTTTTCCAAAAATCGAAGGTAAGAGAAATGCATCAGTTCCGGATCATTCACAAAAGTAATAAAAGTTGGCGGTTTGACGGATACTTGCGTTGTGTAGTAAATGCGCAAGCGTTTTCCTTTTTCCGTTGGCGCCGGATTTCTGGCAATCGCATCTTCAATGACATCATTTAAAATGGATGACTGGATGCGCATTGCATGGTTTTCGCTGACACGTTTCACCAACGGCAAAATTTGATGGAGCCGTTGTTTCGTTTTAGCAGATACATAAACAATCGGTGCATAATCCAAAAATAAAAATTGATTCCGTATTGTTTCCGTAAATTCATTCATGGTCTTTTCATTTTTCTCGATGGCATCCCATTTGTTCACAACAATGATAATGGCTTTTCCTGCTTCATGGGCATATCCGGCAATTTTTTTATCCTGCTCTTGTATGCCCTCTTCCGCATTTAATACAACAAGCACCACATCTGAACGTTCAATGGCTCTTAATGCCCGCAATACGGAATATTTTTCGGTGCTTTCATAGACTTTTCCTTTTTTGCGCATTCCTGCCGTATCGATAATGACATAATCTTGTCCATCATACGAATAAGGGGTATCGATTGCATCCCGAGTCGTTCCGGCAATATCGCTGACAATGACCCTTTCTTCTCCAAGAATGGCATTAACAAGCGAAGATTTTCCAACATTTGGTCTACCAATTAGTGAAAATTTAATCACATCATCGGCATACTCATCTTCGTATTCTTTCGGAAAATGTTTTGCACATTCATCCAATAAATCCCCGATTCCGAGACCATGGGAACCGGAAATTGGTATCGGATCGCCAAATCCTAAAGCATAAAAATCATAAATCATTTCGCGCATATCCGGGTTGTCGATTTTATTGACTGCTAGCACGACCGGTTTATTCGTTTTATAAAGCAGTTTTGCGATTTGCTCATCTTGCAGTGTCACGCCTTCACGTCCGTTTGTCATAAAAATAATGACATCCGCTTCTTCCATGGCAATTTGAGCTTGTGCGCGAATATGTTCAATTAAAGGTTCATCGCTTCCTAAATCAATTCCTCCAGTATCGATAATGTTGAATTCATGATTCAACCATTCTGCCGAACTGTAGATACGGTCGCGGGTTACTCCCGGAACATCCTCCACAATGGAAATTCGTTCACCAACGATTCGATTAAATATTGTAGACTTTCCCACATTAGGACGACCTACGATGGCGATTACTGGTTTTGTCATCTGTCCTTCATCCTTCCAAAATCTTGTCTTTTGTATTATACACGAAATCTCATGGTTTATCATATTTTGACATAGATGGACATAAAAAAAGCGCACTCACGAAAAGCACGCATTTTTTTATCTACAATTTTTATTGTTCTTTCAGTTTTTTCAACTGATCGCCGATAACATCGCTGATAGAAAATCCTGTTGTTTCTTCTGGCAATTGATAATCGAATTCCTCTTGTTCTTTAGATTCTTCTTCAATTGCTTTAATGCTCAATGATAAGCGTTTCTCCTGCTCATTTACATCAAGCACTTTCACTTGCACTTCTTGGCCTTCTTTCAACACTTCATGCGGAGTGTTAATATGTTTTTGTGAAATTTGGGAAATGTGAACTAACCCTTCAACTCCTGGGAACACTTCAACAAAGGCGCCAAATGAAACTAAACGTTTTACTGTACCAGTTAAAACTTGGCCTTTTGAAACCCGTTGGCTGATATTTTCCCATGGACCCGGTAAAGTTTCTTTAATGGACAAGGAAATTCGTTCGTTTGCCGGATCGACAGATAATACTTTTACTTTCACTTCTTGACCTTCTTTTAAAACCGTGCTGATATCTTCAACATGCTCATGGGAAACTTGTGAAATGTGTACAAGTCCATCCACGCCGCCAATGTCGACAAAAGCGCCGAATGGAGCCAATCGTTGAACTTTCCCTGTTAATACATCACCTGGTTTAATACTTTCAAGCAATTGCTTCTTTTTATTTTCTTTCTCTTGTTCCACTACCGCACGATGGGATAAAATTAATCGGCCTTTTTCTTTATCTAATTCCGTGATTTTAAATTTCATTGTTTTTCCTTTGTACCCTTCAAAATCTTCAACAAAATGATCTTCCACTAAAGACGCTGGAACAAATCCGCGAACTCCTAAATCAACAACTAAACCGCCTTTTACAATATCTTTTACTTCCGCTTCAAAAACTTCGCCTTTTTCATAAAGCTCTTCTAATTTATCCCAAGCTTTTAAAGCATCTACTTTTCGTTTTGAAAGTACAAAGTTTTCATCTTCAATTTTCGTAATCATTAATTCCAGCTCGTCACCGACAGAGACAACATCTGATGCTTTTTCCACATGCAAGCTGGAAAGTTCGCTAATCGGCACAATTCCATCAAAGGGTGCCCCTTCTATTGTGACAGTTACTGCTTTATCTTCTACTTTTGCAGCAACCCCTTTTACAATATCCCCTTCATGGAATTCGCGGCCCATTTCTAAGTTCATTTCCTCGGACATATGTAACCCTCCTTCGCATCTTACAATATCTATTTTATTAGAAATTCCATATAAACACAAAAATTTTTCCTTATAGTTAAAATATTTCCTTTTTTATGAATAACATACGCGGAAAGCAAGATGGATTATTCCATTTTCTCCTTTGCCAAGCTTAGAATCTTCTCTGCCACTTCATCGATGGATAAATGAGTTGTATCAAGATAGATGGCATCTTCCGCTTGTACTAAAGGAGAAATTTCTCTTTCCATATCTTTTTGATCACGAAGGGCAATCTCTTCTTTTAGTTTTTCAAAGTCAGATGGAATTCCTCTTTTTTCATTTTCCAATTGTCGGCGACGCGCTCTTTCTTCAACAGAAGCGGACATAAAGATTTTCAGTTCTGCATCTTTTAATACGTGGGTTCCAATATCTCGCCCATCCATCACTACTGCCCCGTCTTTTGCCAATTCTTTTTGCTTCGCTACGAGAATTTCCCGTACCTTACCAAGGGCAGCCACTTGTGGAACATTTGCGGTAATTTCATTGGAACGAATTTTTTCCGTCACTTCTTCTCCATCCACAAATACAAGTTGTCCATTTGGAGAAGGTTTTAGGTCAATCTTTGTTCGTAGAAGCATTTCCTCAAGTTTTTTTTCATCATCTAATTTTATGTTTTCTTTTAATGCTTTATACGTTGCCGCCCGATACATGGCTCCTGTATCAATGTATGTGAATCCTAGTTGTTCAGCCACGATTTTGGCTATAGTGCTTTTTCCTGCGCCGGCAGGTCCATCAATTGCAATTTGTATATTTTTCTTCATAATTTATACTTTCCTCCAACTATTATGTGTTAACTTGGATGTCATTTAAAAAGAATTTTTTACAAAAAAAATCCCTCCAATAAAGTTGCATTATTGGAGGTTTGACATCTCCTTCATCATCAACACTTGCCGTTCAAAACAGAATCGTAGGATGAGCTGTTGATCGTTTTCATCAATATTCAAAAATTGGAAAGACGCAACATCCTCATCATTATTCTTAAAGATTCGAACGACTTTAGCATCCGTCTTTACATATTGTATCTCACCATTTTTAAAAGGTAAAACAATTACTAATTTGACTAAATCTTCTTCTGCAAATGGAGGAGGAGAATCCAATTTGATAGCCATTCCTCCAGCACTGATATCCTTTGTTGCATACGGATAAAATTGGTTTTTATACTCTATGGAGACATCAACAGCGGTTCCGACGCGGACAAATTTTCTTCTTTCGATTTTCTTGATTTCTTTTTTAGGTGGATAGGAGAGTTTAAAGGACGTATGGAAACCCATCTTTACGCCAAGCACCTTGGTTTGAAAGGTATAAATAACTTTATCCTCCCCTTGATAAACAACACGATAGTCAGAACCTTTTTCTAAAGGATGCTTTTCATTTGTTTCGAGTTTAACAGGCTGAGTTACATAAATATGATCGTCTTTTACATCTAACACTTTACATTTCACCCGTTCAGGTTCAACATTTTCGGATGAAATTGGTTCTAATGTAATGAACATTCCAATTTTAATTTCCATTGTAATTCGCCTCGCACAATATTTGTATTTATATTATTGCATGAACGAAGGCGAATTTCTAGAGTATTTGAATAATTATGGTAATTGTTCCACTTTTAAGACATCATGGTTCTCTGTATCCACAACGACTCGGTAAGTTTCATTTATATTGTCCTCAAATCGTGCAATCACTTCGTAGCATAATCTTAACTGGTAAGCTTCGTTTTCCGTGTAAATGAATCGTTCTTCTTCCACCACCGTATTAGGACGGAAGAACTGTTTCCAGTCAATCGGGTTCACTGGTTGATCATCATTGATCGTTTCTTTTTGCACATATTCCATTGCGTTTAATCCTAATAATTCACCGCTGTCTTTCGATATTTTCATCTGAATTCCATCCGGATAGACGATTGCATTATGTTTTCCTGCCACTCGCGCGAGGTGAACATGCCACGCTTCATGGTTTTCCCGCATTTCAATGATTTGTAGGTCATCATATCCTGCGCGCTTAATAAATTGATTTGTAAGTTCTTTCACTTTTTCCTGCGTAATATTACGATCCGGCTGTACAGGACGTTCTGACAAGAAGGAGATTAAGTGTCCCCCTTTTACAGTAATATCTGCATACCCTACACGGCTACCTTTTACAAATTGAATATGGTAGAAAGGATATGGTGCATCTTCCTTGTTTTTAGAAACGGTATAAGTGGCATCTTGAATTCCTGGAACTAATTTTTCCAACACTTGAATGGCTTCATCTTTTGTAATTTCCCGATCTCGAATATGTTTCAAATCTCGCTTTTTCAGCCAGTCAGACTCACTAGTTGTTAAAGGGAAGTCCTTTTCCGTGTAAGTTTTTAAATTGGAAGCTAAATTTTTAAAAGGCGATTCTTCTAAATCCATTTTGGCAACTTGCTTCCATTTATCGAAGTCTCCATCATTTTGATAAAACTGAGCAGTCGCAACAGCCCATTCCTCTGTTAATTTTTCTAAATTATTATGAACGACATTCATTTTCTTTTGCCAAGTTTCATAATCTCCATCCGTTGATGCTCTTTTTGCTTCATCGCCAATTTTCCCAATATAGCGAAGCCATTGATTGGCCACCTCTTGATTCAACGGCAAACTGCTGATGGATGAACGCAATTCATTGCTTGTACGCCAAATGTTATCCAGTTCATTTTGCAATGCATCTTCATCTTGGAACAATAATGATTGTGCTACAGACCGTTCTAAATAGGATAATTTTTCGCTAGCGCTGGATAAAGAATTGGTATATTGAGCATGTATCGTTTTTTTCAACTGTTGATTATCCGAACGGACATCGTATGCATAAAGCCCTAATGCTAACACAGCAATGGAAAGTAAGTACACTAAACTTTTCATATTGTCGCTCCTTTAATAGCAAAAGATGTGATTACCAATTTGTTTAATTTGTGGTCTTGACCAAATCCATTTGCTTGTAGCTGTTTGCGGGTTAAAGTAATAAAGGGCGTTTTCAGATGGATCCCATCCGCTCATTGCATCAAGAACGGCTTGTTTTGCCCGTTCATTTGGCGTCAACCAAATTTGTCCATCTGCCACTGCTGTAAAAGCACCTGGTTGGAAAATAATTTCTGAAATGGTATTAGGGAAATCCGGTGATTCTAATCGGTTTAGAATAACTGCTGCCACCGCTACTTGCCCTTCGTATGGCTCGCCTCTTGCTTCACCGTAAACCGCATTGGCCATCAGCTGCAAATCCTGCTCCGTAAATTTGGAAGGCAGGTGATAACTTGTGCTTCCCGACGAACCTCTTCCTCCTTTTACTTGTTGGTCAAGAGGAATTCCCCCATAGTAAGTAAATTCTCTTCCGGCATTAATTTGCGCATGTACCCATTCCCGGTCAAAATCGCTATTATTCGAAAGCACCCTTTTGGTTTCTGCCCCAGCAATACCATCCACTTTTAAGCCGTAGCTCTCCTGAAAGTTTCGCAATGCCCAATACGTTCCATATCCGAACTTTCCGTCGATTTTGCCGTGATAGAATCCTAAATATTGCAACCTTGCTTGCAGCTCGATTACGTCATCGCCAAAGGCACCCCGTTCAATGACTTGGTTGGAAAAGGCGAAAGATTCTTCTGGCTCGATTAGCGCAATCGTGCTAAATGCAGCAATGAAATATAGCATGACAACGAGGATTTTTCTGACCATTTCTTTCACTCCTTTTTCATAGCATGTTAAATTTAGCAACATTTATACCAATCATGAAAAAATGGCCGCATCTTCAATCGAAACGACCATTCAGGGATTATTATGTACATTGAACAAATTTTTATGGTTGCATTTAATAAAATAAAAAAGACTTGAAAGTACATGGGTTCTTTCAAGTCTTTCTAAATTTTATTTTGTTCCACTAAATGTTTAATTAAATGTTCGTGGGCAAGTTTTACTTTCTTTAAAGCAAACCACCATAAAAACAGCATAAACGGCGCCATTAAATATACCCAATAATCTTCGAACATTAGAATAGAATTATAGATGACATGCAAAAGAAATGGGGCTATGAGAGACAGGGCTAAAAATTCCTTTGAATATTTCGTTTTCGTAAACTTGCTTCTTCCAAAATAGTATCCCATCACAACACCAAATAACGCATGGCTTGATACAGGCAATAAAGCGCGCATAAAAGCGGTGTCAATTCCAAACGTGAACAAGTAGAGAATATTTTCCAATGTGGCAAACCCTAAAGAAGCAGCTGCTCCATACAAAATTCCATCATATGGATCGTCAAATTCTACATGGCGAAAAATAAAGGCGAAAATAATGAACCATTTAAAAAATTCTTCCAACGCACCGGTAAAAATAACATTGCGAAGAAACGGATTGGTGATAATCCCTTCCTCTTGTACAACATATTGAATGAACATGATTGGGAAAGTGATTAAAAGGCCAAAAATAAATGTCCGAAATAGGGTTTTTCGGGGTTCCGTCGCCATTTGATTCCGCAAATAAAAATAACTAAATAACGCACAACCTGGAGCAATCGCTGCAGAAAGTAATATAAACAATATCGACGCTCCCTTCCATATAATTATATTTTATAGTAACAACTATCTTTTTTAAAGGAAAACAATAAAAAGGGCTGTTCAGAAAGTCGAACACTTTCGGAAACAGCCTTACTTCTTATAGGAATATTCTCTTAAAAATTTTCCCTGCGGTGGTCACAAAACGCGCCTTTTCGTCGCAATTTATCTGCGGCAAAAACTCTAGCTAAAGCCGCAATGGGGACGTCTCAACTTTTCAGACGCCCCCTTTTTTTTAAGAATTATTGATTTCTCTTATTTTCAATCGCCTTTGCAATAAAGCCCCCGTGGAATTTTCCATTCTCGATGAAAATTTCATTCGCATTATTTCCCGCAGCAAGCACCCCGGCAATAAATAAATTTTCTACGTTCGATTCCATTGTCTCTGGATCATATGTAGGACGTCCTGTTTCTTCATCTATCGTTACGCCGATTTTTCGAATAAACTCATGGTCAGGATGATAACCGGTCATAGCAAAGACGAAATCGTTTTTTATTACTTCTTCTTTGCCATCGATATTTAAGACCACTTCTTTTTCACGAATCTCTTTCACCGTCGTGTTGAAGTGCATCACTACTTCACCGTTTCGAATCAATGATTGGAATTCCGGCAAAATCCATGGTTTAATGCTCGGTGAAAAGTCATTGCCGCGGTATGCAACTGTTACGCGGGCCCCTGCTTTATGCAATTCCAGCGCTGCATCAACCGCTGAGTTTTTTCCTCCAACGACAAGGACATCTGTATCAAAAAAAGGATGGGCTTCTTTAAAATAATGGAACACTTTTGGCAAATCTTCTCCCGGAACATTCATATAATTTGGATGGTCATAATAGCCCGTTGCCAGAATGACATACGGTGTTTCATATTGGGCTTTATCCGATGTGACGGTAAATAGCCCATCCGGACGTTTTTCCACAGACAATACTTTCTCAAAACGGTTCACATGAATATTTTTTAATTTTACTACTTCGCGATAATAGACAAGGGCTTGATTTCTGCTCGGCTTCCGCTGCTCTATAATGAACGGCACATCGCCAATGGCCAATTTTTCACTTGTGGAGAAAAAGGTTTGGTGGGTTGGATAATGATAAAGGGCATTTACTACATTGCCTTTTTCAATCACAATCGGCTTCAACCCGATATTTTGCAATTCAATCGCTGCCGATAAACCACAAGGGCCTCCTCCAACGATAATCGCATCTACTTTTTGCATTGTTCACAACTCCTTATACTCGAAAAACTACTATATTATTATACCGCGAATTGTCAACTCTATGGTTAGAAGGTATCTTGAAAATTTATCTCGATAATGTGGCATTCAGGTTTTGCACCTAAGCGCAAAGGAATCATCGTTGTTCCGTAGCCATTGCTAATGAGGGTATACTTTCCTTCATCAGAGGTAAAAGAGCCGTGGGGATGAATGCCGAAAGGGCCAAAGCGAATTTGTCCTCCATGAAAATGTCCAGCCAGCCAAACATCCGCATGAAAATTTTTGACGCGTGCAAAAAGCATTGGATTATGGGATACAAAAATCACCGCATCGTCTGGTTGGCATTTTTCAAAAGCTTTTTTTGGATCAGCTTTCCGTGATGAAACATCATCCACTGCACTGAGCCAGCATCGGTTCAACATATTTGGCAGAAGAACCGCATCATTCTCGATAACTTGCACGCCCGTCTCCTGAAAAATCTTTCTTAGCCGTTCTTCCCCCACTTCCCGGTCATTATTTCCCCAAACAAAATAAACAGGGCCTAATGTGCGGAGAAGCTTCAGATTTTGATAAATCTTCGGTATCGGCGTTCTTTTGTCCGCTAAATCCCCTCCAATAATGACGGCCTGAATCGGTTCTTTAATGCTTTGAATCATTTTATTGCTAATGGTGCGGGTATGGATATCCGAAATAAAAAAAATTGAATATGTCTCTTTCATTCCTTTTAACGTTAATTCATGGCGCACGATGTTATTTTCAAAGGCTTTCTTCACCATATAGAGAAAAAGCCCTAAGCCAATAACAAGGACCGCTGCCAAACCAACCATGTACAAGCCCCCTCCCGGTAAAACAAAAAGACGTGGTGAATAACCATCGTCTTTTCAACAGTAATGTATAATATTTTACTTGATTTTATTCAAATGATAAATTGTTTTCTTTATTCCGGGATGACAAGCGACTGTCCAGGGGTAATAATATCCGAAGACAAATGATTGGCTCTTTTAATTTTTTCAACGCCGCTGATTGGGTCGCTATAGTATTGCTTAGCAATGCGGAATAAAGTTTCGTTCGCGTTTACAGTATGTATAGTTTGCGAAGATGTTTGTTTCTCGGAAGCACTTTGATCTTTCGTTTTGGATGAAGACACTTCCTTTGTTCCCTTTTCTTCTTGGTTTGATGGATTATTCTTTTTCTCTTTTGCTGATGGCTTTTCTTCAGCATTGGATTTTCCATCTTTTTTTGCTTTTTCAGACGAAGTTTCTGTCGCTTCTAAATCTTCCTCTTTATCAGTGGTTTTTGCTGATACTTGATTATTTCTTTCAACTTCCACTATATTCTCGTCTTTATCAACTGCTACTTCTTCCTGTTCCGGTTCCCAAAAGCCCCATACATATATCAAAATGGCTAAAGGGATGCCGATTAAAATCACTGTGAGTGTTGTCAGTAATGGCGTTTCTTTTGTTTTTTTCTTTTTTTTGCGGCGACGCTCAGTGCGACTTAATCTAGTTTTAGCATCTTCTATTTCAATCGTTTGTCGATGTTCTTCTATTTTTTGGCGAAGATCTTTTTCACTCATAGGGCACCTCCCAATACGTCTAATTTAATTATGACGAAAATTAAAGAAAAAGTAAATGAGAGGAAATTTCTATTTTCAAAGAATTTTGTCGAAAAAGGAGTGTTTGTTGCTATTTCAGTCAATTCCTATCAATATTTGTCTAAGCCGCAATTGCCAATTCGAGTTTTCTTGTGTTGCATATGACTCTTTTCTTGGTTGAAGGAAGCGCTGATAATCGATGCCACAATGTTCGCAGCAATCTTCCGGCTTTTCCTTTAACTTTTGTCCAAAATAGTGGACGAGCTGCTCCCGTATGCAGCAGTCACCTTTGACTATTTTCAGCATCTCATCCACTAATCGATATTTTTCTCCTACCATATGACGAAAAATTTCTTTCACTTCATCCTTTGAATAAAGGTTCATCCAATAATGCAACACACGGAAAGTCGTTTCAGAAATTAGCCCATCCTGAATCATCTCTTTTGGATTCATGTTCTTTATGGCATATTCTTCGTACCATTCAATATGGTTTTCATTCGGCAAATCTTCAGTGGCAATAAATCGGGCAACTTCTTCATCCCCATCACAATATAACAAAATGGCAATGGCATCTTGTCCATCCCGCCCTGCTCTTCCTACTTCTTGCATATAATCCGCCACATTCGATGGCATCGTATCATGAATAATTTGACGCACATTTTCTTTATGAACCCCCATGCCAAAAGCATTCGTAGCCACAATCCACTCAAGGGAACCTTCAATAAACTGCTGCTGAATAAATTGACGGTCTTCGGCTTCTTTCCCGCCATGGTAAGAAGAAACGGACAACCCCCGTTCCAATAATTGCGCTGCCAATTCTTCCGTTCTTTTTCTTGAGCGGGTATAAATAATGCCTGGCCCTTCCGTATGGGAAACATGCTCGAGAAGCCATTCCATTTTTTCTTCCTTTGTTTGAAATATCTTTTTTCCAAAACGAATATTCGGGCGGTCTACAGAATGGATATATTCAAAAGGCGCTTTCATCATTAAGAAACGGCGAATATCTTCCAGCACTTTTTCCGTCGCCGTTGCGGATAATGCCAATATCGGCGGGCGGTTTTCTTTAAATACTTCCCCTATTTTTAAATAATCCGGGCGAAAATCAAATCCCCATTGGGAAATGCAGTGGGCTTCATCCACCACAATCAGGGCCAAATCCAACTCATTCAGCCGATTAACGATTTGCTGTTGCACAAGCATTTCCGGAGAAATAAAAATAAAACGATATGCATGTAACTGATTTAACACATGCTGCTTTTCCTTCCGATGTAAGAAAGAATTAATGGCCACAACCCGCTTTTCTCCAAACTGTTTCAGCTGGTCCACTTGGTCTTGCATGAGGGAAAGCAGCGGCGAAACAATCAATACCGGTTTGTTGAATATGTATCCCGGCAGCTGATAGCATAACGATTTCCCCATGCCTGTTGGAAGCAGGGCAATGGTATCTCGTCCATTCAATAATTGCTCAATGACTTCCTTTTGGCCGGGGCGAAAGGAAGGATAACCAAAATGTTTTTTTAGGAGCTGTTCTAATTGCATATCATTTCACCTCTAACAAGAGCCAGACGCAATTGGAAATAGGATAAATGCGGAAGTACTTCTCGGAGGACTTTCAACTTTTTCGTTTGATAATCCTCTGTCGCATGAAGCACTTTTTGTATATCTTCAGATTGGATGAACTGTTCAATGGGAAAAGTAGGGTCGTTGATTGCCAATTCCACTAAATGGTCCTCAATCGTGCTTTGCTTTAGCTTCCGTATTCGGCTTATTTGTTCAACAGAATACCCTTTTTTAAATAGAAGCGCCGTATAATAGGCAGAACCGGTCAACGGAATTTCCGAATGCACTTGAGCCGTCATTTGATACAAATAAGGATATTGATGAGGGTGCGACAAAATTTCGTTCAACCATTGATGAAGGCATGCAACATACAGCAATTGAACATCCAATTCCTCTATCCCCAATTCCATGCTAAGCTGCTCCCAAGTAAATCCATGTATTTTGTATCCTGTTAAACGCTTTACCACAATTTCTTTTGCCTGTTCATGTACTTTGGCACTTCCTAAGCTTTGCAATATTTCATCATACAGATTATGGCTGAGGAGTCCCGATTTGTAATCATTTCTCATTAAAAATCCTTTCACCCACCGCTGAATGTCTTCATCCTTTTGAATGGGGCTAAAAGACATCATCTTTTCTTTGGCATGGGATAAACTTTGCACGATGAGGGAAAGCCTTGAAAAAAAGAGATGTTCATTTCCCCGATATTGCCAACCATTTAAAGGAAGGGGCTCATACTTCCGCCACTCAGCATTTCCTTTGTCGGTTAATTGGAAGCTGTTTTCTGTTAACAAAATATATTGCTGCTCTACAAGTTTTTGAATAACCTCATCGTAGGTGCGCCGCGATAATTTTGGGAAAATGCCAAAGTATGGATGCAAATGAAAAATGCCGACATCTTGAATGGTCTGGCCGGACCTCTTCCCTTTCAACAAATGGTAAGGGGAAGAAATGGTTCGTTCATTTTCTAAGATTTTTAGAATATCTAAGACTAAATACTGAAATAGCAAATCAGAACCTCCATTTTACAGTCTGAATGTTGAAAAGTAATATAAACAGTTTTAGAATAATAAAGAAGCTTTAACTAGGAAGCCCGATAGAAAAAAGGAGAGATTCATATATGCCAAAATATACAATTGTAGATAAAGATACATGCATTGCTTGCGGCGCTTGCGGTGCAGCAGCTCCTGACATTTATGATTATGACGACGAAGGGATTGCCTTTGTTATTTTAGATGATAACACGGGGACTGCTGAAGTACCAGAAGATTTGCTGGAAGATATGCAAGATGCCTTTGAAGGCTGCCCAACAGATTCCATTAAAGTGGCAGACGAACCATTTGATGGAGATCCATTGAAATTTGAATAAGATGAAAAAATAGAGCGAATGAAGAAACCATGATTTTCATTCGCTCATTTTTATTATTATGTTTGACTCTCCCGCATTTTCTTAAATAAATAAGAAGCTAAAAGAAAAAAGCAGCCGAGGCCAAAAATGGAATAATAGGAAGCTTTAAAAGATGGACCAAAGGGTTGAATGGCAAATTTCACGTAAAGGCTTAATGCAAATAATCCAACAATCAGAAGTCCAAATAAAAAGGTGCTGACTTTTTTCTTTCTTCGATCTTTAAAAGCTTCATTTTTCAATAGAACGAAAACAAAATAAATCAATACCGCTAAACAGGCAATCAAAAGAAGCCCAGAGACAACAAGGGTTCCTGAATAAATCGTCTGGTCCTCTTTTTGTATAAGAGGCACAATTCCCCTAGCAATCAAATACCAACCAAATAAAGTCATAATGATTTCGAGAATAAATTCTAGTTGGCGTTTCCATGATTCTTTTGGCAAGGAAGCAATAATTTCATCTGCCAACTCTTTCGGATTTTTTCCAAACACTTCCTTAGCCGTCTTCCCCTCTTTTTGCGCCTCCAATAGATGATCGAGCATTTCAAGCAGCACTTCTTCCGTTGCCCGCTCATCCCGGCTGAAATTCGCTCGTATATAGACAAGGAAGTCCTCGTAGTATTCCTGGTTTTCCTTAGTCAACAGTTTGCGCTTTTCGTTATTTTGACGTATGAGTTCTTTAACAGGAACTTTCATGTTCATCCCTCCTCAATAGTTTTTCAATGGCCCCTGAAAGGAGTTTCCATTCATTTCGGATTTCTTCAAGAACTTCTTTTCCTTTGAATGTAATCGAATAATATTTTCGATTTGGTCCTGAATCGGATGCCCTCATTTCCCCAACGATATAACCATTTTTTTGAAGCCGGAGCAACACGGGATAAATCGTTCCTTCACTAATGTCCAACCCCACTTGCTCCAGTTTTTTGGACAATTCATATCCATATATTTCATCTTTTTCAATGATGGCTAAAATACATCCATCGAGTACACCCTTTAACAACTGGCTTCGGATGGACAAAGATGCCACCTCCCAAATTTTCTATCTTGCATAACAAGTTACCTGGGCATAACTATCTTGCATTGCAAACTATCTACAAATAACTATATTGTATTACAAAATAGCTGTCAATAGTTGTTGTTGATTTTTACAAAAAATGCTGTTAATATTTTAGTAGTTGGTACTAATAACTGCTGTTAAAGGGGTTAATTCAATGGATCATTTAAATTTAAATAATAAAAATATTGTTGTCATGGGCGTTGCCAATGAACGAAGCATCGCTTGGGGAGCAGCGAAAAAGCTGTTGGAAGTTGGAGCAAACGTCATTTTCACTTATCGAAAAGACCGCTCAAAAGCAAAAATTGAAAAACTTTTAGAAGACTACAAAGATCATAAAACCGCTGTCATTGAATGTGATGTTAACAGCGATGAATCCATTCAAAATGCCTTTCAACAAATCGGCGAACAATTCGGTGTCATTCACGGCATTGTCCACTCTGTTGCCTTTGCTCATGCAGAAGACTTAAAAAACCGCTTTGTTGAGACGACGCGTGATGGTTTTGCCTTCGCTCTTGATACAAGCGCTTATTCATTAATTGCAGTTGCAAGAGAAGCTCGTCCATACATGACAGAAGGCGGTTCCATTGTGACAATGTCTTACCTTGGAGCTGAACGAGTGCTTGAAGGATACAATGTCATGGGTGTAGCAAAAGCTGCATTGGAAGCATCCGTCCGTTATTTGGCAGCCGACTTGGGCAAAGAAGGAATTCGCGTAAATGCCATTTCTGCCGGCGCCATCCGCACCCTTGCGGCGAAAGGAGTTCCAAGCTTTAATGAAGCCCTTCACCGCTATGAGGAAGCATCGCCATTAAAACGCAATACAAACAAAGAAGAAGTAGGCGATATGACAGTCGTGATGTTGAGCGACCTATCCAGAGGCATCACAGGAGAAACGATTTACGTCGACTCCGGCTATCATATTATGGGATAAATGAATTAAAAAAGAGCCTGGGACAAAACAAAAAATTAAAGGGGCATTCGAAAGAGCTTTGATAAAAAATTGATATAACTAAAAATTGATTGGAGTGACGGGGCGACTCCTGCGACGAGCCCTCTCGAGACCCCGCAGGAGCGAAGGGATGAGCTCCGAGGAGGCTCGAGCCGGGCCCGCGGAAAGCGTCCCCGGAACGGAAATCAATTTTTAATAACATATCAAAAAAACATCATTTTCTCCTTGGAGAAAATGATG
>Ga0207747_1000317_pt1 | contig 59481 bp, 63 predicted proteins | sample HigsolmetaGSP11D_FD_184839 | JGI IMG/M metagenome (GOLD analysis project Ga0207747, IMG submission 184839) | High solid enriched microbial communities from the Joint BioEnergy Institute, USA - SP1-1-D (SPAdes) | ecosystem: Engineered > Bioreactor > SSF (Solid state fermentation) > Aerobic >...
TGCAGCACCGGCCTCAAGGGGTGATCCGAGACGTAGAGACCCATCGTCTCCTTCTCCCACTCCAGCGCCCGGCGCCGGTCCTCCTCCACCCGTGGAACCTCCGGGCGCGGCGGGGCGATCTCCGAGGCATCGAACATCGAGAACTGGTCCGAGCTTACAGATCTTGCGCTCTTCGCCACCCTCTCGACCGCCTCGGCGTGCACTTCCAGCAGCGCCGCCCGCGAGTGCCCTGAGAAGTCGAAGGCACCGCACTTTATCAGCGATTCGAGCGTGCGCTTGTTGTAGGTCTTCGGGTCGACCCGCTCGCAGAAGTCGAAGATGTCTTCGAAAGGACCACCCTCCTCCCGCGCGGCGATGATCGCCTCGACGCACGCCTCCCCGACGTTCTTTACGGCGGAGAGGCCGAAGCGGATGGTGCCGTCGACGACCGTGAAGCGCTTGCCCGAGGTGTTTACGTCGGGCGGGAGCACCTCTATGCCCATCGCCCGCGCCTCGGCGACGTACTGGGGGACACGATCCTTGGTGTTCATCACGCTGCTCATGAGCGCGGCCATGTACTCCGCCGGGTAGTGGGCCTTTAGGTATGCCGTCTGGAACGCGAGGAACGTGTAGCAGGCGGCGTGGCTCTTGTTGAACGAGTATCCGCCCGCGGCCTCCATCCAGCTCCACAGCTTCTCCGTGGTCCGCGGGTCCACGCCGTTGGACCGGCACCCCTCGATGAACTTGTCCTTGAGGGTGGCCATCAGGTCTTTTTTCTTCTTGCCGATGGCCTTGCGCAGCGTGTCGGCCTCGCCGGGGGTGAAGCCGCCCAGGGTCTTGGCGATCTCCATGAGCTGCTCCTGGTAGGCGGCGACGCCGTAGGTGGGCTCCAGGATGGGCCTTATTCGTTCGTCGGGGTACTCGACGCTCTCCGGGTCGTGCTTGCCGCGCTTGAACTCCGGGATGTGCTCCATCGGTCCGGGCCGGTAGAGCGCGTTCAGGGCGACCAGGTCGTCGAAGCGGTCGGGTTTCACTTCCTGCAGCATCCGCTGCATCCCGCTCGACTCGAACTGGAAGACCCCGAAGGTGTCGCCGCGGGCGAAGAGTTCGAGGGTCTCCTCGTCGTCGAGGGGGATGCCCCGGATGTCCACCTCCTCGCCGCGCGTCGCGCGGATGTTCTGCAGCGTCTCCTCGATGACGTCGAGGTTGCGCAGGCCCAGGAAGTCCACCTTCAGGAGCCCGAGCGCCTCGACGTCTGACATCGGGTGCTGGACCACGACCTCGCCCTTGGCCCCCTTCTGCAGCGGCACGATGTCCGTCAGGGGCTCCTCGGAGATGACGACCCCGGCGGCGTGGGTCGAGGCGTGGCGGGCGAAGCCCTCTATCTCGAAGGCTATGTCGAGGATCTTCTTCGCCCCCTCGTCCTTCTCGATGAGGGAGAGGATCTCGCGCGCCGGACCGGGGTGCTTGTCGGTGGGCAGGTAGCGGTCCTTCTCCTTCTTCAGGACGTCCTTGAGGGTGGTCCCGACAGGCTTTTCGGGGATGAGCCGGGCCAGCTTGTCGGTCTCGCCGTAGGGATACTGGAAGACCCTGCCCGCGTCCCTTATCGCTGCGCGCGCCCCCAGAGTTCCAAAGGTGATGATCTGGGCGACGTGCTCGTGCCCGCCGTACTTCTCGGTGACGTAGCGCATCACGTCGGCCCGGCCCGAGACCGAGAAGTCTATGTCCACGTCGGGCATGCTGATCCTGTCGGGGTTCAGGAAGCGCTCGAAGAGCAGCGAGTAGCGCAGCGGGTCGAGGTCGGTTATCTCCAGGGCGTAGGCCACGAGCGAGCCCGCGGCCGACCCGCGACCGGGGCCCACCGCGATCCCACGCTCCTTGGCGTAGCGCACGAAGTCCCACACGATGAGGAAATAGTCCTCGAATCCCATCTTGGAGATGGTCTCGAGCTCGAAGTCGAGCCGCTGGCGGATCTCCGGGGTGACCTCTCCGTAGCGCTTTTTCACCCCCCGCTCGCACAGCTCCCTCAGGTACTCCCTCGCGGTGTACCCCTCGGGCTTCGGGAAAGCGGGGAGGCGGGTCTTGCCTAGCTCTATGCCCGGATCCTCGACGCTCTCGACAACCTTCGCGGTGTTCTCGAGCGCCTCGGGATGGTCCGGGAAGAGCCGCTCCATCTCCGAGACGGGCTTGATGTAGAACTCTTCGGAGGCGAAGCGCATCCGGTTGGGGTCGGAGTGGAATTTGCCGGTCCCGATGCACAAAAGGACGTCGTGCATCTTCGCGTCGCTCCTGGCCGTGTAGTGGCTGTCGTTGGTCGCGACCAGCGGAAGCCCGGTCTCCCGGTGCAGCTGCAGCAGACCCTCGTTCACCCTCCGCTGCTCCGGGATGCCGTGGTCCTGCATTTCCAGGTAGACGGCGTCGAAGATCCCCCGGTACTCCTCGAGGAGCCTGCGCGCCTCGTCCATCCTCCCCTCGAGGATCCTGTTCGGAACCTCCGCCGAAAGGCACCCCGAGAGGCAGATGATCCCGCGCCCGTGCTTCCTCAGCGTCTCGAGGTCCACCCGCGGCTTGTAGTAGAAGCCTTCCAGGAAACCTGCCGTGGAGAGCTTCATCAGGTTGCGGTAGCCCTCCGGCGTGCGCGCCAAAAGCGTCAGGTGGTAGTAGGGGCTCTTGTCCTTCTTCCTGCGGTCGGCGGTGACGTAGACCTCGCAGCCCATCACGGGCTTTATCCCGGCCTTCTTCGCCTCCTGGTAGAACTTCACCGCCCCGTACATGACCCCGTGGTCGGTGAGCGCTATCCCCGGCATCCCTTCCGAGGCGGCGAAGGAGACCAGGTCTTTTATCCGGCTCGCCCCGTCGAGCATCGAGTACTCGGAGTGGCAGTGCAGGTGTGCGAAGGGCGCGCCGCTAATCCGAACCACCTCCCGGATGATCCCCAGAGAAGAGCGGAGAGCCCGGAATCATCCGGGCCCCGCGAGCCTGCCTGTTCTCCCCATCCATCCTCACCAGCGCGCAATATATACCCTGCCGGACCCGGTGTCCAGAGCAGGTTTAACCTCTACTTGAGGCGTGTTTTGCAGGATTTTCCCGTAAGAGAGAAAAGTCCTCTCTCAGAGATCCTGCTCTCCGAAGGGGGCAAGCCAGGTGTTCCCTTTGAGCCAGGAGAGCCAGCTCAGGGTCAGGTGGGCGCTGAGGGTGCAGAAGAGGAGAGCGAAGAGGCCGCTCTTGAGCTCGTGGGAGCGGGCGGAGAAGACGAGCAGGGTGCATGAGGTTAAGAGGGAGCAGAGCAGGAAGGCGAGCGTGACGGCGCAGATGAGCAGACGTGCCGCACGCCGGAGCGGCGGGTCTCGCCGTCTCTGGTGCGGGCTGCTGTCCTGGGGAGGGGACAAGCGGGATCAGTCGTCTTTTTTGGCCTGTGGTTTCGTACCGGTGGTGTCGCTGCTCCCGGTGGATTTGGAGTCGCTCCCGTTGCCGGAGGACTTCTCGGATGAGGAACGGCTGCCGTTCGATCTGCCGTAGTCCGTCGAGTAGAAGCCCGATCCCTTGAAGGCGATACTCACCGGCTGGAGGACTTTACGCACCGGGGCGCCGCACTCTATGCACGAGGTGAGGGGATCGTCCGAGATCTTCTGCATTATGTCGAAGACATGATCGTTATCACATTTGTACTCGTATATCGGCATCTCTTATCTCCAGTCTCCCGTAACATCCAGACCGCAGCCTCGAAAATTATACAGCGCTGGGAAAAGCTCCGGTCTTCCCGTCCCCGGGAGCACTCAGCGGCGGCGTCTGAAGCTCTCCTCCTCCGCGTGTATCTCGTGCTCCATGCTCTCGCGGGCCGTGTGGATCAGACGCGGGTTGCGCAGGATGTCCTCGATGTCTTTGGGGGAGCAGTTATCTCGTACGTAGTCTTCCTTGAGGACCTCCTCCAGAGGTGCCCCCTCCCTCAGCCGGTGGCAGACGTAGGAGATCACCTTCTCCTCCCGGCTGGACGGGTGGGAGACGTCGAAGAGGCGCTTCCAGAATGAGGGATGTTCGGCAGCCATGCTATCACCTTCTCTCGCCCGCCGGAGGGCCCGGCTTTGTTTGCACCTTCAAGGATTATACGGCCTTCGGGGCCCCGACGCCGACGAGCGCCTCCGCTATCTGCACGGCGTTGGTGGCGGCGCCCTTGAGTAGGTTGTCGGCCACGCACCACAGCTCGACGACGTTGCCCTCCGCACGCACCCTCCCGACGTGGACCTTCGGGTCGCCGGCCACCTCGATCGGGGTGGGGGCCTGGAGGGGGTCGGCGTAGGGTTCGATCCCGGGGGCTTCGGAGAGGGCAGATAAGACCGCGTCGAGGGTCACCTCTTCGGAGGTCTCGACGTAGATGCTCTCGGCGTGGCCCGTGTGCACGGGGACGCGCACCGTGGTGGCGTAGACCGGGAGGGAGGGCATCTCGAGGATCTTGCGCGACTCCTCGCGCATCTTCCTCTCCTCGGTGGTGTATCCGTCCTCGCCGACGGATCCGATGAGCGGGAGGACGTTGCCCGAGATGGGCTTCGGGAAGGCGTCCCCGGAGCCCATCTCGAGCGCCTCGACCCCGGCTCTGCCCGCGCCCGAGACCGCCTGGTAGGTCGAGACGACCACCCGCTCGAGGCCGAAGCTGCGGGCGATGGGGGCGAGGGCGACGACCATCTGGATCGTCGAGCAGTTGGGGTTGGCGATCAGACCCCGATGGTTCTCCAGCGCGTGCGGGTTCACCTCCGGGACGACGAGCGGGACCTCCGGGTCGAGCCGGAAGTCGCTGCCGTTGTCTATGACGGTCGCGCCGCGAGCGATCGCCTCGCGGGCGAGCCGTACCGCCGCACCCTTCTCGCCTTCGGTTCCGGCGAAGAGGGCGATGTCCACTCCCTCGAAGGCCTCCGGTTCGGCGACGCCTATCTCGAAGGTCCTGCCGGCGAGCTCGGCGGTACGGGCGGTGCGGGCGAGCACCCTGAGATCACGTACCGGGAACCCGCGGCGGTAGAGCTCGGAGACGAGCTTCTCCCCGACGAGCCCCGCTCCCACTACTGCGACGTTGTATCCCTCGGACATTCTCTTCTCAGATCTCCTCGTCCGTCGCTCGCTTTCTGGCTATGTCGAGCAGGTCGAAGACGACGCCGCTCGCGGTGCGCTCCGGCCCCGCTCCGGGCCCGGATATCGTGAGGGTAACATCCGAGTAGCGCCGGGTGCGGAACTCGAAGACGTTCTCCGGCCCGGAGATGGGGCCGAAGGGGCTCTCGACCGGCGCGTCGTGCAGACCGACCTCCACCGGCCCCTCCTTCGGGATGCGCGCCAGGTAGCGCAGCATGTGGCCCGGCTCGACCGAGAGCAGCCGCTCCTCGAAGGCGTCGTCCGCCTCGCCGACCCGGCGCATGAACTCCTCCAGCGGAACGTCCTCGAGGCCCTCCGGGACGAGCGACTGGTAGGGCACCTCCCAGGGCTCTATCCTGCGGCCGATGGCGCGGGCCAGGATTATCGCCTTCCTCGCCACGTCGAGCCCAGAGAGGTCGTCGCGCGGGTCGGGCTCGGCGTAGCGGAGCTCGACGGCCTTGCGGACCGCCTCCGAGAAGGAGTGTCCCGCCTCCACCGCGCTCATGATGAACCCCAGGGTGCCGCTCGGGCTGGCCTGGATCTCGAAGATCTCGTCCCCGCTGGAGAGCAGGGCGTCGATGGTCGAGAGGATCGGCATCCCCGCCCCAACCGTCGCCTCCCGCCAGAGCCGGCCCGGGAGCATGTGCACGAGCTTCTCGTACTGCTCCGTCGTGCCGGAGAGCGGACCCTTGTTCGAGAGCACGAGGTATGAGCCGTTCTGAACCCCGAGCAGGTCGAGGTCGTAGGTCCCGCCGTGCACCGCCAGGTCCACGACGGCCCTCACCGTCCCGGGGGCGGGCTCGGAGAGGAGGATGTCCTCGAGCGGCTCGGTGCCGAGCTCGGAGAGCCTGCCTCCCTTCTCCTTGAGACGTATCGCCTGCGGCAGCAACTCCTCGCCGACGAGCGCCCCCGAGGTGTCCGAGACCGCCCGGTAGCGGATGTCTATCCCCATCTGCTCGCGCCAGCGCTTGCGCTCTTCGAGCACGATCTGGGCGACGGCCCGCCCGACGTTGCCGAGCCCGAGCTGGACTATCTCGAGCCGCTTCATGCGACCCCCTCGCCCACCACCGCGGAGTTCACGACGAGCCCGTCGTGCAGCGCGCGCAGAGCCTCCCTCTCCCGCTCCTCGGCGACGAAGAAGATCGCCCCAGGTCCGAAGAAGGTGGCGTGCAGGGGGGAGATCCCCGCCGCGAGCAGGCAGCGGGTGCCGCGCTCGAGCAGCCCGCTCTCCCGGCCGCCGATGCACACGACGGCCGCCGCCCGGCGCCTGCGTCCCCCGCCGCAGGGGATCTCGACGGCGATGCCCCGCCGGAGGCCGACGCAGCGCGCCCCGCCGCTCTCCCCCGAACAGATGCGCGTGCCGGGGAAGGAGGGGTTGAAGGTGTTTTTCACCACGACCTCCATCCCGGCCGCCTCTGCCGGCTCCATCGTCCTCGGGTGCAGCACCTTCGCCCCGAGGCGGGCGAACGCCCCGGCCTGCTCGTAGGAGAGGTGGGGGATCGGCACCGCCCCGGGCACGAGGGCCGGGTCCGCCGAGAGCACGCCGTCGACGTCGGTCATGATCCAGACCTCCTCGGAGCCCAGGGCCCGGCCGAGCACCGTCGCCGAGAGGTCCGAGCCTCCCCGTCCGAGCGTCGCCACGCCGCCGTCCGGGGCACGCCCGACGTAGCCGGGGACGACCGCGACCATCCCTTCCTCGAGCAGCGGCGTGACGCTGCGGTTACATCGCTGCCGCGTCCGTTCCGGGTCGACCTCGGGGCCATCGCCGCCGCCGCGGGTCGCTATCGGGTCTGGGGCCACCGCGGCCGGTACGCCGAGCTCGTCCAGCACCGCAGCCATCATCCTCGCCGAGAGCCGCTCGCCGAAGGACGCGATGGCCTCCCTGCGATCGGCACCCCCACCCAGGCACAGCCCCCTCAGTTCCGACAGGAGACGATACAGATCATCCTCGAGCTCCGCGAGCCGCTCCCCGGAGCACGCCCACCGCGCCGCCTCGAGGTGTCGCCGGGCCAGATTTTCGAGCAGGGCCTCGACCCCCGGTGCGGTTCGAGAGCCCGCCTCCCCGGTGTACCCGATGAGCTCGTCGGTCACGCCGCGCATGGCCGAGACGACGACGGCCACCGGACGTCTGCGGGCCTCCTCGGCGGCTATCCCCGCGGCGCGGACGAACTGCTCGCCCCCGCCGACCGAGGTGCCCCCGAATTTGATCACCAGGGGTTTCTCTCTCAATGGATCACGCTCCGTTCGCTTCTCCTGCTCCTTACTCCAGAAAATCTCTGAAGACCTCCTCCATCGCGTCCCAGTCCTTGAGGAACGCGTCGTGGCCGTTCGGGGAGTCTATCTCGACGTAGTGCGCCCTCGCCCCCGCCCGCCGCGCCCTCTCCGCGAGGGCGCGCACCTCGGCCGCCGGGAAGAGCCAGTCGCTCGAGATGCCCACGAAGAGCAACTCCGACTCCATGCGCGAGAGCGCCTCCTGCTCGGACCGGTAGCCCGCGGCCACGTCGTAGAGGTCCATCGCGCGCGTCAGGTACAGGTAGGAGTTGGCGTCGAACCTCCTCACCAGGTCGCGTCCCTGGTAGTGCAGGTAGCTCTCCACCTCGAAGCGCCCGCCGAACTCCTCGTAGAGCGCCGGACGCGTCGCCGGCCTCCTCCCGAAACGCTCCCACTGCCCCTGCGCGCTCTGGTAGGTCATCATCCCGGCCATCCGGGCTATGGCGAGCCCCCGCTCCGGCGAGCGCCCCGTGCCGTAGTAGTCGCCCCCCTGCCAGTCGGGGTCGGACATGATCGCCCGGCGTCCGATCTCGCTCATACCGATCCCCTGCGGCCCGAGGGCGCCGGTCGCGGCGACCGGGATCACCCTCCTCGCGAACCCGGGGAACTCCACGGCCCACTCGAGCGCCTGCTGCCCGCCGATGGAGCCCCCGGCGACCAGCTCGAGACGCTCTATGCCGAGCTCCTCGAGCAGGCGCTTCTGGGCCCGCACCATGTCCCGGATCGTGACGAGCGGGAAGCGCATCCCGTAGGGCCTGCCGGAGACCGGGTCGCGGGAGGCCGGCCCCGTGCTCCCGGAGCACCCGCCGAGCACGTTCGAGCAGACCACGAAGTACCGCTCCGTGTCCACCGGACGCCCCGGCCCGATCAGGGGATGCCACCAGCCGCCGCGCCTGTACTCCTCGTCCGGCTCCCCGGCGGCGTGCGAGTCGCCCGTGAGGGCGTGGACGATGAGAACCGCGTTGTCCCTCGCCCCGTTGAGCTCGCCCCAGGTCTCGTAGGCCAGAACTACCTCGGGGAGATGGCCGCCGAGCTCCGGTTCGAAGGGTCCTATGCGGCAGAGAACCCTGCCCGAACGGGCCGGGGCTTCCTTAGCCCCGGCCCCCGGATCTTGTGCCATGCTTCGGAGTAATACAGCCTCCTTCCCTCGTCGGGTCTACACGTCATGAGGCGGCTGTCCCACCGCCCGGCGCGCTAACCCGCTCGTAGAAGAGGCCGCTTTTCAGGCTCTTCCCACATCTTCCAGGCCGGAGACCTATGGGCCGCCGCCTGCTGGATTTGGCACCTCACGGAGCTTTACGAGGAGCTCCGCCGGTTGCCGCGGCTTCGCAGGGCCAGTTCCCTCCACCGCTCTCGATGCGGGTTCGCGCTTGGGCAGAGATGCTAAAGCATCATCGCCCCGCGGTCAAGGAGGTTAGTGTCCGACCCAGGGGTAGTAGACCGTGATCCTGGCGTTCTCGTAGGTCGCGAGGCCGAGCCGGTGGGCGACGGCCGGGGTTATGTCTATGCCGGCGGGGTTGGCGACGGTGCGGCCGAACTCGTCCTCGCCCTGGTTGTAGTTCCGGCAGTAGGCGGCTTTGGCCTCCGGCACGCCCCGGGGGAGGTTGCGCCACATGGTGCGGTACCTGCTGCTCTGCCAGTAGTTGTCGCGGGTGTTCCACGGCCCGACCTCCTTCACCCGCACCCAGACGCTGCGTCCACCGTAGCTCAGGCGGACCCTGAAGCCGCCTTTCTGTTTGAGCGCCCGGTGCGGCAGTGCGACCTCGAAGTTGGTGTAGCCGTTGTACTGGGTGGCGTAGACCCTGTCGGTGACCCCCAGAGAGGATCTGGTGTTGTACGTGAGCCGCGTGTAGCCCCCGCAGTTCTGCCGCACCGCCTGGTTCCACCGGCTCCCGAGCCAGCTTCTCAGGGCGGGGCGCTCCCGGGCGGGGACGAGCCCCAGGATCTCGGCTCTGGCCCGCTCCTCCGCCCGGCTCACCCGGCGGTTGTACGCGGAGACGACGACGGCATCTCCGCTGCGGGCCATGGAGTTCCTCCCGGCTCCCAGGACCCGCTCGCTCCGGGCGTAGGCGCCGGCGATGGCGCGGTTCTCGCGCCGGACGGCGAGCAGGAGCTCTCTCTTCTTATCGCCGTTCAGCCCGAACTCCTTCTCGAGCGCCGCCACGGTCTTCCGGTCGGAGAGCAGGTAGGGGATCACAGGCTTCCCCGCCGGGGGAAGCGCGGGCCGCTGGCGCGCCTCGACCTTTCGGTCCGAAGTCGCGAGCACGACGGCGGAGAGCGAGACGGCGAGCGCGAGGGCCATGACCCAGAACAGCCTTGCTCGGGCGCGGAGAGGTCCGGGTCGCCCGAGAGCACCACGAAGGTCGTGCACTTTTCCCCCCTCCAAGGGTACTAAGTTCTATGAATAGAACTCCGCTTACAACGTGCGTTCGGGAATCCTAGCCGCCCTCCGTGCCCCGGTCAAGTGGCGGGCCTAGTAGGCCCGGGCGAAGACAGCTGTCTTCCCCGGCCGGCCGGAGACCGGGTCTTTGCCCTCCTCCCGCTCGAAGGGCAGGAGGCGGATCGTCGCCTTCGTCTCCTCCTTTATCCGCTGCTCGGTCTCTTCGGTGCCGTCCCACGGGGCGACGACGAAGCCGCGCTTCTCGGCGATGGTCTCCTTCATCTGCTCGTAGCTCTCGACGTGGCGGGTGTTCTCCTCGAGGAACGAGCGCGCCTGACGCAGCATGTTCTCCTGGATCTCCTCCAGGAGCTCCGGCAGCCGCCGCGTCAGCCCTCTGCGGCCCGCGAACTCCTTCTCGCCGGTGTCGCGGCGCACCAGGACGACCTGGTCCTTCTCGATGTCCTTCGGCCCGAGCTCGATGCGCACCGGCACCCCCCGTACCTCGTGCTCGTTGAACTTCCAGCCGGGGGAGTGCTCCTCGTCCAGGTCGGCCTCGACCCTCAGGCCGGAGCCCTCGAGCTCCGAGAGGAGCTTCCGCGTCTCTTCGAGCACCGCTCCCTTGCTCTTGCCCCGGTAGATCGGGACGATGACCGCCTGGGTGGGGGCCAGGCGCGGCGGGAGCTTCAGCCCCCGGTCGTCGCCGTGGACCAGGATGAGCGCCCCGACCGCCCGGGTGGAGAAGCCCCACGAGGTCTGGTAGGGGTAGACCCGCTCCTGGTTCTCGTCCAGGAAGGTGATGTCGAACGCCCTCGCGAAGTTCTGCCCGAGGTCGTGGCTGGTGGCGGCCTGCAGCGCCCGCCCGTCGCCCATCAGCGCCTCGCAGGTGAACGTCTCGACGGCCCCGGCGAAGCGCTCCGAGGGGCTCTTCGCCCCGGTGAGTACCGGGATGGCCGCGGTCTCGGCGTAGAAGTCCCTGTAGACCCCGAGCATCCGCAGGGCCTCCTCGCGGGCTTCCTCCGCGGTGGCGTGCACCGTGTGGCCCTCCTGCCAGAGAACCTCCGTGGTTCGCAGGAAGGGCCGGGTCACCTTCTCCCAGCGCACGAAGTTGGACCACTGGTTTATCAGGATGGGCAGGTCGCGGTAGGAGTCGATCCATTTGCGGTAGAAGTCGCAGATTATCGTCTCGGAGGTCGGGCGGACGGCGATGGGTTCCTCGAGATCTTCGCTCCCGGCCCGGGTCACCCAGGCCACCTCGGGGTTGAATCCTTCGACGTGCTCGGCCTCCTTCTTCAGGTAGCTCTCGGGGATGAACAGCGGAAAGTAGGCGTTGGTGTGGCCGGTCGCCTTGAAGCGGTCGTCGAGATCCCGCTGCATCCTCTCCCAGATCGCGTACCCGTAGGGTCTTATCGCGAAGGTTCCGCGCACTGGGCCGTAATCGGCGAGCCGGGCCATCCGGATCACGTCCAGATACCAGCGGCTGTAGTCTTCGCTCTTCTTGGTGAGCCTCTCGACGGCTTCGGCCATGCGCGTCTCCTCTCTCGATGCGAGCCTGCCCTGCTGGGTGAAGAGTATATCTTCCGGGCCCCGGCCCCCGCATCCGGGTTACACTGGAGCCGGTAACGTCGGGGAGAGAGGAGGGGCGCCATCTTGGGTGCGTACGAGCGGGTTGGCTTCGAAGAGGTCGGACGTCTCCCGGACCCTCGGGACAACGCTGCGATCGCCGTGCGCACCCTGAAGGCCGGGACGCGGGTCATGTGCGGCGAAGATGAGATCGTGATCCGGCACACCGTCCTCGAGGGGCACCGCTTCGCCGTGCGCGCCATCCGGAGGGGGGAGCCGCTCCTCTCCTGGGGGCTCCCGTTCGGGGAGGCGGTGCGCGGGATACCGCCCGGAGGGTACCTGTGCAACGAGAAGATCCTGCGGGTTCTGAGAGAGCGGCGCGTGGGCTTCGGGCTCCCGCGGGAGGCCAACTTCACCGACGCGCCGCTTCTGCCCTACCGGCTCGACGAGGAGCGCTTCCGCCCGGCGGAGCAGGTGCCTCTACGCCCGGATCGCGCCACGTTCTACGGGTACCGGCGTGGCGTCGGACGCGGGGTCGGGACCCGCAACTACGTCGTGGTCCTCGGGATAACCTCGCGCACCGGCTCCTTCGCGAAGGCTCTGGAGCGCAGGATGGGCGATGTGGCGGAGGGGCATCCCGGCCTGGACGGCGTCGTCGCCGTCGCGCACACCGAGGGTGGCGAGGACCGCACGCCCAACAACCTCGACCTCCTGCTCCGGACGCTCGCGGGGTTCATGGTCCATCCCAACGTCGGGGCCGTGCTCGCGGTGGACGAGCCGGGGGCGCCCGTGACCGGCGAGATGGTGCGCCGCTACGCCTGGCAGGAAGGCTACCCGCTCGGCGACGTCCCGCACCGCTTCATGACGCTCGAGGGGCCCTTCGAGTCCGAGCTGCGGCGGGCGGAGAAGATCGTCGCGGGCTGGCTCGGGGAGGTGGGACGCGCCCGGCGCACCGAAGAGCCGCTTTCGGGGCTCAGGGTCGCGCTGCAGTGCGGGGGCTCCGACGCCTTCTCCGGCGTCTCGGCCAACCCGCTCGCCGGATGGGTGGCGAAGGAGGTGCTCCGGAACGGCGGGAGCGCGAACCTGGCTGAGACCGACGAGCTGATCGGGGCGGAGGAGTACGTCCTCTCGCGGGTGCGCGACCTCGATGTCGCCCGCCGCTTCCTCTCGATGGTGGAGAGGTTCGAGGAGCGCGCCGCCTGGCACGGGCACACCGCCGAGGGCAACCCCTCCGGCGGGAACAACCTCCGCGGGCTCTACAACATCTCCATAAAGTCCATCGGGGCGGCGCGCAAGAAGGACCCGGAGGTCAGGCTCGACGAGGTCGTCGAGTACGGCGAGAGGATGGACGCACCGGGCTTCTACTTCATGGACAGTCCCGGCAACGACCTGGAGAGCGTCGCCGGTCAGGTCGCCTCGGGGGCGAACCTGATCTTCTTCACCACCGGCAACGGCTCGATCACCAACTTCCCGTTCGTACCCACCATCAAGTTCGTCACCACCACGGGCCGCTACCGGCTGCTCGAGGACGAGATGGACGTGAACGCCGGGGCCTACCTGGACGGCACCCCGATGGAAGAGCTCGGCCGCAGGACCTTCGATCTCACCCTGCGCGTCGCCTCTGGAGAGAGGACCGCCGGGGAGAGGGCCGGGCACTCCCAGGTCTCGATCTGGCGCGAGTGGAGGCAGACCGGCCCGGGGAACCTCGACCGTCTTTTGGATGCGCCCCCCCCGGACGGCGAGCCGCTCGCGGTGGTGGGCTCCCGGCCCTCCGGGGGATGGACCTACGAGGCCGTGCGGGGCGGGCGCGGACCCGCCGCGGACAGGGTCGGGCTCATCATGCCCACCAGCCTGTGCTCGGGGCAGATCGCGCTGCGCATCGCGCAGAAGCTCGACGAAAGCGGCCTCGGCGAAGGGAAGCTCTCCCGGTTCGTCGCGCTGCCACACACCGAGGGGTGCGGCGTCTCGGGCGGCTCCTCCGAGGAGATCTACGCCCGCACCGTCCTCGGCTACCTCGCCCATCCGCTCGTCGGAGCCGCTTTGCTCCTGGAGCACGGCTGCGAGAAGACCCACAACGATTACTTCCGGGCGCTCCTCTCCTCCCGCGGGCTCGACCCGGAGGCGTTCGGCTGGGCGAGCATCCAGCTCGACGGCGGGATAGAGCGTGTGACGCGCCGCGTGGAGGAGTGGTTCGAGGCGGCGCTCGCGGGGATGGGGGAGATGGAGGGCTTCGAGGTCGGGCTAGAGAACCTCCGTCTGGGGCTGCATGCCGCAGGGCCCCTCTCCGAGGGAGCGGCGCTCGCGCTGGCCGGGGTGACGCTCGCCGTGGTCGGGGCGGGAGGGACCGTGGTGGTGCCGGGGCGCGGAGCCCTGCTCGAGAGCCGGGCCTACCGCCAGGCGGTTCTCGGGGATGTGAGGCCCAGCGTCACCCTCGCCTACGGACAGGTCGCGGAGAATCCGGGGCTGCACGTGATGGAGACGCCGACCACGCACTGGGTCGAGACCGCGACCGGGATGGGTGCGACGGGGGTTGAGGTAATGCTCGCGCACGTGGCGGGCCGCCCGCTGCAGGCGCACCGGATGATCCCGCTGGTGCAGGTCTCCTCCGACCCGGGGACGGTAGAGCGGTACGTGGAGGATCTCGACGCGGTGCTCGCGGGGGAGGCGGGGAGGTGGACCGAATCGCTGATGGAGGCGATCATGCTGGTCGCCTCCCGCCGCTACCTGCCGAAGCTCTTCGGGAGGGGGAATGTCGCCTTCCAGCTCACGCGGGGTCTCCTCGGCGTCTCTCTGTAGGGTCAGCCGGGCTGCCGGGCCATCTTGCGCGCGTAGAGCCTGCGGTCGGCGGCGGCGTAACACTCCTCCCAGCTCGTTCCGTCCTCGCCCCAGACTGCGATCCCGGCGCTGGCCGTCACCCCGCCGGCGGCGAGATGTTCCTCCAGCCGACGCGCCGCGTGGTGCGGGCTGCCCGGTGCGGCCGCGCTCTGCAGGATCACGAACTCGTCCCCACCCCACCGGCAGGCGATCCCGCTGCCGCCGAGGTGCTCGCGCAGCAGGCGAGCCGTCTTCCGCAACAGGCGGTCTCCCTCCGGGTGGCCTAGCTCGTCGTTGGTCTCCTTGAGGTTGTCCAGGTCGACGACCCCGATGAGCAGGGCGGGGTGCCCGCCGGAGGTGGTCCCGGCGATCCGTTCCAGAAACCCCCGCCGGTTCCACAGCCCGGTCAGGAAGTCCCGCTCGCTCGCCTCCTCCGCGGCCCGGCGGGCGGAGATGAGCTCCAGAACCAGCGAGGTCTGCACCGCGCACAGGGATACCAGATCCCCGTCGTCGTCCTGTGCGCGCCGGGCGCGGCGCAGCACCATCGCCCCCACGCGCTCCCCGCGGAAGGTGAGCGCCCAGGAACCTCCCTGTTCCACGCCCCAGCGCTCCCAGTCGGAGCGTACCTCCGGCGGGACCTCGGAGAGGTCCATCCAGCGCTCGCTCAACCCGGAGAGCGCCCCCGGGGTTTCATCCTGCCGGACCACCCGGCGTGCGATCTCCTCGCGCCTCCCCGAGAGCACCCCCCACGGCTCGTACACCTGCAGAGGGCCCGCCGGTTCGCCCAGGATCGATCCCCGGCGGTAGACGAAGTAGCCGGTATCCACGCCGAAGACCTCTCGTAGCACGCTGGAGGCGGCCCGGAAGAGCTCTCCCTCGTCGGCCGCCTGCGACCAGGTGCGGGAGCGTCGGATCAGCGCGCCCGCCGGATCCCGCTCCGGCATCGGATGCCCCCGCGCTACTTCATCCCTATGCGCTCGAAGCCTGCGTAGGGGACGAGCTTCTCCGGGAGCACCACCGAGCCGTCCGGCTGCTGGTGGTTCTCGAGCAGCGCGATCAGGGCGCGGCTGACCGCTATCGCGGTGCCGTTCAGGGTGTGCAGGAGCCTGGGGGACCCCCCATCGGGGCGGTAGCGGATCCGCAGCCGGCGTGCCTGGTAGTCGGTGGTGTTCGAGGTGCTGGTGACCTCGCCGTAGTCGCCCCGGCCAGGCATCCAGGCCTCGACGTCGTACTTCCGGTAGGCGGCCCCGCCGAGATCCCCGGTGCAGATGTCCACCACCCGGTAAGGGATCTCGAGGTTGCGGAAGATCTCCTCCTCCGTTGCGAGCATCTCGCGGTGCATCTCCTCCGAGCCCTCGGGCGTGGTGAACGCGAACATCTCGACCTTGGTGAACTGGTGCACCCGGTAGAGGCCCCGGCTCGCCCGGCCGTGGGAGCCGGCCTCGGTGCGGAAGCAGTGCGAGAGCCCGGCGAAGCGCAGCGGGAGATCCCCCTCCTCGACGATCTCGTCCTGAAGCTGGGCGGCGAGGGTTATCTCGGCGGTCGCGATGAGCGAGAGGTCGGTGTCCTCGACCGAGTAGATCTGGGTCTCCGGCCCGCGCGGGATGAAGCCGGTCCCGACGAGCGCCTCGTCGCGGGCCAGATCCGGGGTTATGGCGGGCTCGAAGCCGCGCGCCACGAGCACATCCAGCGCGTAGCGCACGAGCGCGAGCTCGAGCAGGACCGCCTCGCCGCGCAGGAAGTAGAACTTGCTGCCGGTCGTCTTCGCCCCGGCCTCGAAGTCGATGATCCCCAAGGACTCCCCGATCTCGACGTGGTCCTTCGGCTCGAAGTCGAACTCCTTCGGTTCGCCCCAGCGGCTGATCTCGACGTTCTCGGTGTCGTCCTTCCCGATGGGGGCGTCGGGGTGGGTCATGTTCGGGATCTTGAGCTGCTCCTCGCGCAGCCTCTCCTCGACCTCCGACAGCTCCTGCTCCCTCCTCGGGATCTCGTCCTTCAGGGCGCGCGACTCCTCTATGAGCCTCTCTCGGGCTGCGGGGTCTCTCTCCCTGCCGATGCGCTTGGCGAGCTGGTTCTGGTTCTGTCTCAACTCGTTCAGATCGGTTATGAGCTTCGAGCGCCGCCCGGCGAGCTCGACGACGAGGTCCACGTCTGCCTCGACGCCCCGGTTCCTGCAGTTCTCTTTCACCGCCGGTGCGTTCTCGCGGATGTATCTGAGATCCAACATCGAAAGCTCCCTCCGAGCGGATTGCAGCCACTTCTACCGTGACCCTATCCTAGCCGCGGGCCGGTGGCGCCGCCAGGGCCGTCCTCCCTCTCCGGCGCCCGTCCGAAGTAGACGGGGCGCCTCTCGGCGGCATACCGCATCACCGCCCGGCCCGCCTCTTCGCGGGAGGGCGTGGCCAGTATGAGGGTCCCCGAACGGCTCCCCGGACCGTCGAGCACCACCGCGAGCCACATCCCCGGGTATCTCCGCGCGAAATCGTCCACGGTGCCGTGCTCGCCTTCCATCGTGGATACATTGTAGCGGCGGGGTAAGCCCGGCTGCGGGATGCTAAGATTGACGGCTGGGTTTGGCGCTCTTTGGAGGTTTTATGCACAACGGTCGTCCGGCGGCGTACATAACGGGAATAGGTGTCGTGAGCCCGGTCGGCGTGGGGCGTGAGGACTTCTGGAAGGCCCTGCTCGCGGGCGAGAGCGGGGTCGGTCCGATCACGCTCTTCGACGCCTCGGATTTCGCCGTGAGGATCGCCGCCGAGTGCCGCTCCTTCGACCCGAGGGACTTCATGGACCGCAAGGTGGTGCAGAGGACCGACCGCTTCACCCACTTCGGTCTCGCGGCCTCGAAGCTCGCGCTGGACGACGCCGGGGCCTGGGGGGAGCTCGAGAGCAACCCCGAGCGGGTCGGGCTGGTCCTCGGCAGCGGCATCGGCGGGGTGGCGAGCATGGAGGAGACCCAGCGCACGATGGACACCAAGGGTCCCACCCGGGTCAACCCGTTCGCGGTCACCAAGATCATGCCGAACGCCGCGGCGGCGCACGTCGCGATCCAGTACGGCGTGCAGGGACCCTCAGCCTCCCCGGCGCTCGCCTGCGCCTGCGGCACCGACGCCCTGGGCTTCGGGTTCGACCTGATCCGACGCGGGGACGCGGACATGGTGCTCTGCGGCGGCACCGAGGCCGTGATAACGCCGGTCTTCCTGGCGGGGTTCATCTCGATGCGGGCGATGAGCGACCTCAACGACGACCCCGAGGGGGCCTGCCGGCCCTACGACCGCGACCACCGGGGGTTCGTGCTCGGGGAGGGCGCGGCGGTCTTCGTCCTGGAGAGCGAGGAGTCCGCCGCGCGCCGCGGCGCCGACCCCTACGCGAAGATAACGGGGGTCGGGCGCACCACGGACGCCTACAGCACCGTCGACCCGGACAGGGAGGGGCGCGGGATCCTGCGGGCGATGCAGCTCGCGCTGGAACGGGCCGGGGTCGAGGGCGAACGCGTCGGGTACATCAACCCCCACGGTGCGGGCACCCCGGCCGGCGACGGCCCCGAGTCGCGCGCGATGTACCAGATCAACCCGAACGCCATGGTCTCGGCGACGAAGTCGACGCTGGGGCACGCGATGGGGGCGACGGGCGCGATAGAGGCCTCGGTGTGCGCGCTCGCGCTCAAGGAGAGGACGGTCCCGCCGATGCGCAACCTCGAAGAGCTCGCCCCCGACTGCGCGAAGCTCGACTACGTCGTGGACGAGCCGCGAGAGGCCCCCGACCTCGAGGTCGCCCTCTGCGCCAACCTCGGCGTCGGCGGACACAACGCGGCGGTCGTGCTGGAGAGGGTGTAGGTGGCGGGCGGCTACGAGCACCTGCCGGAGGACCTGCCCGTCCCCGAAGACGACGGCGCCTGCGACCACCTCCCCGGTGCGCGTGTGCCGTCCCTCGCCCTTCCGGCCACCTCCGGGGAGAGGGTCGATCTCTCCTCGCTCCCGGGAACGACCGTCGTCTACTGTTACCCGATGACCGGACGCCCCGGCGTGCCGCTGCCCGAGGGGTGGGACAGTATCCCGGGCGCCCGCGGCTGCACCCCGGAGTCCTGCGGTTTCCGCGACCACCACGATGAGATCCTGGCCCTCGGGGCACGCGTCTTCGGCCTGAGCACCCAGGACACCGACTACCAGCAGGAGGCGAAGGAGAGGCTCGCCCTGCCGTACGAGCTTTTGAGCGACGAGGGGCTGGGCTTCTGCCGCGCGCTCGGGCTCCCGACCTTCGAGGTGGAGGGGATGGTCCTTATAAAGCGTCTCACCCTCGTGGTGCGCGACGGCAGCGTCGAGCACGTCTTCTACCCGGTCTTCCCGCCGGACGCCCACGCGGGGGAGGTCGTGCGCTGGCTCTCAGGACGTGGTGCGGTAAAACAGTGACCGTAGGCCGGACGGAAGGAGGGTGCCAGGTGCCGGACCACGACTTCTCTCCCCAGGAGCTCGAGCGCAGGCTGCAGCAGCTCGAAGGGATCGTCCGTCCCCACGGGAGCGCGCTCGTCGCGTTCTCCGGCGGGGTGGACTCCTCGCTCGCGCTCGCGGTCGCCGCGCGGGCCCTCCCGAAGGAGCGGGTGCTCGCGGTCACCTCGGACAACGAGACCTACCTGCCCTCGGAGCTCGAGGAGGCCAGGCGGTTCGTCGCCTCGCTCGGGGTCGAGCACGTGATCATAAACACCCGCGAGCTCGACGACCCCAACTACGCGAGCAACCCGACCAACCGCTGCTACTTCTGCAAGAGCACGCTCTACACCGACCTGAAGAAGATCGCCGAGGAACGCGGCTACGGCTGCATCGTGGACGGCGCGAACGCCGACGACGAGGGCGACTGGCGGCCCGGAAGGAAGGCCGCCCGCGAGCTCGGGGTCCTCTCCCCGCTCTCCGCGGCCGGGATGGGCAAGGAGGAGGTGAGGGCGCTCGCGCGTCACCTCGGGCTCCCCACCTGGGACAAGCCCGCGCTCGCCTGCCTCTCGAGCCGCTTCCCGTACGGGCAGGAGATAACCCCCGAGAAGCTCGCCCAGGTGGCCCGGGCGGAGGAGTTCCTGCGCCGGGAGGGCTTCCGGCAGGTGAGGGTTCGCCACCACGGCGAGATCGCCCGCCTCGAGGTCGGCGAGGAGGAGATGGAGCGGGCCTTCGCGATGCGCGGGGAGATCTCCACGGAGCTCAAGAAGGCCGGCTTCCTCTACGCCGCGCTCGATCTCTCCGGGTACCGCTCCGGCAGCCTCAACGAAGGGCTGAAGAGGAAGAAGAGGAGCCTGCCCGTCCTCTCCTAGCCGTCCTCCCCGCGCTGGTTGCGCAGGAAGTCCTCGAGCTCCCGGGCGAGATCGTCTCCCGAGGGTATGTTCGGCTCCCCGGGCCCCTGCGCGTCGTAGCGCTCCTCGAGCATCCTGACGTAGGAGGTGAGGTCCGGATCGCGTGCGACGGCGGTGGAGACCTGCTCCTGATACTCTTCGGCGGATTTGCGCAGGTTGCCGACCTCCACCTCGACCCCGAGCAACTCGGAGAAGCTCTCCAGGAGGGCGAGCGCCGCCGGGGCGGAGGGGACCGCGGGCAGGTAGTGCGGCACGGAGGCCCAGAAGCTCACCGAGGGCAGCCCGGCGTCGGCGCACATCCGGTGCAGTACGCCGGTTATCCCCGTGGGGCCCTCGTATTGTGAGGGGCTGAGGCCGAGCCCTTCTATCAGCGCGGGATCCTGAGAGTTGGCGTTCACCGCGATCGGGCGCGAGTGCGGGACGTCGGCGAGCAGCGCGCCGAGGGTGACGACCATCTCGACGCCGAGCTCTCGCGCGAGCTCCACCACCGTGCGCGAGAAGGTCCGCCAGCGCAGGTTCGGCTCGGGACCGGAAAGGAATACCGCTCCGCGCCCGCCGGCGGCCTCGACGCTGCGGGACGTGGCCCACAGGACGTTCTCCGGCCACTCTATCTCGCGCGTTATGCCGTCGATGAGCTTTATCTGCGGCCGGGTGGCCTGGAAGTCGAAGAACTCCTCGCTCTCGAAGCGGCCGATGCGCTCCGCCCCCCACGAGCTGCCGAGCGTGGCGACCGCGACGCTCGCCGCCTCGGCCGCGTCGTTCCAGCCGGTGAAGGCGCACACGAGTACGGGGCGTTCCAGATCCGGTCTCCGGTCCAGCTTGAGATATCTCTCGTCCATGGGGCTAGCTTACCACGCCGGCCTCACACGAAGCTCCTCCGGAGCCCGAGCGCTTCTTCGAGCCGCCTCATGTACTCGGCCTCCGGGATCTCGGTGGCACCCATGCGGGCGAGGTGGTCGTTCTGGATCTGGCAGTCGAGCAGCACGTACCCGCGCTCCTCGAGCCGCTCCACCAGATGCACCAGGCAGACCTTCGAGGCGTCCGGCATCCGGCTGAACATCGACTCGCCCATGAACGCCCCGCCGAGCGCGACCCCGTAGAGCCCCCCGACGAGCTCGCCTTCCCGGTAGGCCTCGACGCTGTGCGCCAGACCCCGCTCGTAGAGCCCCAGGAAGCCCTCTATGATCTCCTCGCCGATCCAGGTCTCGGGCCGGTCGGCGCAGCCCCGGATCACCGCCTCGAAATCCTCGTCCACCCGTACCTCGTACACCCCTTTGCGCAGCACGCGCGCGAGCGACTTCGAGACGTGCAGATCCCCGAACTCCAGCACTGCCCTCGGGTCGCAGCGGTAGAAGCGCACCTCCCCGGACTCGTCCGCCATCGGGAAGGCCCCCTGCCGGTAGGCCAGCTCCAGCAGCTCCGGACTCAGACGCAACCCGCCCCCGATCTCTCGCGCTCGTTGACCCCGCGAAAATTCTAAATCCTCCCCGACCGAAGACCCTTGCGCAAAGACCAGGCTTCTGCAAATAATTCGCACACAATGGCCGGGAACATAGACGAGACGCTGCGCGAGCGGGGTTTGAGGGTCACGCCGCAGCGGGTCAGGATCTGGGAGGTTCTGGCCGGCTCCGGCGGGCACCTCACGGCTGAGGAGGTATGGAGGGAGGTGTCCGGGGCGTTGCCGGGGCTCGAGCTCTCTACGGTCTACCGCTCGCTCGATGCGCTGTGTGATGCCGGGCTCGTGGTGGAGAGCCGTCCACCGGAGGGACCCCGTCTCTTCGAGGCGAGGGGGGAGAGGCACCCGCATCTGGTGTGCAGGGAGTGCGGGGGTGTCTTCCACCCGGAGAGGGAGGCCGAGAGGCGGCTGGTGGAGGTCCTCGGCGAGGTCTCGGGAGGATTCGAGGTGGAGGAGGTGCACCTGGTCGCGGTCGGGGTGTGCTCCCGATGCTCGGGGGAGGAGGCCGGTTGAGGAGCTTCTCCTGGGGCGGGGATGTACGGCTGCGGCTCGGGGGGGTGTTCGGGGTGGCCGGGCTTTTGCACCTCGTGGGGTGGGGGCTTTTGTTTCTCGTCGTCGCTCCGCAGCACCCGAAGATGCTCGGGCTCGGCGTGCTCGCGTACACGCTCGGCCTCAGGCACGCTTTCGACGCCGACCACATCGCCGCGATAGACAACACCACCAGGAAGTTCCTGCAGGAAGGCAGGAAGCAGGTAGGGGTGGGGTTCTTCTTCTCTTTAGGGCACTCCACCGTGGTCGCGGCCATGGCGCTCGCGCTCGCTCTGGCGACCCGTGAGGCACAGAAGGATCTGCCCACCCTCAGGGCCGTCGGCGGGGTGATAGGTACCGCGGTCTCGGGTGGGTTTCTGTACCTGATCGGGGTTTTGAACCTCATCGTGCTGGTCGGGATCTGGAAAGTCTTCCGCGGGATGCGGCGGGGGACGTACGACCGGGAAGAACTGGAGGGCCTGCTCGCCGGGAGGGGGCTCGCCAGCCGCTTCTTCGGCAGGCTCTTCGATTCCATCCGGAGCAGCTACCAGATGTACCCCATCGGGTTGCTCTTCGGGCTCGGGTTCGACACCGCCTCCGAGATAGCTCTGCTCTCCCTCTCGGCCGGAGCCGCCACGCAGGGGATGCCGGTGGCAGCGATTTTGACCCTGCCGGTCCTCTTCGCCTCCGGGATGTGTCTGATGGACACAGCCGACGGGGCCTTCATGGCCCAGGCCTACGGGTGGGCCTTCACCAACCCGGTGCGCAAGGTCTACTACAACCTCACCGTCACCGGGCTCTCGGTCGCGGTGGCGCTCCTCATCGGTACCGTGGAGCTCTTCCAGGTCGCGACTTCACGGGTGGAGCTCGGCGGTTTTCTCGGAGGCCTGCAGCGGCTGGACTTCGGCTATCTGGGGTATGCGGTCGTCGTGGTCTTCCTCGGTGCCTGGGCGGTCTCCTACCTGGTCTGGAGGCTGGGCCGGATAGAGGAGCGCTGGGAGATCCCCCGGGAAGGTGCGGAGGATTGATCCCGGCGCCCCATCCACTCAGAGATCGTAGATCTCTCCGTATTTCCTTTTCAGGTAGGAGACGTAGGGACCGCTCTCCATCGGGCGTCCGGTCGCGCGCTCGATGAGCTCCCGCGGCTCGTAGCGTCGGCCGTGGCGGTGTATGTTCTCCCTCAGCCAGCCGAGGAGCGTCTCGAAGCGGCCCTCGGAGATCTGCTCCCTTATCTCGGGGTGTGCACTCTCTGCCGCCTCGAAGATCTGAGCCGAGAGCACGTTACCTAAAGTGTAGGTCGGGAAGTACCCGATGAGGCCCATCGCCCAGTGGACGTCCTGCAGCACGCCTCTGGCGTCGCTTCGGGGTGTGAAGCCCAGGTAGCTTTTCGTCTTCTCGTTCCAGACCCCGGGCAGCCCAGAGACCTCCAGGTCACCCTCGAGGAGAGCTGTCTCTATCTCGTAACGGATGAGGATGTGCAGGTTGTAGGTGAGCTCGTCGGCTTCGGTGCGGATCTCGGAGGGGTAGGCGACGTTCGCCGCCCGGTAGAGATCCTCGGCGCTCGCCCCCGCGGCCTGCGGGAAGGTCTTCCCGAACAGCGGTTGGTAGTGGTTCCAGAACTCCCTGCTGCGCCCCACGATGTTCTCCCACAGCCTCGACTGGCTCTCGTGCATCCCGAGGGAGGCGCCGCCCGCGAGCGGGGTGCGGGTGTAGGCGGGGTCGACGCCCTGCTCGTAGAGTGCGTGGCCCGCCTCGTGCAGCGTGGCGAAGAAGTGGTAGGAGAACCATGTGGGGTCGAAGCGGGTCGTGATCCTCACGTCGGCTGGGCCGCCGAGCGAGGTGCAGAACGGGTGCGTCACCCGGTCCTGCCGGCCCCGGCTCCAGTCGTATCCGAAGTCCGTTACCACACGGGTGCTGAACTCCTCCTGCTTCTCCTCGTCGAAGTTGCCGCGGAAGGGCTCCTCGCCGGTTGCCTCGCGCGGCAGCTTCTTCACGATCGGGACGAGCTCCTCCCTGAGCCGGGCGAAGAGCTCGTCCAGCTGCGACTTGCGCATCCCGGGCTCGTAGGCGTCGAGCAGGGCGTCATAGGGGTGCTCCTCGTAGCCCAGGTGCTCCGCCGCCTCCCGCTGCAGCGCGACCATCCGCTCCAGGTGCGGGGCGAAAAGCTCCCAGTCCGAGTTTGTCCGGGCCTTCTCCCAGGCCCCCTGCGCGAGCGAGCGGGTACGGGAGAGCTCCCCGACCAGCCGCGAGGGGAGCCTCGCCGCCCGTTCGTACTCCCGCCGGGCCACCCGCAGGAAGGCACCCTCCACGGAGGTGGGATCCGTGTTGCCGGTCTCCTCCAGCAGAGCCCCGGTCTCCTCCGAGACGAGCATATCGTGCGAGATGCGGCTCAGGGTGGAGAGCTGCTCCGCCCGCGCCGCGAGCCCGCCTTCCGGCATGTGCGTCTGCTGGTCCCAGGAGAGGACGGCCGAGGCGGCGTCCAGGTCGGCTATCGTGGCGAATCGCTGCTTGAGGGAATCGGATATCTCGTTCATGGGGAGAATGCTACCTCACCCGCCCGGTGGATTCGGGGCACGCCGGTGGCCGTATCGGTTAAGATAGCCTCGTTCATGGAGCGCAGGGCACGCAGCAGGTTCGCCACCACGCCGGGCACCCGCGACGTCCTGCCCCCGGAGTCCACGCATCTCGTGGGGCTCGAGGGCAGGGTACGCGGGCGCTTCGCGGCCTGGGGTTTCAGGGAGGTCATCACCCCGGCGCTCGAGTACTCCGAGGTGATAGAGGAGCCCCGGCTGCGTGATGCCTCCTTCAAGCTCTTCGATGCGGACAACCAGATGCTCCTCTTGCGCCCGGAGATGACCTCCCCGATAGCCCGGCTCGTCGCGCAAAGGCTGCGCAACAGCCCGCCGCCGCACAGGCTCTCCTACGTGTTGCCCGTCTACCGCAGGACCGGGGTGGGGCGGGGTCAGAGCGCGGAGTTCCATCAGGCCGGGGTCGAGGTCGTCGGATCTTCGAGCGCGGCGGAGGACGCCGGGGCGATAGCCCTGCTCGCCGACGTCCTCTCTTCGGTGGGGCTGCGTCGGGAGGGGGAGTTCGCGATCGTCGTCGGCCAGAGCAGCTTCTACGCCGGGTGGCTGCGTCGTGCCGCCCCCGAGGCCGCGTCCGAGATCCTCTCCGCGCTCGCCGACAAGGACCTGGCGCGGGTGGACGCCCTCGCCGCGTCCCTGCCGGACGAAGCCGCGGCCGGAGCCCGTGAGATACCGCGCCTCGTCGGGCCGGCCTCCGACGGCGAGCTGCTACAGAGGGCGCAGAAGTACGCCCTGGGGGAGGCCGAGGGCGCGCTGGAGAACCTGCGCGAGATCCTCGCGCACCTCGAGGTCCACGGGTGCCTGGATTCGGTGATCCTCGACCTCGGGCTCATCGGGCGCTTCGGATACTACACGGGGGTGGTCTACGAAGCCTACTCCCCGCGCCTGGGCTTCAGCGTCGCGAGCGGCGGACGCTACGACGAGCTGCTCTCCCGCTTCGGCGCGCCGATGCCGGCGACGGGGTTCGCGATCTCGCTCGAGCGGCTGCTCTCCATCCTGCCGGAGAGGGACCCCGATCCCCTCGTCGTCCTGGTGGGCTCCTCGACCGGGGCGACGGCCGCCGCGTGCACCCTGCGCGCCCGCGGCGTGGCCGTGCTGCAGCTCGCTGACGAAGATCCCCCCGAGAAAGCCGCCCGTTACGCTCGCGCGGTCGAGGCCTCCTGGCTCGCATATCCCGCCGGGGAGAGGGTGAAGCTCGCCCCGGTCTCGGAGCGGGGTGTCGGCGGGTTCGAGGAGCTCTCGCCCGAGGAGGCGGCGGGGAGGGTCTCGCCGTGAGCGGGCCCCTGCGGGTCGCGGTACCGAAGGGTGCGATCTTCGAGGATGCCCTGCGGGTGCTCGAGGGGGCCGGGCTCCCGGCCGGGATACTGCGCGAGAACGGGCGCCGGCTCGTGCACGAGAGGGAGGGGGTCCGTTTCATCGTGAGCCGTCCCTCAGACGTCCCCGTCTTCGTCGAGTACGGGGCGGCGGACGTCGGGATCGTCGGCAAGGACGTCCTCGACGAGCAGGAGCCCAACGTCATCGAGCTCGCCGACCTCGGGGTCGGGGCCTGCCGGATGGTCCTCGCGGTACCCGAAAAGACCGCCGGGCGGGTGCAGGAGAGGATCTCGCACGCCGAGGTGATAAGGGTCGCGACCAAGTTCCCCAGGACCGCCCGCCGCTACTTCGAGGGGATGGGCCGGCAGGCCGAGATCATCGCGCTGCACGGCTCGATAGAGCTCGCGCCGCTCGTCGGGCTCGCCGAGGGTATCGTCGACCTCACCGCCACCGGGACCACCCTGCGCGAGAACAACCTGGTCGTGCTGGACGAGATCTCCCGCTCCACCGCACGCCTGATCGCGAACCGCGGCTCCTACCGGCTGCGCAACGCGGAGGTCGCGGCGCTGATGGAGCGGATGGAGAGGAGCATCCTTGGCTGAGACGCTGGACGCCCGCACGCTCGATGTTGAGGAGCTGCTCGCGCGGCTGCGCCGGCCCGGGGGCTTCCTCGCCGGGAAGGTGCGCGAGGCGGCCCGCAGGATCGTGGAGGACGTGCGAGATCGCGGGGATGCGGCGGTCCTGGAGTACGCCGAGAGGTTCGACGGGCTGCGCCCGGATCCGCTGAGGGTGCCCGAGGAGGAAGTGGCGGGTGCCGGTCTACCGCCGGAGATCGAGGAGTCTTTCCGGGTCGCGATCGAGAACGTGCGCGCTTTCCACGAACGGGAGCTCGACCGGGGCTGGGAGCTGCGGCGGGAGGGGGCGGTTGTGGGGCAGCGCGTCCGCCCGCTGCGGCGGGCCGGCCTCTACGTCCCCGGCGGCCACGGGGCCTACCCGAGCACGCTGGTGATGAGCGCCGTCCCGGCGCAGGTTGCCGGGGTGCGGGAGGTCTGCGTGTGCGCCCCACCGGGCCCCGACGGACGGGTGAGCCCGCACGTCCTCGCCGTCGCCCGGATGCTCGGTCTGCGCGAGATATACCGCGTCGGAGGCGCGCAGGCGATAGCCGCGATGGCCTTCGGCACCGAGAGCATCCCGAAGGTGGACAAGATCGTCGGCCCCGGCAACGACTACGTGACCGCCGCCAAGCTGGAGGTCTTCGGGGTGGTGGGGATCGACGCCCCGCAGGGGCCGAGCGAGCTCGTCGTCATCGCGGACTCCTCCGCCCGCCCGGAGCACGTCGCCCGCGACCTGATGGCCCAGGCTGAACACCTCTCCGGGGCTTCCTCGATCCTGCTCACTCCGGAAAGTGGTCTCATCGAGGGGGTCTTACCCCTGCTCTTTGGCGAGCCGGCGGAGCACGTGACGCTCGTGCTGGTGCGCGACCTGGATCAGGCCGTCGAGCTCACCAACCTCTACGCCCCGGAACACGCGCACGTGATCTGCGCGGATGCCGGGGGGGTCGCCCGCGGCCTCGACGCGGTCGGACTATTGGCCGTGGGCGACGCGAGCCCGGTCGCACTCTCGGACTACGCCGCCGGTCCTTCCCACGCCCTGCCGACCGGAGGGGCCGCCGTCTGGGCCTCGCCGCTCGGGACCCACGAGTTCACCGCCCGTACCAGCTACATGCGTTACGAAAACCGCGGGCTCGCCGCGCTCGGGCCGCACGTCGAGCGGCTCGCCCGGCTCGAAGGCTTCGAGAACCACGCGGGAAGCGTGCGGGTGAGGCTGGATTGAGCCCCGTCGAGGTGAGGGAGATGTTCTCCGACGAAGAGATCGCGGCGACCTTCGGCGTGATGCGCCAGCTACGGCCGCACCTCGGTTCGGCGGAGGACTATCTGCGACGGGTGCGCAGGATGCGAAAGGAGGGCTACCGGCTCGCCGCCGTCCTGGAGGACGGGGAGGTCAGGAGCGTCGCGGGTTTCAGGGTGCAGGAGTCCCTGATCTCCGGCCGGCACCTCTACGTGGACGACCTCGTCACCGCCGATGACGCCCGCTCGCGGGGCTACGGCCAGATGCTCTTCCGCTGGCTCGCTGAGGAGGCGCGCAGGGAGGACTGCCGGGAGCTGCACCTCGACTCGGGCGTGCAGCGGGGAAGAGCGCACCGCTTCTACTTCCGGGAGGGGATGGAGATCCGCCACTACCACTTCGTGATGGAACTCTAGCCTTCGGCCTCGCGCACCTCGTACAATCGCTCCTCCAGCGCCTCAGCCGAGACGTCCAGCCTCGCCGAGCCTGACGTCCGTCCCGTCTCTGTCGCCGAGAATTCCCAGAAGAACGTGTTCGGTACCGATGTAGTTGTCTCCCAGCCGCCGCATCTCCTTGTGCGCCTCGACCGGGGCATTCTTCGCCCGGGCTGAGAACGGGAGCGGCGACCCTCCGGGATGCGCATCTCGAAGGCGTCGCCGGCCTGCTGGCGGATGTCCTCGAAGGAGATCCCGACCGAAGAGAGCGCCTCGGAGAGCATCGCCTCTGACTCCTCCCGCGCGGCTTCGAGCGTCACCCCCAGCGAAGAGAGCGCCTCCGCGGCGACTCCCTCGTTGGCGTGCAGTATCCCGAGCAGGAGGTCCTCGTCTCCGATGGAGTCGTGCCCCAGCATCTTGGCCTCCTCCACGGCGGCCTCGACGCACACCCGGGCTTCTTTGGCGAAACGGTTGAAGATCACTCGCCATTCTCCTTCCTCCCCGGCGGCTCTCCGGGGTACTTCTCCTTTATCCTTCTCGCGTGCTTCTTGTGCACCGCCTGCCTGCTCACACCCAAGACCTCGGCTACCTGCGCCCACGACCACCCCGCAAGTATCGCGTTCTCCACCTGCGCCGCCTCCAGAGCCTCCAGCGTCCGCCTCAACGCCACGACCGCCTCGAGCCCCTCCCGCGGGTCCTGCGGCCCGCCGACCTGCGTCCTCTTTCTCCCGTCCATGTGTCAACTGTAGTTGACGCATGGATGTTTGTCAACCCCGGTTGACGATTGTTTTTCGGACTTGTCGGCTAAAATGCTGATTTGCATGGATTAAAGAGCAGAAGGAGGCAGATGGCGCGTAGCGGGAGCGTGGAGCGGAAGACGGGCGAGACGTTCGTCCGGGTGAGGCTGGAGCTCGACGGGGAGGGACGGGCGGAGATCTCCACGGGAGTGGGGTTCTTCGACCATCTGCTGCATCTGCTGGCGCACCACTCCGGGATGGACCTGGAGGTGGAGGCCGAGGGCGACACGTGGGTGGACGACCACCACACCGTCGAGGACACCGGGCTCGTGCTGGGGCGGGCTCTCGATGAAGCTCTCGGTGACCGGTCGGGACTGGTGCGCTTCGCCGACGCCTCTGCGCCGCTCATCGAGGCGCTCTCCACGGCGGTGGTGGACCTCGGCGGCCGGAGCCACCTCACCTGCAACCTGGGGGGGATGCCCGAGAAGATCGGGACGTTCGATACAGAGCTCTTCCCGGAATTCTTGCGGGCGTTCACCCAGTACGGGCGGTTCACGCTGCACCTCAACTGTCACTACGGGGAGAACGCCCACCACAAGGTCGAGTCGGGGGTGAAGGCCCTCGCGCTCGCCCTGAGGGCCGCGGCCGCCCGCCGTACCTCGGGCAGCGCCTCGACGAAGGGGGTGATCGATTGAGGAGCGTGGTCTTCGACCTCGGGGGCGTCCTCGTCGACTGGGACCCGCGCTACCTCTACCGCAAGCTCTTCTCCGACGAGGAGGAGATGGAGCGTTTCCTCTCTGAGGTGTGCTCGCCGCGGTGGAACCGGCAGCTCGACCTGGGACGGCCGTTCGAGGAGGCCGTCGCGGAGCTGCGCGCGAGGCATCCGCGCTACGCCCGGGAGATAGAGGCGTACCACAGCCGGTGGGGCGAGATGCTCGGCGGGCCCATCGCCGGGAGCGTGGAGCTCCTCGGGAGGCTGCGCGGGCGGGGCGTGCCGCTCTACGCGCTGACCAACTGGTCCTCGGAGACGTTCGCGATCGCCCGTAAGAGGTACGGATTTCTCGGGTGGTTCGAGGAGATCGTGGTCTCCGGCGAGGAGAAGGTCGCCAAGCCGGACCACGAGATCTACCGGCGGCTCGTCGAGCGGTGCCGCCTGGATCCTCGGAGCACGCTCTTCGTCGACGACGTGGAGGAGAACGTCGCGGCCGCGCGTTCCCTGGGCTTTTACGGGGTCGTCTTCCGGAGCCCCGAAATGCTCGCGGAGGAGCTCGCCCGCCTCGGGTTTCTGGAGAGCGGGGTAAGGGCCGGTGGTTGATGGGATGAGGGTCGCGGTCGCCGACTACGACGCGGGGAACACCCTCTCGGTGAGGAGGGCGCTGGAGAAGGTGGGCGCTCGGGTGGAGCTCACCCCGGACCCGGAGCGGTTCCTCGCCGCCGAGGCCGTGGTGCTGCCCGGCGTCGGGGCGTTCGGCGACTGCGTCAGGAAGCTGCGTGAACGGGGGCTGGATGGAGCGTGCCGGGAGGCGTACCGTTCCGGGAAGCCCTTCCTCGGGGTGTGCGTCGGGCTTCAGGTCCTCTTCGAGACCTCCGAGGAGTCACCGGGGGTGGAGGGGCTCGGGATCCTGCCCGGACGGGTGGTCAGGTTCCACGGCGAGGATCTCAGGGTGCCGCACATGGGCTGGAACACCCTCTCGGTGGTCCGGGAGCATCCCGTGCTCGAGGGCCTCGATGGCGAGCATTTCTACTTCGTCCACTCCTACTATCCTGTGCCGGACAGGGGGGAGGATCTGCTCGGGGAGAGCGAATACGGTGGTCCCTTCTGCGCCGCCGTGGCGCGGGGCAGCCTGGTAGCGGTGCAGTTCCACCCGGAGAAGTCCAGCCGGGCCGGGCTCGCTCTCTACGAGAACTTCCTGCGCTGGGCCAGCGAGTTAAACGAAGGTAAAAGATAGGTTAATCCTGCGTAAGATCCCCCTTCCGGCCCATCACGGGCGGGTACGGCTGGTTTATCCTTGCGGCTGCTTGGGCGGGTCGGATCGAAAGGAATGAGGACTTTTGAGCATCTGGGAAGCGTTCGTTCTGGCGCTGCTGCAGGGGGCGACGGAGATACTGCCGGTCTCGAGCCTGGGGCACGGGGTGATACTTCCCTCGCTGCTCGGCTGGGACGTGAATCAGGAGAGCCCCACCTTTCTGCCGTTTTTCGTTGTATTGCATCTCGGGACCGCCGCCGCGCTCTTCGCGTTCTTCCGGCGGGAGTGGTGGGCGATCATTCGGGGGTTCTTCCTCTCGCTATCAGAGCGCAGTCTCAGGGGCAACGAGGACGGGCGGCTCGCGTGGCTCGTGATCGTGGGGACCATACCCGCCGGTCTCGTCGGGCTTCTCTTCGAGAAGGGGCTCTCGGCCAACTTCGGCCGTCCGATGCTCGCGGCGATAGTCCTCGTCTTCAACGGGATCTTCCTCCTCGCCGGGGAGAGGATCAGGCGCAAGCGGATCAAGGAGGGAGCCTCCCAGCTCTCGTTCTGGCAGGCCGTGGCGGTCGGAACCTCGCAGGTCCTGGCGCTCATACCCGGCATCTCGCGCTCGGGTGTGACGGTGGTCGGAGGGATGGCCTCCGGGCTCAAGGCGGAGGTCGCGGCGCGTTTCTCCTTCCTGCTCGCCACCCCGATAATCCTTGCCGCCGGGGTCCTGGAGGTGCCGAAGCTCGTCCGCTACGGCACCGCCCACACGCTCGAGGTGGCGCTCTTCGGCGGGGTGGTGGCGGGGATCGCGGCCTACCTCTCCACGGCGGCCCTCATGTACCTGTTCAAGAGGCGGGAGATAGAGGCCCTCGGGCCGTTCGGGTACTACTGCATCGCGGCGGGACTCGTCGCGGCGGTCGTGCTCGGGCTGCGGTAGAGTAGGGGCGTGGAAGGCGGCACGTTCACCGTATTCCCCGCGATAGACCTGCGCGGCGGCCGCTGCGTGCGGCTCGTGCGGGGCGACTTCGGGCGCGAGCGGACCTACGACGCCGACCCCGCTTCACGCGCCCGCGAGTGGGAGAGGCGTGGCGCGCGGGCGATACACGTCGTGGACCTCGACGGGGCCCGGGAAGGTCGTCCGGCGCAGCTCGACATCATCCGAGAGATCGCCCGCGCGGTCGAAGTGCCGTTGCAGGTCGGCGGGGGCATCCGCACCCTCGAAGATGCGCGGAGCGTGCGGGAGGCCGGGGCGGAGAGGGTCGTGGTCGGGACGGCGGCGGTGGAGGACAGGGGGCTACGGCTGCGGCTGCTGGACGAGTTGGGGAACGCGCTCGTCGTCGCCGTGGATGCGCGCGGTGGCGTCGTCGCGACCCACGGCTGGCTCCAAGATAGCGGGGTGGGGGTGAGAGAGCTCGCGGCGGAGCTCGCTGCGGAAGGGGTCGCCTCGGTGCTCTTCACCGACATCGAGCGCGACGGGATGGGCGCGGGGGCGTCGCTCGAGGAGACGGCGGAGGTGGCGGGGATCATACCGACCATAGCGAGCGGCGGGGTGCGCGGCAGGGAGGACGTGGAGGCGCTCGCGCGCACGCCGGGGGTGATCGGGGCTGTGGTCGGGACCGCGCTCTACGAGGGTAAGGTCACGCTGGAGGAGCTTCTGGAGGCCGCGGACCGGCCGTAGGAGGGGCTCAGAGCTCCAGCGTGTTGCGCTTCTCTTCTCCCCGCTCGTACTTGGCGGATTGCAGGGTGCGCCAGGCGAGCTGGGAGAGGGCCTCGTCGGTGGGGCGGGCCTCCGATCCGGCCTCGGAGATCGCACGCCGGGCCTTCTCGACCGCTGCGTCCAGCGCCGCGTTTATCTCGTAGGCTCGCGCCGCCTGGTACCTTATCCGGAGCTCCTGTTTGGAGGAGCCGTCCACGGCGAAGGCGAGCTCGTACTCCTCGGTCCGGCTCTCGAGGTCACCCACCCGTTTTGCGGTGCAGATCAGGGTAGCCATGCGCAGATACTAGCATCTGCGGGCGATCTTCGGGCTAAACTAGGTCCCGAAGAGAGTATGCGGGAGGTGTTCGCGGTGGATCTCGAGGCCCTCTACGGGGGATCGTTCGTGAACTGGGAGGCCGTGGGGGAGTCCTGGCAGAAGCACACCCTGCCCTCGCGGATGTTGTTGATCCGGGCGAGGGCATACCTGGAACGTTCCGGCCGTCCCGAGCTGCCGGAGCGGGTGGAGATCATCTCCCGGGCCCCGCTTCCGGAGGAGATAAGGCGGGCCTTCGCCTCCCCACCGGAGCCCGAGGACGAGGCGGCATCCTCTGCGTGGGGGGATTTCATCGACGCCGCGCTCGCCGCGGAGCTCGAGGTCGTCTCCTACGGGGAGCGACCGCCGATCCTGCACGAGCTCCGGGCCGGGCTCGAGAAGGCCGCGGAGGAGGCCGGCGGGCGCACGCCGCTCGGGAGGTGGTTTCTGGCCCGGCGTGAGGCCTTGCCCGGTAAGGATCTTCCCCCCGAGGCCGGCTACCTGCCGGTGTAGGTCGGCGGGGGAGGCGGTGTGCGAAGATAAAGGGATCAACTCGAGGGAATCGGAGAAAAGGGGGTGTTCATGGAGGCCATACCGAGCGCCAGCTACAGCCTCACGATAAGGGTCGAATACCCGCACCGGGCGGGGGCCCTGGGCCAGATCATGACCGCCATAGGCGAGGCCGGGGGGATAGTCGGGGCGGTGGACATCGTCAGGATGGGGCAGAAGCGCTCCATCCGGGACGTAACGGTCAACGCCCGCGACTCCGAGCACGGACGCAGGATCATCCAGGCCATAGAAGAGCTGCCGGAAGTGGAGATCGTGAACGTCTCGGACAGGACCTTCCTCATCCACCTCGGCGGCAAGATAGAGGTCACGCCCAAGCGCCAGCTCGCCACCCGCGACGACCTCTCGATGGCGTACACGCCCGGGGTGGCGAGGGTGTGCCGGGCGATAGCCCAGGACCCCGAACGTGCCTTCAACCTGACGATAAAGCGCAACACGGTCGCGGTGGTGACCGACGGGACGGCCGTTCTGGGGCTCGGGGACATAGGACCCGAGGCGGCGATGCCGGTGATGGAGGGGAAGGCGATGCTCTTCAAGACCTTCGCAGACGTGGACGCCTTCCCGATCTGTCTGGACACCAAAGACCCGGACGAGATCGTCTCCGTCGTCAGGAACATCGCCCCCACCTTCGGCGGGATAAACCTGGAGGACATCTCCGCGCCGCGGTGCTTCGAGATCGAGGAGCGCCTCAAGCGGGAGCTCGAGATCCCGGTCTTCCACGACGATCAGCACGGGACGGCGGTGGTGACGCTCGCCGCGCTGATCAACGCCCTGAAGATAGTCGGCAAGGAGATGGAAGACATCAAGGTCGTCGTGAACGGCGTCGGGGCCGCGGGGGTGGCGTGCGCGAAGATGCTCTTGGCGGCGGGCACGAGGAACATCATCGGCTGCGACCGCAGAGGCATCATATACAGGGGGCGTGAGGGACTCGACACCTCCAAGGGCTGGTTCGCGGAGAACACCAACCCCGAGGGTCTCAGGGGCACGCTCGCGGACGCCATGGAGGGGGCGGACGTCTTCCTCGGGCTCTCGGCGCCCGGCGTGTTGAAGGTGGAGCACGTGAAGAAGATGGCGCGGGATCCTATCGTCTTCGCGATGGCCAACCCTGACCCGGAGATAAGGCCCGAGGAGGCCGCCGGACACGCCAGGATCATCGCCACCGGCAGGAGCGATTACCCCAACCAGATCAACAACGTCCTCTGCTTCCCGGGCATCTTCCGGGGGGCGCTCGACGTGCGGGCGCGCGGCATCGACGAGGAGATGAAGCTGGCCGCGGCCCGGGCTATAGCCGGGGTGATCTCCGAGGACCAGCTCTCGGAGGACTACATAATCCCCTCCGTCTTCGACGAGCGGGTGGCGCCGGCGGTGGCCGAGGCGGTGGCCGAGGCGGCCCAGAGGAGCGGCATGGCGCGCAAGGTCGAGGACAGGAACGAGGTGGGGATCACTTCTTCGGGCTTCTGAGTTCTTCCGGCGGGCTTAAAATCTCGGTGTGGCGAGGTTCTGCCAGATATTCGTCTGCGCCAACGAGGGAGAGGGCCGGTGCGGCTCGAAAGGGGGCGGCGAGATCTTCAGGCTCCTCAGGGAAGAGGCGAGGCGCCGGGGGCTCTCGCCTTCGGTGGTGCTCCCCAACGTCTGCACCCGGCGGCACCACGAGGGGCCTGTCGTCTTCGTCTTCCCGGACGACGTGTGGTACACCCGCGTCCGTCCGGAGGACGTGCCCGAGATAGCCGAGAGGCATCTCTCAGGCGGATGAGGATGAAAAGCCCAGCCTCCCCAGCACGGGATCGAGGGTCCAGTCGGAGAGGGTGAGCAGCCGGCCCTCCCTGCTGCGCATGTAGTACAGGAGTATACTGCGGTAGAGCGCCTGCGCCGCGGGTCCTCTCAGACGGACCCCCAGCGCCTCCGCCACGGCGTTGCCGGGACCCAGCCCCACCACGTAGCCGCGGTCGAAGAAGCGGAACGGGGGGCGTTTGATCCTCCTCTGCCTGCGGCCCAGATCCCGGGCTACGTACGGACCCTGCTGGACGGCGACGGAGGCCGTGGGTGGGAGGGTGCCGTGGTTCGGAGCCTCGCAGAGCGCCGAGTCGCCGAGGACGTAGACCTCCGGGTGGTGGGGGAGCGTGAGGTTGCCGCTCACCCGCATCCGCCCCATGCCGTCGTGCTCGCCGGGGAGTGCCCTGACGAGCGGGCTGGCCTCGACTCCGGCCGTCCAGATCTTCACCGGGGCCGGGATTTTCTCTCCGCCGGCCCTCACCCCCTCCGGGTCGGCTTCGTCGACGAAGTGCCCGAGCCTGACCTCCACGCCCATACGCTGTAGCTCCTCCACCGCGACCGAATGGAAGTACGGGGAGAGCCACCCGAGGAGCCTGTGCTCCCCCTCGATGAGGTGCACTTTGGGCAGGGGATCCGGCTTGCGCCCGACCAACCTTCGCAGGTGGGAGAACAGGCTCGCCACCTCGGCGGCGAGCTCGACGCCGGTGGCCCCGCCACCGACGATGGCCACGGAAGGGGGTACGGCACCGCCCCGGCGGGCGTCCTCCCACCTTCGGGCCAGCTCGTCGCGGAGCCAGAGCGCGTCCTCGAGCGACCAGAACGTCCTGACGTGCCCCTCCAGATGTCCTGGAGGTGCGGCGGGGACGCTACCCGGGGTCAGGACCAGCGTCTCGTAGCCGATGCTCCGCCCATCCGAGGTGTGGAGCGTGCGCCTTTCGAGGTCCACCCCTTCCACTTCCGCCCGCAGGAAGCCGCAGCGTCCCCGGCAGAGCGGCTCCAGGGGTGAGAGCAGGCTCTCCGGGTGCACCCTGCCCGAGACCACCTCGTGGACGAGCGGGATGAAAGGGTGGCGCTCCGCCCTGTCGATGAGCAGGGTGGCGCCCGGACGACGCAGCGCGGCGGGGAGGTTGCGTACCAACGAGGCCCCCGCGAAGCCTGCCCCCACGATCACGAGCCGCGCTCTGTGGTCCAAGATCGCCTCCGAGTCTCTTCGCATCCTCCGTGGAGGGAGTGAGTATAAAGCCCCCGCATGGCGGAGGTCAGGGAGTGGCTTTACAAAACCGCATATGATACGTAAACTCTATTAAGCTGGGGAACCGGGGCACAGCACCCGGCATTCGGGGAGGTTTTGGGGAACAGGTGGGCCGAGCCCGCTGTGGCGGGCCTGGAAGAAAGGGGCCATCCATGCAGAAGGAGGTGGAGGGCACCCCGGGGTTCATAGTGAGGCACACCAGCCGCCGCCTCGGGAGTCTCGACCGGCGTGAGGCTTGTGAGCGTCTGATCTCCGGGAGGATATCCTTCTCCGAGTTCGTGGATCAGGGTGGCGAAGGCTTCCGGGAGCTTCTGGAGTTCATGATCGATTACGACCTGCACCCGGGGCGTCCCGAGGAGGTGCTCTTCTGCATAGACTGTTACGCGAAGCCTGGGGAGAGAGCGGTTTTGCGCGAGCAGCTTCGAGACCTCTACCGTATAGTACCCGGAGCCGGGAGTGCCGGATTTCAGGGCGCGTAGCGGTTAGAATCTCTTATCGTGCGGCGGGGATCGCCGCAGGGACGTGCAGGCTTTTGAAGAGAAAGGCTCTCTCTGGTATGAGCGAGGAAGTGCAGAAGCGGCTGATAACCATACTCTCCTCGGCCCTCTCCTCGATCATGGCGAGCCGACTCTCCGAGAGGCTCATAGACCTTCCGGAGGAGCGGGGCGTCAAGGACGACGTGAAGGAGGCCCTGCTCAGGGCGGGGTTCACGGTCACGGCCACCATCGCCGCCTCCGTCATCGTGCGCAACGTCGTCGGCAGGAGGTGGAGCTCTTAGGCTGAGTCCCGGCGTGGCCGGGGGTGAGGAGATGCGATGGGCGTGATCGTCGCCACGATCGTCCTCATAGCGTGCCTGCTCGCGTTCTCGTCGCTCGTTCTGGGGCGTGTCACCGACGAGGTCGAGAACCCGAGAGGGGAGGACTACGTGGAGCTCGAGGGCTCCATGATCCGTTACCGGGTGCGGGGCGAAGGCCCACCGGTGCTCCTCGTGCACGGCTGGCTCTCGTCCTCGCGGGTCTGGGAAGTCCTGGCCGGGGCGCTGGAGGACCGCTTCACCGTATATTCCCTGGATCTCAGGGGATTCGGGGAGTCGGACAAGCTGCTCTCGGGGTACGGGATCCGCTACGGCAGCCGGCTCCTCTACGCCTTCTGCGCCCACTTCGGGCTTTCCAGGGTCTCGGTGGTCGGCCACGACCTCGGTGGGACGATGGCGGTGAAGCTCGCCGCCGATCATCCGGAGATGGTCGAGCGCCTCGTGCTCGTCTCGGCTCCGGCGGACGGGGGACAGATCGACCTTCCCACCCCGCTCTGGCTCGCCACCCTGCCCGTGATCGGGCCTCCCTTCTACCTTCTCGGCCGGCGTGCCGGGTGGCTGCGGAGGATGTGGCTGCGCCCGTTCGTCACCGACCGCAAGGCGCTCACGCAGGAGGTCCTCGAGGATGCCGGGCGGTCGACCCCGGCCGCCGTACGCCGGACGCTGGTCATGGCGAGGCGTGAGCTCTCGCGTGGCAGGATACCGCGTCAGGCACGCTCCGTCGGATGCGGGGTCCTCCTCGTGACCGGGGACGACGATTACATAGTCGACCCGGAGGCGGCCAACGACTGGTCCGGGAGCATGCCGCAGGCCAGGGTGAGCGTCATCGAGGGGTGCGGTCACCTGCCCATGGTCGAGTACCCCGAGGAGTTCTGCTCGCTGGTGCGCGGGTTTCTCTGCGAAGAGCAGGGAGGATGGACCCCGTCTCGGGAAGAGGCTGGTGAGCCCGGCCCCTCCGAAGTACCGCGGGACGATCTCGACGAGACGATGGACCTCGTGGAGGAGGACGATCCGGCGGAGGGCCGCGGGGGCCTGCCGGAAGGGATCTTCGAGTGGCCGTCCGATCTCGACGAGGAGCGTCGCAGGCGCGGCGGGGAGGGTCCTCCGGGCCGCTAGGAGAGGCGCTTTTTCAGGTAGACCCAGTAGCGAACGCCCAGAAAGCTCGACGTGACGAGCGATCGCTCTCTGGAGATCGCCTCGTAGCCCGCGCTCTCGTAGAGCTCGATCGCCGGCCGGTTCACGCCGCTCACGTGCAGACCGGCAGACCGCTTCCCGGCCCTGCGACCCAGTTCCTCGGCCTCTCTGAGCAGGCTGCGCGCGAGGCCCCGCCTGCGGCAGTCCTCGTCCACCACCAGCCGCTCGATGTACGCCTCCGAAGGGTTCACCCGGTAGCGCGGATAGGAGAGCAAAAACATCGACCAGCTCGCCCGCCAGAAGCCCAGGGAGTCGCGCAGCGCCTGCCAGAGGCCCTGCGCCAGCTCTTCCTCTCGTGAGATCCCCGTGCGGACGCCGACGCTCGCGGCGATCCCGTCGGCCGGGGGGTCCCGGTCGACGACGAGCGTGCTGACCCCGCCGAGCTCGTGCTCCAGCTCGATCCACCGGCGCATGATCTCCCCGGCTTCGGACATTCGACCGCCGAAGATGGGCTCGAACTGGTCCCTGAAGCCCTCGACGACGAGGGTGGCCACGGCCTGGAGGTCCCCGGGACCGGCGAGGCGCACGGTGTGGTGTCCGGCGTGCATCCTCTCAGGATACTACCAGAGAGAGCGCGCTGGGGTGTCCTGCCCTCAGCCGATGAGCCTGCGGCGCATGATGCGTACCGGCAGCGCCGCCAGCAGGGCGGTGAAGACGACGATCCAGAGCAGGTCCACGAGCGTGCCCGCGGACGGGCCCTGCGCCAGGGCCCGGCAGACGTTCACCGCGTGGTAGAGGGGGGTGAGCCAGGCGATCTGGGGCACGGGAGCCGGGAAGTTCTCCACCGGGAAGAAGATGCCGCTGAAGAGGAAGAGCGGCGTGATCACGAGCGTGAAGTAGTAGGCGTAGTAGTCTATGCGCTCTATCAGGCTGGTGAAGAGCATGCCCATCACGCTGAAGGTGACCCCGGTGAGGAACAGGAACGGCGGGATCAAAAGCCCCCACCACGACGTGATCAGGGGGCTCCCGGGCAGGAAGAGTTCGCCTATCGCCACGAGCACGGCGAGGAAGCCCGTACCGTAGAGCGCGGACCGCGTGCCGGCCCACAGGTACTCCCCGACGACCACGTCCTCGGCGTTGACCGGGGTCGCGACTATGGCGTCGAAGATCCGGTCGATCTTCAGCTTCACGAAGGTGTTGTAGGTGCTCTCGAAGGAGGCCGCGAACATTGCGTTGGAGGCGAGCAGCCCCGGCGCGATGTACTGCACGTAGCTCTCGCCGCCTATCCCGCCCTGCCTTATGTAAGCTCCGAGCCCGAGCCCCATGGCCGCCAGGTAGAGCATCGGCTCGACGAAGTTGGGGAAGGTGAGGGTCTTCCAGTACTTGCCGAAGATGGTCATCTCCCGTTGCCAGACGCGGTAGGAGCCGCGTGGCGAGGGCCACCTCACGCCCCTCATCAGTCGGTGAGCCTCCTTCCCGTGAGCCTGAGGAAGACGTCTTCGAGATCCGCCCTGCGGTAGGTGGTGTTCTCGGCCTCGAGCCCCGAGGCACGTACCTTCTCGAGCAGCGGCTCGGCTTCTTCGGCGTAGACGAGCAGGGTGTCCCGGGTGCTGCCGTACTCCACGGCGTCGGCGTCCTCCTCGAGTAGTTCGGAGAGGGCTTCGAGCGTGCCCGCATCGGCGTTGAACTCCAGGACCTGCGGGCTCACGTGCCGCTCGATGAGCTCTTCGGGTGTGCCTTCGGAGATTATCCTCCCACCCCACATGATGACCAGCCGGTCGCACAGGCGGGCGGCCTCCTCCATGTAGTGGGTGGTGAGGATGAGCGTCTTCCCCCGGGCGGCCAGCTCGCGCAGGCGCTCCCAGACGAGGTGTCTGGCCTGCGGGTCGAGGCCGGTGGTCGGCTCGTCCAGGATGAGCAGGTCCGGGTCGTTGACGAGCGCCCGGGCGATCACCAGCCGGCGCTTCATCCCGCCGGAGAGGTGCTCGACCGCCGAGTCGGCCTTGTCCTTGAGCTCCATGAACGCGAGGAGCTCGTCCACCCGCCGCTCGATGACCTTCTTCGGGAGGTCGAAGTAGCGACCGTAGACGATGAGGTTCTCCCGCACCTTCAGGTCGTCGTCGAGGTTGTTCTCCTGCGGGACGACCCCGATGCGCCGCTTCACCTCCCGCTCGTCGCGGCGCACGTCCAGCCCCACGACCTCGAGGGTGCCGCCGGTCGGGACCGCCGAGCAGTAGATCATGCGCATCGTGGTCGTCTTGCCGGCTCCGTTCGGGCCCAGAAACCCGAAGCATTCCCCCCGGCGGACCTCGAAGTCGATCCCGCGTACGGCCTCGAACTCGCCGTAGCTCTTGCGCAGGTTGCGGGCCAAAACCGTGGCCCGTGTATCTTCGCGGGTCTCTGCTCTGGGGATCGACTCCAACCTCTCGGGATCCTTTCCGTTCGTCGGTTCTCGCCCGAAGAAAAATACTACCCCATGCGGTGGCGGGAGCCACCCCTGTTCTTCCTGCGGGGAGGGCTTGCTGGTAGAATCCGAGGCTGGGTTCTGCAGGAGATGGAAGACGTGCGGAGGAGGGTGGCCGTATCATGCTCGAAAGGTTCCCCACACGAGAGGCGAGAACATGCGGATGATACTGGCCGTCCTCGCGGTGCTGGGTCTCCTCGCGGTCGCCGGCTGCGGGCAGAGCGGGAGCGCCCAGCGATCCCACACCACGGTGCACGCGAAGCCCCAGCGGGAGGTTGCGGTCTCCGGACACCGGGCGAAGAGCAAGGGGACCACCCATCACCGGACAAAGCATCGGTCCGAGAAAAAACATCCAGCCGCGAAGCACGAGAAGAAGGGTGGCAAAAAGTCGTCCACGGCGGTGATAAAGCACCCGCCGAGCGACCCCACGCTCTACCTGACCATCCCCAGGCTCGGCATCTACGGGGACACGGTCGCCAACACCGACTCCGAGGCGGTCATGAACCAGGAGGCGATAAAGCTGCCCGCGACCGGCTTCCCCTGGCAGAAGGGGGCCAACACCTACATAGCCGGGCACCGCATCGGGTACGCCGGCACCCAGAGCTACTACCAGTTCTACGAGCTGCCCGCTATGAAGCCGGGTGATAAGGTCATCCTGAGAGACGCCGACGGCAACACCTACGACTACGTCGTCACCCGGGTGTTCGCCGTCACCCCGCAGCAGGTCTCGGTCACCGAGCCGGTGCCGGGGCAGACAACGGTCACGTTGCAGACCTGCATCACCTCGCTCAACGACTGGTGGACCATAGGCCCGGCGATGTACTCCTCCTCGCCGAGCCTGGACCGGCTCATCGTGCAGGCGAAACAGGTCGCGATCCATCCGGCCGGGAAGAAGGGGTGATCTCGCCTTGCGCATAGTGCAGATGTCGGACATCCACGTCGGCCCGAGCCTCTTCCGGCCCGACCTGCTCGAGGCGGCCATAGAGGAGACGAACGCGCTCCGGCCGGATCTCGTAGCGATAGCCGGGGACCTCACCACCGACGGCTACCGGCGGGAGTTCGAGGAGGCGAAAGGTTATCTCGACCGCATAGAGTGCGAGAACGTCTGCGTGATCATGGGCAACCACGACGCCCGCAGCGTCGGATACCGGCACTTCGAGGACATCTTCGGGATGCGGGAGTGGTCGAGGGTCGTTGAGGTGCCGGAAGGGGAGGCGAAGGTCGTCGGGCTCGACTCGACCAAGCCGGACCTCGACGATGGGGAGGTCGGCCGGGAGCACTACGCCTGGCTGGACTCCGAGTTCCGCGGCTGGGAGAGGGGGCCGAAGATCCTCGTCGTCCACCACCACATCCTCGCCGTCCCCGGCACCGGGCGCGACGTCAACAACCTGCGCGACGCGGGGGACGTGATGGCGATCCTGCGCGAGCTCAAGGTGGACATGGTGCTCGCCGGACACCGGCACGTGCCGTGGGTCTGGAGCATCTCGGGGGTGAGGATAGTGCACTCCGGTACCGTATCGTGCATGCGGGTGCGCGGGACCAGCCCCCCGACCTACAACGTCATAGACCTCGACGAGGAGAGCGTGAGGGTGACCCTGCGGGAGCCCGGCGGGAAGGAGGAGCCGCTCGCGAGCTTCGCCCGCCGCGCCCCCTCGACGAGCCGCTTCTACCCGGACATCGAGCGCTACGTCCGCTACGACAAGCTGCCGTTTCAGCCCTGAGAGGAGGCCAGGAGCCTGAGGCCCTCCTGCTGTCCGGTCTTCTCGAAAGCCTTTCTCAGGAGTTCACGTCCTTCCTCGCGCTCCTCCTCGGAGCGGGCCTTCTGCTCGATGGTGCGGATGGTCTCCTCGATGGAGTCCTCGTCGAAGACGATCCCCGGTATGTCGATTATGACCTCCCGGAGCTGACGGTAGATGAAGTCCGGCTCGCCGGCGTAGGCCCAGCAGTTTCGCGCCAGCACCCACGCCCAGCCCTTCATCCGGATCGTCTGCTCCACGTCCTCGTCTTCGAGGTCGTAGAGCTCTATCCGCATGCGGTTCTCGGTGAGGACCTCGGGTTTTATCCGCGCTTTTGCCGGCATGCCCCTACTTTATCAGACCCTGCTCCTTGAGAAACTGCCGGGCCACCTGGTCCGGGTCCTTGTGGTCCAGGTCGACCTCGCCGTTGAGGCGGCGCATGGTCTTCGCGCTCAGGTGCGAGGAGACCTCGTCCAGGATTTTCTTTATCTCCGGGTGCTTCTTGAGCACGCTCGTGCGCACGACCGGAGCCGGCTGGTACCAGGGCCAGATGTGCTTGGTGTCCTTGAGGACCACGAGCTTCGGCGAGCGCAGCTGGCCGTCGGTGGTGAAGCCTATCCCGACATCCCCCTCGCCGCGCAGGACGCCCTGGTAGCGGAGCCCGATGCTGTTGACCACGACCGTCTTCTTGAAGTTCATGTTCGGGTAGTGGCGCTTTATGTTCGGGAAGCCGTCCTGGCGGTGCTGGAACTCGGAGAACGAGTAGAAGACCAGGTGCGGGGAGGCTTTAGCGAGGTCGGAGAGCGTCTTGAGGTGGTACTTCTCGGCCACCGGTTTCCTGACGAAGATGCCGTAGGTGTTGTTGTAGGGGGCGGGCTGGAGCATCGTGTCCGACGGGTTGCGCGCGGCGTAGAGCTTCTTCGCCTCCTGGTAGGTCGCCTGCGGGGTCTTCGGTGTCTTGCTCTTGTGGAAGACCGCCTCGAGGGAGGTCCCGGTGTACTCCGGGTAGAGGTCTATCTGACCCCTCTGCAGCGCCCGGTCGCAGATGGCGACCGAACCGAGGTTCATCTTCTTCTGCACCCGGAAGCCGTGGGCCTTGAGGGCGTCGGCGTACATGTTGCCGAGGATGATCTCCTCGGTGAAGTTCTTCGAGCCGACGGTGATGACGGGTCCCTTGCCCCCGGAGGAGCCACCGCTCGCCTGCGGTCCGTTCCCGCTGCTCGAGCCGACGTTGCCGCAGCCGCCGAGGATCAGGGCCGCGAGCAGCGCCGCGGCGAGGATCAGCCACTTCTTCTTGCGTACCACACCGGTGCGTCGCACCATGCTCTTCTCCTTATCTTTTCGCCTGACGTCTTTTCGCCACTTTCAGGCCCTCGGGGGTGAAGACCCTCTCGAGCGCACCGAAGACGACCTCGGTTACGATCGCGAGCGCCGCGACCGTGAAGGCTCCGGCGAGCAACACGGGCGTGCTGCTGAGCTGGAAGCCCTCGACGATGATGTCCCCGAGCCCACCGCCCCCGATGAACGTCGCCAGGGTCGCGCTCGCCACGATCTGCACCGCCGAGGTGCGTATCCCGGCGAAGATGACCGGGGCCGCTAGCGGGAGCTGGATGTGGGTGAGGATCTGCAGGTTCGAGAGACCCATGCCCCTCGCCGCGTCCACCACCTCCCGGCTGACCTCCCTCAGGCCCGTGGCGGCGTTGATGAGAATGGGAGGGATGCCGAGCGCCGCGAGGGCGACGAGCGAAGGTGCGAACCCGAAGCCCAGGAACGGCATCGCGAGCGCGAGCAGCGCCAGCGAGGGCACCGCCCGCCCGATGTTGCCGATGTTTACGGCGATGAGGGATGCGAGGGGGGAGCGGTTCACCAGGAGCGCGAGCGGCACCGAGATCGCGACGGCCACGAGGAGCGCCGCCGCCGAGAGCTCGACGTGTCGCGCGACCGCGCCGGGGAACTCGGGGCGCCCGAAGACCCGAAACAGTCCTCCCATCATCCTCTCCTCCCGGCGGCGCGGGCCCAGGGCCTGAAGTAGTGCTCGATCCCGAGCAGCAGGAGGTCCGTCGCCACCGCGAGCGCGGTGGCGAGGATGGCGCCGGTGATCACCATCGTCGGGAAGCTGCGGTCTATCCCGTCGAAGATGAGCGCCCCGAGACCCCCGCCCGCGATGTACGCCCCGATGGTCGCTATCCCGATCACGGTGACGGTAGCTATGCGGATGCCGGCGATGATCACCGGAAGCGCGAGCGGCAGCTCGACCTTGAGCAGGATCTGGCCCTCGGTCAGCCCCATCCCCCTCGCCGCGTCTATCGTCTCGGGAGGGACCGAGTCTATCCCGGCGACGACGTTGCGTATGAGCACCAGCAGCGAGTAGGCCACGAGCGCTATGATCACGGCCTTCGGACCGACCCCCACCCCCGGCACGACGACGAGGATGGCGAAGAGCGCGAGGCTCGGGATCGTGTAGAGCACCCCCGTCACGAGCGTCACCGGGGCGTAGGCCTTGCGGTAACGGGCCACGAGCACGCCAGTCGGGAGCGAGATCACGAGCGCTATCGCGACCGAGACGAAGGAGAGGTAGACGTGCCCGACGAGGGCCGGGATGATCTCCGAGGTGAGATGGGAGCGCACCCAGGACCAGTCGAAGAGCGGCCCCTCGAACCCCTGCAGCAGGATCGTCACGTCCGACCCCGCCGGTTCCCGAGCGTCTCCTCTATCGCCCGCAGCGTGAGCAGCTTCCTCTCACCGGCACGCTCCACCACGGCGGCCTCCACCCCCGCGCCGACTAGCTGCGAGAGGGCGTCCCGCACGGTTGGATCTCCTTTTATGCGGGGAAGGTCCTTCCCCGCGCCCTCCGCGCTCTCGAGCTCCATCTCCGAGACGCGCGAGAGCGAGAGCCGCTTGAGTATCCTGTCCTCCCCGACGAAGGAGGCGACGAAGTCGGAGGCAGGGCTCGTGAGGATGTTCTCCGGGGTGTCGTACTGGGCCAGGACGCCGCCCTGCTCCATTATGGCGATCCTGTCGCCCATCTTTATCGCCTCGTCTATGTCGTGGGTGACGAAGACTATGGTCTTCCGGATCTCCTGCTGGATCTTCAGGAACTCGTCCTGCAACCTCTCGCGCGTGATCGGGTCCACCGTCCCGAACGGCTCGTCCATGAGCATGATCGGGGGATCCGCCGCCATCGCCCGCGCCACCCCGACCCGCTGCTGCTGACCGCCGGAGAGCTCCGACGGATAGCGGTCGCGGTAGTCGCCGGGGTCGAGCCCGACCATCTCCAGGAGCTCGTCCACCCTTTTCCTTATCCGCTCCTTGCTCCAGCCGAGAAGCTGCGGGACGGTGGCGATGTTTCCGGCTATCGTGCGGTGCGGGAAGAGCCCTATCTGCTGGATCGCATACCCTATCTTGCGCCGCAGCTCCGTCCCGCTCATGGAGGTGTTCGGCTCGCCGTCGATGAGGATCTCGCCGCTCGAGGGCTCGATGAGCCGGTTTATCATCCGCATGCTCGTCGTCTTGCCGCACCCGGATGGCCCCACCAGCACGCATATCTCCCCGTCGGGGACCTCGAAGGAGAGATCCTTCACCGCCGCGCTGCGCGAGCCGGGGTAGAGCTTGCTTACTTCTCTAAACTCGATCATTGCATCTCCTGCGCGTCCACGGGTAGTACCCACCACCGCAGGGCCTGAGACCTTCGCTCGCCACGACTCCTCCAGAAAACTGCTTGCGGACAGTTCCGCATAAGTATAGAGATGTTTCGGCTCCTCTGCGGGCGGTTCTCTTACTTGCTTCGCCCCACGCCGAGCAGCAGGTAGAGGATGAAGTAGCCTATCACCGCGGCGAGCGCGCTGGCGTAGAACGGGTTCTTCTGCACGAGGCTGCGTCCACCCTCGGAGAGCGGCAGGGCGTTCAGGAGCGCACCGGCCGGGGATTCCAGTATCGCCCCGAGGCCGTAGACGGCCCGGGTGAAGCCGTTGGTGGAGGGGGAAACGCCGACGAAGGAGGCGCCCAGGTGCAGCAGGATGACCAGGATCACGAGCACGAGTATGGTCCTTATGAACGCCACGGTCCTCGGGCTACCTTCCCCGCTCTCTACGGTTCACAGCCGGGTAGTATACCGGCTCGGCCCAACCTTGCGGGAGGGTACTACTACCGGCGCGCCATGGCGCGCCGGTAGTCCTTCATGGCCGAGAGAAGCTCCTCCCAGCTCCTCTCCGGGGACTCGATCCGGTTGCCGTAGAGGGAGAACTTGTGCACCAGCTCGTGGATCGCCGTCTCGTCGTCCGAGATGCAGCGCACCCGCGCCACCACGAGCACGTCCCAGTCCTCCTCCTCCTTGATGTTGTTTATCGCCTCCTTGAGCGCCGGCTTGTGGTAGAGGAGCTTGCCGGGGGCCTCGAGATCCTCGTAGGAGGCCACCTGCTGGTAACCCATCTTCCCGATGTACTCCTCCACGGAGGCGATCTGCTCCTCGCGCGGGGGCAGGGTGTGCTCGGGGTCCGTCCTTACATAGTATGCCGCTCGTACCATGCGCCAGATGATAGCACGGGTACGGTCTGGTATGATTCAACCCGAGAGGAAGGCGTCGGGACGTGGCGCAGTCTGGTAGCGCACTCGGCTGGGGGCCGAGTGGTCGCCGGTTCGAATCCGGCCGTCCCGACCACCTCTTTTGCTCTGGAGGATACGACGGAAAGGCCTTGAGGGAGCTTTGGGGACGCTGGATCTTCTGCTGGGGATCGTAGGGTTCATGGTCCTGATCGCGGTCTTCTTCTTCGGCGGCTTTCTCCTTCTGGACTACCTCTGGGGCCGCCGGGGCGGCGACCTCTAGGCCACACCGGGCTGCGTTTGATCCCCGTTCTCGACGATCTGAGGCTGGTCTCCGTCGGGCGGCTGGTGCTGCACGAGGCGCACGACGTTGGGAGGCTCGCCGCGCTCAAGGAGCGGATGCTCACCGAGGGGGTACAGCGCAACCCGATCATCGTCTCACCCTTCGGCGGGGGCTATCTGGTGCTCGACGGGGCGCACCGCCTGCGTGCCCTCTCGGAGCTCGGGTGCACGATGGTGCTCGTGCAGCTCGCGGAGCTTCCAGCGAGGGTGGAGAGCTGGTCGCATCTGGTCGACGAGCGGGTGGTGCGCCGGGCTCTGGGGGAGATGGACTGGGTGGAGGGAGGGCGGGAAGAGTGGTTGTTCTCGGTCGTCTTCTCCTCCGGGGAGGAGGTCTTCGTGAAGCCTGCGCGGCCGGGGATCCCGGCCGAGATCGATCTGCTGTGGGCGTTGCAGCGAGGGTACCCGAAGGGTGCGCCGGTACGTCGGGTGGAGTCCGGGGTGCCTCTCGACCCTCCCTCGGGGGAGGCTCTGGTCCGCTACCGGCGGTTCACGCCGGAGGAACTGCACCAGGTGGTCCGGCTGGGGAAGGTCCTGCCGGCGGGGATCACACGCTTCCGAATCCGTGAGCGGGTGCTCGGCGTCTGCTTCCCGCTCGAGAAGATGTACTCCGGGGACGAAGCCGACCGCAGCGCCGAGCTCAAGAGCTTCGTCCGGCGGATGTGGGAGGGGGGCAAAGTCCGGCGCTACGAGGAACCGGTGGTGCTCTTCGAGTAGTGCCCGGGAGCGAGTTTAAAAACCCTGGGGGCATGTGCTACATTGCTGAAGTGAGAGGCGGCCGAGTATTCTCACGGAGCGAGGAGGCTCCCGCCGGGTTGCCGGCTGGAGGTGAGGCTGCGAGAGTTTTCCGGATGATCCCGTCTGTAAGAGAGGAGTTGTTGTGACGGCCACGGTCGTGCTCGGGCTCGCCTGGGGAGACGAAGGCAAGGGAAGGGTCTGCGACGTGCTCGCCGCCGATGCGGGCCACGTCGGGCGCTACTCCGGAGGCAACAACGCCGGGCACACCGTACGCGTCGGCGACGAGGAGTTCAAGGTGCACCTCATCCCCTCGGGGATAGTCCGCGAGGGGGTCATCTGCACCATCGGCAACGGGGTCGTCGTCAACCCGCAGGTGCTCGAGCAGGAGGTCGAGGCGCTCGAGAAGCGTGGTGTGGAGGTACGCAGCCGCCTCAAGGTGGACGGGAGGGCGCACCTGATCCTGCCGTACCACATCCGGCTCGACTCCCACCGCGAGAAGGCGCTCGGCAAGGCCAAGATAGGGACGACCAACCGCGGCATAGGCCCCGCCTACGAAGACAAAGTCTCGCGCGTGGGCATCCGGGTGCAGGACATCTTCGACGAGGGGATCCTGAGGACCAAGCTGAAGGCCGCGCTGCGCGAGAAGAACGCCATCTTCGAGGGCATCTACGGCGAGGAGCCCTTCGAGGTCGAGGAGCTCGCCTCCTACCTGCTCTCCTTCAGGGATCTCCTCTCCCCGATGATAGACGACACCGGCGCCAGGCTGCGCCGGGCGCTCGATCGCGGGGAGCAGGTCCTGCTCGAGGGCGCCCAGGCCACGCTGCTGGACAACGACCACGGCACCTACCCCTTCGTCACCTCCTCCAACCCCTCCATCGGAGGGGCGTGCGTCGGCGCGGGGATACCGCCGCGTTACCTCGACCGGATCGTGGGGGTCACCAAGGCGTACACCACCCGGGTCGGGGACGGGCCGTTCCCGACCGAGCTCTTCGACGAGACCGGCGACAGGATAAGGGAGGCCGGCCACGAGTACGGCACGACCACCGGAAGGCCCCGACGGGTCGGGTGGCTGGACCTGCCCGCCATAAAGTTCTCCGCCCGGCTCAACGGCATCACGCACCTCGCGATCACGCTGCTCGACGTGCTCTCGGCCGTCGAGGAGGTGAAGATCTGCGTCGGATACGAGGTGGACGGCAGGAGGACCGACGAGTTCCCGATGAGCCAGACCGATCTGCACCACGCCCGGCCCGTCTACAAGACGCTCCCCGGCTGGCAGGAGGACATAACCGGCTGCCGGATGCGCGGTGACCTTCCGGAGGCTGCGCAGGAGTTCGTCGGCTTCGTCGAGGCGGAGGTCGGGGTGCCGCTGTGCATGATCAGCGTCGGCCCCGAGCGTGAGCAGGCGATCGTCGAGAAGATAGGGGCCTGAAGAGGTGCGCGTCATGGTGGTCGGCAGCGGGGGACGCGAGCACGCGCTGGTCGAGGCGCTGGCCGCGAGCCGTCTCGAGCCCGAGATGTACGCCGCGCCGGGCAACCCCGGCATGGCGGGCATAGCGAAGACCGTGGACATCCCCGCCTCTGACCTCACCGCCCTGCGGGACTTCGCCAGGGAGAACGGGATCGACCTGACCGTCGTCGGTCCGGAGGATCCGCTCATCGGCGGGATCGTGGAGTGCTTCTCCGAGGAGGATCTCGCGGTCTTCGGCCCCTCGCGGGCCGCCGCGAGGATAGAGGGGTCGAAGGTCTTCGCCAAGGAGCTGATGCGTCACGCCGGGGTCCCGACGGCCGACTTCGAGGTCTTCGACCGGGAGGAATCGGCTCTCGCCTACCTGTACTCGACCGAACGTTATCCGCTGGTGGTCAAGGCGGATGGGGCTGCTGCGGGCAAGGGTGTGACGGTCGCCAGGGCGCGCGAGGAGGCCGAGGAGGCCGTGAGGGCCTGCTTCGGCGGGAAGTTCGGGCCGGCGGGCCGGCGCATCGTGATCGAGGAGTGCCTGGAGGGGCGGGAGGCTTCGGTCTTCGTCATCACCGACGGCGAGGAGATCCTGCCGTTCCTCCCCGCCCAGGACTACAAGGCCGCCTACGACGGCAACCGGGGGCCGAACACCGGCGGGATGGGGGCCTATTCGCCCATCTTCTGGATGGAACCCGCGACCTACGCGGCGATCCTGGAGGAGATCATCCGTCCCACGCTGCACCAGCTCTCCCTCATCGGCTCCCCCTACACCGGCGTGCTCTACGCCGGTGTGATGGTCACCCCCGAGGGGCCGAAGGCGCTCGAGTTCAACTGCCGCTTCGGAGATCCGGAGACGCAGGTTCTCCTGCCTCGCATGGAATCCGACCTGCTGGAGCTCATGATCGCCGCCAGGGAGCACGACCTCTCGGGACGCGAGGTGGAGTGGTCCTCGGAGAAGGCGGTCTGCGTCGTCCTGGCCTCCGAGGGTTACCCGGAGGATTACGACACCGGGGTGGAGATAACCGGCCTCGAGAACCTGCCGGCGGGGGTCTACGTCTACCACGCGGGTACCGAGGAGCGTGACGGCAGGCTCTACACCGCGGGAGGGCGGGTCCTGAACGTCGTCGGGACGGGACCGACCATCCTGGAGGCCCGCGCCCGGGCGTACGCGGCCGTCGAGCAGATCCACTTCGAGGGCATGCACTACCGCACGGACATCGCGCTGGAGGCGATAGAGCTGGAGGATCTGTGACCATCCTGCGGGAGGACGCTTGATCGAACGCTACACCCTCCCTGAGATCGGTGCGATCTGGACGGAGGAGGCGAAGTACCGCGCCTGGCTCAGGGTCGAGCTCGCCGTCTGCCGGGCGCGAGCGAAGCTCGGCGAGATCCCGCCCGGGGAGGTCGAGAAACTCTCCCGCAGGGCCAACTTCGACGTCGGGTGCATCCACGAGATAGAAAGGGAGACCAACCACGACGTCATAGCCTTCGTCTCGAACGTCGCCGAGACGGTGGACGACCCGGTGGCCCGTCACTTCCACTTCGGCCTGACGAGCTCCGACGTGGTGGATACCGCCGGGGCGCTGCAGCTCAAAGAGGCGCTCGGTCTGATCCTGGACGCGGCGAGGGAGCTCACGCTCCTCCTTTGCGAGATGTCCCTCGAGCACCGCGAGACCGTGATGGTCGGGAGGACCCACGGCGTCCACGCCGAGCCCACCACCCTCGGGCACAAGCTCGCAGTGTGGGCCTTCGAGATGGAGCGAAACCTGAAGCGGATCGAGCGGGCGCGGGAGGTCGCGTCCGTGGGCAAGATCAGCGGCGCCGTCGGCACCTACGCGAACGTGGATCCTGCGGTCGAGGAGCTGGCCTGCGAAGAGCTCGGGCTCTCCCACGAGCCGGCCTCGACCCAGATCGTCCAGCGCGACCGCCACGCGGAGGTGCTCTCGGCGCTCGCCGTCCTCGGCTCGACCATCGAGAAGATCGCGCTCGAGATAAGGGGAGCCCAGCGCACTGAGGTGCGCGAGCTGGCCGAGCCGTTCGGGCGGGGACAGAAGGGATCCTCGGCGATGCCCCACAAGCGCAACCCGATCCTCGCGGAGAGGCTGTGCGGGATGGCCCGCCTGCTGCGCGGTTACGCGACGGTCGGGTTCGAGGACAACGCCCTCTGGCAGGAGCGGGACATCTCCCACTCCTCGGCCGAGCGGGTGGTGCTCCCGGACGCGACGATCCTCTCCTACTACATGCTGCGCACCGCGCTGCGCATCCTGCGCGGGCTCGAGGTGGACAAAAAGAGGATGCTCGCGAACCTGAACTCCGGCGGCGGGATAGTTTTCTCCGGACGCGTCCTGCTCGCGCTCGTCGAGAGCGGGATGGACCGCGACGACGCCTACGCCGTGGTGCAGGACGCCGCGATGCGGGCCTGGCGGGGGGAGGGGGGCTTCCGGGAGCTGCTGCAGAAGAGGGAGGAGGTCAGGGAGAGGCTCGATGGAAGGCTCGACGACCTCTTCGACCCCGCCTACGCGCTGCGCAACCTGGAGGTCGTCTACGAGCGGGTACAGAAGCTCAGAAGGAGACTCGAGGATGGGTGAGACCCTGATCTACGAGGGTAAGGCCAAGAAGGTCTACGTCACCGACGAGGAAGGGGTGCTGCTGCACCGCTACAAGGACGAGGCGACCGCCTTCGACGGCAAAAAACGCGGCTCGTGGGAGGGCAAGGGGGAGACCAACGCCGCGATGAGCGCCGCGCTCTTCGCCTACCTGGAGGAGCACGGCGTCCCCACCCACTTCATCGAGCAGACCGACGAGAGAACGATAAAGACCAGAAAGCTCGAGATGCTCCCCGTCGAGGTCATCGTGCGCAACGTCGCCGCCGGATCTCTCGCGAGGCGCCTCGGCTACGAGGAGGGGCGCAAGCTCAAGGCCCCGATCGTCGAGCTGTGCTACAAGAGCGACGAGCTCGGGGACCCGATGCTCAACTGGTATCACTTCAGGGAGCTCGGGATGACCGACGAGGAGCTTGCCTTCTGCGAGGAGCTCGGGCTCCGGGTGAACGAGATCCTATACCCCTTCTTCGCGGAGCGTGGGGTTGCCCTCGTCGACTTCAAGATAGAGGTCGGGCGCGACGCGGAGGGCAACCTGATGCTGGCCGACGAGATCAGCCCGGACACCTGCCGCTTCTGGGATGCCGAAACCGGCGAGAGGCTGGACAAGGACCGCTTCCGGCGCGACCTCGGCGGGGTGGAGGAGGCCTACGCCGAGATACTGAGGAGGGTGAGGGGCTCTTGAAGGTGCGGGTGCTGGTCCGGCCGAAGCGGGGCATCCTCGACCCGCAGGGCGAGGCGGTGAGGAGCGCGCTCCCCGCGCTCGGCTTCGAGGGGGTGGAGAGCGTGCGCGTCGGACGGCTCGTGGAGCTCGAGGTCGAGCGGGCCGACGAGGTCGAGGCGATGTGCCGCCGGCTGCTCGCCAACCCGACCATCGAGGAGTACGAGTGGGAGGTGCTCGAGGGGTGAGGATAGGCGTCGTCGTCTTCCCCGGTTCCAACTGCGACCGCGACGCCCTCTACGCGGTCGAGAGGGTGGGGGCCGAGCCCGTCGCCCTCTGGCACGCCGAAAGAACCCTCAAGGGCTCAGACGCCTTGATCCTGCCCGGCGGCTTCTCCTACGGAGATTACCTGCGGCCCGGCGCGATCGCCCGTTTCGCGCCCGTCATGCAGTCCGTCGAGCGCTTCGCCCGCGAGGGAGGTCCGGTGCTCGGGGTCTGCAACGGGTTCCAGGTGCTCTGCGAGGCGCACCTGTTGCCCGGCGCGCTGCTGCGCAACGCCGCTTTGCGCTTCGTCTGCCGCCGGGTGCGGGTGCGCGTCGAGCGGACGGACACACCCTGGACCTCGGGGTGTGGGGCCGGGGAGGAGCTCGTCCTCCCCGTCGCCCACAACGACGGCTGCTACTTCGCCGACGGCGGGACACTCGATGCGCTCGAAGAAGAGGGACGCGTCGTGTTGCGCTACCTGGAGAACCCCAACGGCTCGGTCAACGACATCGCGGGCGTCTGCAACGAGGGGCGAAACGTCGTCGGGGTGATGCCGCACCCCGAGCGGGCCTCGGACCCTCTCCTCGGTTCGGAGGACGGGCTCGGGATACTGCGATCGGTGCTGGTGGGGGCGGCGCTTTGAGCGCGGAGAAGACCCACGCCACGCTCGGGCTCTCCGACGCCGAGTACGGGCGCATCGTCGGCCTCCTCGGGCGGGAGCCGAACTTCCTCGAGCTCTCGCTCTTCAGCGTGATGTGGAGCGAGCACTGCGGCTACAAGAACTCCCGACCGCTCCTGCGGCGGCTGCCGACCGGGGGGGAGCGGGTGCTGCAGGGGCCGGGGGAGAACGCGGGGGTCGTCGAGCTCGGCGAGGGCTGGGCGCTCGCGTTCAAGATAGAGAGCCACAACCACCCTTCCGCCGTCGAGCCCTACGAGGGGGCGGCGACGGGGGTCGGCGGGATCATCCGGGACATCCTCGCCCTCGGCGCCCGGCCGGTGGCGCTGCTCGACTCGCTGCGCTTCGGACCGCCGGGGGAGGAGCGCAGCCGCTACCTCTTCGGGGAGGTGGTGCGCGGCGTGGGTGGCTACGGGAACGCGATCGGCGTCCCGACGGTGGGGGGCGAGCTCGCCTTCTCCCCGGCTTACTCCGGCAACCCGCTCGTGAACGTGATGTGCGCCGGGCTCGTGCGCGCGGACGGGATCATGAGCGCGAGGGCCTCGGGGGAGGGGAACGTGCTCGTCCTCATCGGGTCTAAGACCGGCAGGGACGGCATCCACGGGGCGACCTTCGCCTCCGACGAGCTTTCCTCGGACTCCGAGATGCGGCGCTCCAACGTGCAGGTCGGCGACCCGTTCTGCGGGAAGATGCTCATCGAGTGCTGTCTCGAGCTGGTGCGCGGGGGTTTGCTCGTCGCGCTGCAGGACATGGGGGCGGCCGGTATCACCTCGAGCGCTTCCGAGATGGCCGCCAGGGGCGGCGTCGGCGTCGAGTTGGACGTGGACGAGGTGCCGCTGCGCGAGGAGGGGATGGAGCCCCACGAGATAATGCTCTCCGAGTCGCAGGAGCGGATGCTCGCGGTCGTCGAGCCGGAGAAGGTGGAGCAGGTGATCGGGATCGCAGGGCGCTACGGGCTCGTCGCCGCCCCGATAGGACGCGTCGCGGGACACGGGGAGCTGCGCGTGATCTCCGGCGGGGAGGTTGCCGCTTCGGTGCCCGCCTCCTACCTCGCCGACGCCCCGGCCTACGAGCGGGAGGTGGTGCGACCGGCGTACCTGGAGGGGGTTCGAAGGTTCGAGGTCGGGGACGTCCCACCTCCGGAGGACTACGGGGCGGTGCTTCTCCGGATGCTCTCGCATCCGAACCTCTGCTCGCGGAGGAGCGTCTACAGCCAGTACGACCACGAGGTCGGGACGGACACCGTGGTGCGGCCCGGGGCGGACGCGGCGGTGATGCGGGTGAAGGGCACCACCCTCGGGTACGCGCTCACGACCGACGGTCGGGGGCGGCACTGCTACCTGGACCCGGAGGGTGGGGCCGCCTCCACGGTCGCCGAGGCGTACCGCAACCTCTCGTGCGTCGGGGCGAGACCCTTGGCGGTGACCGACTGCCTGAACTTCGGCAACCCCGAGAAGCCCGACGCCTACTACCAGCTCGCCCGCTGCATCGAGGGGATGGCACGGGCGTGCGAGGTCTTCGGGACGCCGGTCGTGGGTGGCAACGTCAGCCTCTACAACGAGACCTCGCGCGGTGCGATCTACCCGACCCCGGTCGTCGGGATGGTCGGGGTGATGGAGGACGTGCGGCGGCACGCAACGCCGGCTTTCAAGCGGGAGGGGGATGTCGTACTGGCGGTCGGCGCGCCGGTCGAGCCCTCGCTCGCCGGCTCGGAGTACCTCGAGGTGATCCACGGCCGGGTCGCGGGCGTTCCCCCGGAGCCCGATCTCGCGGAGGAGAGGCGCTACGCGGACCTCGTCCGCGGCCTCATAGAGCGCGGCCTCGTCGATACCGCCCACGACGTCTCGGGTGGAGGAGAGGTCTTCGCGCTCGCCGAGATGGCGCTCGCCGGGGGGATCGGGTTCGAGTACGAGGGAGACCCGGCGGAAGGAGCCCGCCCGGACGTCCGGCTGTTCGGGGAGCGTGGGGCCGGGTTTCTCGTCGCCCTGCCCGGGGAGCGGCTGGAGGAGGTCGAGCGGATCGCGGGTGATGCCGGCGCCGACTGCCGCCGGGTCGGGCGCACCGGCGGGGAGCGCTTCAGGGTCGGCGCCCTGATCGACCTCTCGCTCAAAGAGATGGAGGAGGCCTACGGGCGGGATCTCTTCGGCGATGGCGGGAGGAGCGGTTAGAATCAGCCGTGTGTAAGCCTTTGCAATGCACCCTCTGGAGCGAGGTGAGCCGCTTTGAGCCTTGAAGACAAGCCGAAGGAGGCCTGCGGGGTCTTCGGGATGTACTCCCGGGCGCTCGCGGGCGAGCTCGCCCAGCAGACCTACTTCGGGCTGTATGCCCTGCAGCACCGGGGCCAGGAGTCCGCCGGGATCGCCATCTCCGACGGGGAGAGGACGACCGCGATGCGCGAGATGGGGCTCGTCTCGCAGGTCTTCGACGAGGCGAAGCTCGCCGCGCTCGAGGACGGGCACATCTCTCTGGGGCACGTGCGCTACTCTACGACCGGGTCGGCCTCCTGGGAGAACGCCCAGCCCGAGTTCCACGGGAGAGGGGAGATAAACGTCGCCGTGGCGCACAACGGCAACCTGGTGGGCTCAGCCACGTTGCGCGACGAGCTGGCGAGCGAGGGCTTCGAGTTCCACTCCACCTCGGATACCAGTCTGATCGCGGCGTGCGTCGTCGCCTTCCTGGAGAGGGGATACCCGGTCGAGGAGGCGGTGGGGAGCGCGATGGGCCGTCTGAAGGGGGCGTACTCGGTCGCGATGATCTGCCGGGATGCGCTCGTCGCCTTCCGCGATCCGCAGGGCTTCCGGCCCCTGTGCATCGGGGAGGTCGAGGGCGGGTACGCCGTCTCGAGCGAGACGTGTGGTCTGGACATCATCGGGGCACGCTTCCTGCGCGAGGTCGAGCCGGGAGAGGTCGTCGTGATCGACGACGGCGGGCTCCGCAGCCACCGGGCGCAGCAGCCCCGCCCCGCGCTGTGCGTCTTCGAGTACGTCTACTTCGCCCGACCCGACTCCCGCTTCGGCGGCCAGGAGGTCGCCGACTCGCGCGAGAAGATGGGCGAGCGGCTCGCTGAGGAGGCCCCGGCCGATGCCGACGTCGTGATCCCGGTGCCGGACTCCGGGATCATGGCCGCCATAGGCTACTCGCGCCGCAGCGGCATCCCGTACGCCGAGGGGCTCATCAAGAACCGCTACGTCGGCAGGACCTTCATCCAGCCGACCGACGGGATGCGCCAGCTGGGGCTGCGCCTCAAGCTCAATCCCCTTCCCTCGGTCATCGAGGGTAAGCGGGTGGTCGTAGTGGACGACTCGATCGTGCGGGGCAACACCAGCCGCAAGCTGGTCCGGATGCTCTTCGAGGCCGGGGCTAAGGAGGTGCACTTCCGCGTCTCCTCGCCGCCGGTGATCGGCCCCTGCTACTACGGGATAGACATGGACACGGAGGACCAGCTCGCCGCGGCCCGCTATTCGGTCGAGGAGATCCGGCGGATGATCGGCGCGACCTCGCTCGCCTACCTCTCGGTCGACGGGATGGTCGCGGCGACCGGGCGCCCGAAGGGTCGTCTCTGCCGGGCCTGCTTCGACGGCGAGTATCCCGTCGAGGGGGCGGCGGAGAAGTTCGCGCTGGAGAGGAGGTAGCGCCCTGTCCGGAGCCTACGAGGAGTCCGGCGTCTCGCTGGAGCGCGCGGAGCGGGCCCTGGCGCGGATGCGCTCGGCCGTCGAGGCGACCCACGGCCCCTCCGTCGTCCCCTACCCCGGCGGTTTCGCCGGCCTCTACGGGCTCTCCGGGTATCGCGATCCCGTCCTCGCCTCGACGATAGACGGGGTGGGCACGAAGGTTCTCGTCGCGAGGGAGACGGGGCGGTACGCCTCTTTGGGGGAGGATATCGTCAACCACTGCGCGAACGACGTGCTCGCCGCCGGGGCGCGTCCGCTGTTGTTCCTGGACTACGTGGGGACGGGCGTCCTCGACCACGAGGCCGTCGCGGAGATCGCCTGCGGGGCCGCCGGGGCCTGCCAGAGGCTCGGGATCTCGCTCGTCGGCGGGGAGACGGCGGAGATGCCGGGGCTCTACGGGGCGGGGGACTTCGAGGTCGTGGGGGTGTGCGTCGGCGCCTGCGAGCGGGACGAGCTGGTGCGGGGCGAGAGGGTGAGGGCGGGGGACGCGGTGATCGGGCTCGCTTCGAGCGGGCTGCACACGAACGGGTATACGCTCGCCCGGAAGATCGTCTCGGAGGCGGGCCTCTCCTACGCGGATGTGCCGGAGGGGCTGGACCGGCCTCTGGGCGAGCTCTACCTGGAACCGCACCGGGCTTACGTGAAGGAGATCCTGGCGCTCAGGGAGAAAATCGAGGTGCGCGGGATGGCGCACATCACGGGGGGAGGGCTCCCGGGGAACCTGCCGCGGGCCCTCGGAGGCTTCGGGGCGCACCTCGAAGCCTCCTCGTGGGAGGAGCCGGAGGTATTCGGCTTCATCCGCCGGGCAGGCGGTATCCCCGAGGACGAGATGCGCAGGGTCTTCAACCTCGGGGTGGGCTTCTGCGCCGTGGTGCCCGCGGAGGAGGCGGAGCGGGCGGTCGGCGTGGTGCGGGAGGCGGGGTGTGTGGCCTGGCGCATCGGGGAGGTCGTGGAGCGGAGGGGGGTGTCGTTTGGGTAGGCGGCTCCCCGAGGGGGCACGCTTCGGGGTGCTCGTCTCCGGGTCTGGGACGAACCTCCAGGCTCTTCTCGATGCCTACCCGGGACACGTCGCGGTCGTCGGCGGGGATAAGGAGGATGCCTACGCATTCGAGCGGGCCCGGAGGGCGGGGGTGCCGGTCGAGCACGTCGATCCGGCGTGCTTCGCCACCCGCGAAGAGTACGACGCCGAGCTGGCCGAGAGGATCGCGGCGTATGACGTGGAGCTCGTGGTGGGGGCCGGATACATGAGGATACTCTCTCCGGTCTTCCTGGAGCGCTTCCCGGCGATCATCAACGTGCACCCCTCGCTGCTGCCGCGTTTCCGCGGGCTGGGCGCGGTGAGGCGGGCGCTCGAGGCCGGGGAGAGGGAGACGGGGGTGACGGTGCACCTCATGGTCGAGGAGGTGGACGCCGGGCCGATCCTGGCTCAGGAGCGGGTGCCGATACTGCCCGGCGACACCGAGGAGACGCTGCTCGAGCGGCTGCACCCGGTCGAGCACCGGCTGCTCGTCGGGGCGGTCGCGGACTACTTCTGGGGGAGGGTGAAGGTATGAGCGATGGGGGCAGGAAGAGGGCTCTGATCTCCGTCTCGGACAAGAGCGGGCTCGTGGGGTTCGCCCGTGGGCTCGTGGAGCTAAACTTCGAGATCGTCTCGACCGGGGGGACGGCGCGCCATCTCGAGGCGTCGGGTGTCGAGGTCGTCCCCGTCTCGGAGGTGACCGGGGAGCCCGAGATCCTCGGCGGCAGGGTGAAGACGCTGCACCCGAAGATCCACGGCGGCATCCTGGCCGATCGCAGAGACCCGGAGCACCTGCGTGAGATCTCAGGGCTCGGCATAGAGCCGGTGGACCTCGTCTGCATCGACCTCTACCCGTTCGAGAGGACCGTCGGCGGCGGGGCTTCGGAGCCCGAGGCCATTGAGCAGATAGATATCGGGGGACCGGCGATGCTGCGGGCGGCGGCGAAGAACTTCGAGTCGGTCGTCGTGGTGCCCGGACCGGAGCACTACGCGGAGGTCCTCTCAGAGCTCCGGAATGGAGGCGTCTCGCGCGAGACGCGCCGGCGCCTGGCGCTCGCCGCGTTCCGCCGCACCGCCCTCTACGACGCGGCCATCGCGGGCTGGCTCGGACGGGGGGAGACGTTCCCGGAGGTTCTCGTCGAGGGCTACCGCAGGGTGATGACGCTGCGCTACGGGGAGAACCCGCACCAGGAGGCCGCCTTCTACGCCCGCATCGGGGAGCGGCACCTGCTCTCCGGCCTCGAGCAGCTTCAGGGCAAGGAGATTTCGTTCAACAACCTCTACGACCTCGACGCGGCGAGGTCTCTGCTCGCCGACCTCATGGATGGGTTCCCGGACGAGAGCGCGGCCGTGATCGTCAAGCACGCCAACCCCTGCGGGGCGGCGGTCGCCGCCAGCCCTGCGGAGGCGTACCGCAGGGCGCTCGCCTCGGACCCCACCTCCGCCTTCGGCGGGATCG
>Ga0207747_1000318_pt1 | contig 59396 bp, 55 predicted proteins | sample HigsolmetaGSP11D_FD_184839 | JGI IMG/M metagenome (GOLD analysis project Ga0207747, IMG submission 184839) | High solid enriched microbial communities from the Joint BioEnergy Institute, USA - SP1-1-D (SPAdes) | ecosystem: Engineered > Bioreactor > SSF (Solid state fermentation) > Aerobic >...
CGGATCCTGGGTGTCGTGGTGGCGTTCTTGTGCAGCCTCAGATGCATCGTTTCAGCTCCAGCATGACCTCTCGGGCCAAGAGTAAACCACGGCGTCGTCCAGTCAACGAATCATCCGAGACACGACACCCCCGCGAATGGAAAAGGATGCGAATTCGTCGGGCGGCGGTCCTGCGCCGTGTCAATGACATTCTCAACCAATCGCAGGAATAACTAATGAGAGAGCATCTGCGTTGCCTTCCGTCGATTCTCGCTATGGCGCTGGCCGTGCAAGCGTGCGGCGGGGGGCGGAGGGGCGAAGGGCGCGGGAGGAGGAAGGAACACCGGCGGCGCCTATACCGGGAACGACTCGCCCGCCGTGGTCGAGCGCGCTAGCGCGCTGCGCCTGGTCGCATTGGCGGTGCTGCGGGATACCGTTGCGCCCGGTGCTGGCGTCCAGGCGCTCCAGGCCGGCTCGCGGCACGGCCGCGGAGTCTTGGCGGTGCAACCAGGAAGTGATGGTGAGACGGCTATGTCGGCCCGTGTGCGCCTCGAGGAGATCGAACCATGCGAGCGCGGCGAGATCCGTCATTCCGTATCGCTCGATGATCTGACCGGGTTGGGGACTGTTACCGCCGAGTACCGCGATTGCGTGCAGGGCGGGTTCACTTACAACGGCACGGTGAACATCCGGATCGACGCCTGGGGGCCGGGCTTTTCCTACATGACCGACTACACGAATAGCTACGAGCGATTCACCACCGTCGGTCCCGGCATCGATCAGGTTTACAACGGGTCGCATCGGATTCAGCGGAGATACGGCCAGTACGATCTGGTCGAAACCTTCGACCTCGTCCACACGGACAACCTCAGCGGCAGGCAGCGCTACTTCAGGGATTTGAAGTACCAGTACGAGAGCCTGTAGAACACACCCAGCGCCGGGCAAGGTGTCGCCACCACCGTTACCGGGCGCATCTATGAGTCGACCGAAGGCTACATCGACATCGCCACGGAGGCGCCGCTGTGGTTCCGCAGCACCGATCTGCCGCTGCCGGGCAGCGGCATCCTCACCATCGCCGGTGCCGGCGGGGCGTCGCTGCGGGTGCTGGTGCACTCGGGGGACGCGGTGCGCGTGGCGGTGGATCAGGATGGCGATCAGCGCTACGAAGCCTGGCTGGACTTGGCGTGGCGTTACCTGTTCGAGCCGTTCGGCAACGCTGCGCCGGTGGCGAACCCGGGGCGTTACCTGGAGACCCCGCTGGGCGCCACCGTGGCGCTCGACGGCAGCGGGAGCTTCGATTGGGAAGGCACCCCGCTTAGCTATCAGTGGACGCTGATCCAGCGCCCGGCGGGCAGCAAGGCCTCGCTCGCGGGGGCGAAAACGGCGACGCCGACGCTCACGCCTGATGTCGCCGGTGCCTATGTGGCGGAGCTGACGGTGCACGACGGCGAGCGGGCCAGCGCTCCCGCCCGGGTGCTGGTCACCGGCAAGGCGCCCAACGGTCGGGCGGTCTGCGCCGAGGACGATCTCGGCGGGCTGCCGGAGAGCGGCTACATCACGTTCGAGATGCGGGGGAGCATCGACAACGCCCGCGTCATCCCGCTGTGTTCCGGGCGCGTCCTGGTCGCCAACAGCTTCGGACCGGACAGCGGTTTCCTCGGCACCGGCGTGACCGTGTGGAACGTCGCCACTGGCCGGGCCGAGCGCGAATACGACCTCACCGACGCCGTCGAGTCCATCGTCCTGGACGCCGACAATGGCTGGGTTTTCGCCACCGGCGCCTGGGGAGGGGTGGCGCGCATCGACCTCGTCAGCCACGAGGTGACGCACTTCTTGCCCGGGCATGCCTACCAGCGCATCGCGGTCGCGCCAGGGGGCCGGTTGTTCGGCGTCCGCAACGCCGCCGATGACACGCTCGTTCTCGACATCATCGACGGCGGCGCGCTCGCGGTGTTGAAGTCGGTGGGCCTGCGGGAGTTCGGCACCCACGCCGTGCCGAGCGATCTCGTGGTGACAGCGGACGGTGAGGTCATCGTCGGTGCTTACGGCGGTGTCGACAGGGTTCAGCGCTATCGGTGGAATCCGGCAACCAACGACATCGCTCTCGTCGAGCTGGTGGTGGCGAATCTCTGGCCGCGCGACACCCTAGCCGCGGCGCCCGACGGCACGCGCTACGCCTTGCAGGCGCGCTACCTCGAGGAGAGCGAATGGTCCGCGCAGAGCCTGGGGATCCGCGATCTGGATACGGCATTCGCCGATCAGGGGTTCTGGTTCACCGGCTGGGCCCCGCGCTCCGCGGCGTTCGACGTGCTCGGCAATTACCTGGTGGCCGCGACCGGTGTGGGTGCCAAAGTCTTCGATGCCGCCGCGCACACGGCCGTCGCCGAGATCGCGCATGAACGCGGCATCGCCGACGGCAGCCCGGACCATTGCGACCGGCTCGACAGCCGCATGACCGCGGCCGCCATGTCCCGCGGCGGCGAAATCCTGTACGGCCTGGCCGGAAGCTGCGGCCCGATGCACTCGCAGACGCGGCTCTACTGGAAGGTGTGGCGGCGCTGAGCGCCGCTCGCCGCCCTCGTCCCGCTTGCGCGGCGGCAAGCGGGACGAGGGTATGAACGAGTCGGTGGCGCGGAGGCGGATAGCGGCTTTTCGCTTCCCGGGCTTCTCAAAGTTCGCAGCAAGGTTTACGCGCCGTAGCCTTCCGGATGGATTAAAAGGCCCGATGGAGACTGTGAGCATGGCCGGTGCTTGAGAGAAAGAGGGAATACGAAGTCGTTCCGGGGTTAGGACTACGCTGTACGTGCCGCTTTCGGTTGCCGTGCTTCAGCGGGTCGGGGCGTCCATTGGCGCGTCCTGTACGCGCAAAATGCGCTAGGCCGCGTGGTGTCGCTGGCTGTGTTGCTGCTGTGCTGGTGGTTCTTCGCGGGCTATAGGGGCTGTCATGGCTCGTGGCTGCTGTCTGTCGTGTCCGTGCTGGCGACGGCTCTGGTGTTGTTGCCGTTCTATCGATCGAATCCGGCGTGGTGGCGGAGGGTTGAACGCGTGGGTAACACTAATCGGCTGGGCATAGAACGGGTTCTATGGCAGGCTCGGGTCGTCGAAGAATAACAATGCATAGGAACCGTCATGCGTTTTCTGCCTGCAGTAGCAGCTCTATTGGCTCTTTCGGGGTGTTCGATCTCACAAACGGTTACGCCGGTGCCTGAGCGGGAAGTCGCTGAGATCTGCATAAAGCAGAACAGCGCCGTTCTGATGAACGGCTTTCTGCCCACCATGCAGCGGCTGATCGAGGACCGCGGGATTCCGACCTTTGTGTATATCCAGAGTCCGCCCGAGCGCTGCCAGCACACCATGGACTACAACGCGCGTTGGCGTTGGGATTTGGCCATGTACCTGTACCATGCGGAGTTCCGGCTGCTCGAAAACAACAACGTGATCGGCCGGGCCGAGTACGATGCGCGTTTCGGCGGAGCCCGTCTCGATAAATTTGGTACCACCGAGGAGAAAATCAGCCCGTTGATCGACCAGCTGCTGGCAAACGTTCGCTATAAGCCGCGTCCGGTTACGCAGCCGGTCGTGGCGGAGGGCGGGCTAGCGGCGGGCGACGACATCGAGGCCAAGCTGCGGCGGCTGAAGTGGCTTCGGGACGAGCACCTGATTAGCGATGACGAGTACACAGCCAAACGCCAGCAGATCCTGGAGGGGCTTTGAAGGTCGAGTGACCTGGGTCGGTCGGCCGGCGAGCTTGGTCCGATAAGGCGTGGTGGGATTTGTCGGCGGGCACGGTCACGCGCCAAGTCCGGTGAAAGGGCTCTCTCCTGTATTAGGTTGACGGCCCATAGGTTCTGTTTTAGAACGATTGCCTGCATCGGCGCGTCGCAGGCGTGCCGTGGTCCAGTCAGCAGGAGGATTGCCGATGAACGCTCGCACGGACACCCTGCATCCGCTCGACGCCGCCGTGGCGCTTGCCGCGCGCGGCGAAGGCCGTTATCGGGGCGCCACCAGCGCGGCCTACCAGAACATGGTCGGGCCGTTCGGTGGCGTGATCGGCGCGGTGCTGCTCAACGCCATCGTCGGCGATCCGCAACGGCTGGGCGAGCCGGTGTCGCTGACGGTGCATTACGCCGCGCCGATCGCCGACGGCGAGTTCGAGGTGCAGGTGCGGGCGGTGCGCACCAACCGCAGCACGCAGCATTGGTATGTGGAGCTGACCCAAGAAGGACAGGTGGCGGCTTTCGCCACGGCGGTGACGGGGCTGCGCCGGGAAACCTGGAGCGCCACCGATGCCGTCTTCCCGCAGGTGCCGCCGGCCACCGAGCTGCAGCCGATGGCGCCGCTGCCGATCGCCGCTTGGACGGCGCGCTACGAGATGCGCTTCGTCGATGGTGCGCTCGGCACCGAGCCGGATCCGGAACAGCCGTCGCGCTCGCGGCTGTGGATTCGCGACGAGCCGCCGCGTCCACTCGACTTCATCGGCCTGGCGGCGATCTGCGATGCTTTCTTCCCGCGCCTGTACGTGCGCCGGCCGAAGATGGTGCCGGCCGGAACGGTGGCGCTGACCACGTACTTCCACGCCGACGGCGAGCAGCTGCGCGCCGTCGGCAGCGAGCCGGTGCTGGGCGTGGCGCGCGGTTTGCGGTTCGGCAAGGGGTTCTTCGATCAGAGCGCGGAGATCTGGAGCCCGAGCGGGGAGCTGCTGGCGACCAGCCATCAGGTGGTTTACTTCAAGGAATAGCTTGAGGGCGCGTTCCGGCTTGCTTTTGGGCAGAGCCCAGCGTTATCGCGCCAACAGCGAGCGCCGGAGAGTCGTGCGCCGTGGTTCGCGTAAGAGGTGAGGGCTCTGCGGCTGTCTCTCTGCCGTTGTTAAAAAACGGCCAGAAGATCGGGCTATATCCCTCACTGGCGCTAGCGGTTATTCCTTTCGGTGTTCGTCTTGTGTGTCGCAGCGTTAGTGACAGGCACGACGACAATCCGACCCTAGCGGCCGATTGCAGCGGTGTGATCTCCTTCCGCCTGACCGTCACCGGCCTGGGTGTGAGTCAGCTCTTCTCCTATTAGCACTAGGTCGCGGTCGTCCGCACGGAGTCCCCGAGGACGAGGTGTCGAAGTACTCGATCGGCTACAGCCCGTTGGGCGCGCTCAGGTCGGGCACCTACTTCGCCCAGCAACCTGTTACTACATAGCCTGACTCGCCAGCGAGCAGTGCGGCGCCATGTGCGTTTCCATGAGTCTGCGGCTGCGTGAGGGGGCGCTTCCGTTGAAGATCGCCGGGGAACGGATCACCTATCGCTGCAACTTGATCTACCGGGCGGTGAGCTCGCGTGTCGCTACCGTGATCCCGCCCCCTTCGGTGGGAAGGGGGCGAGCTTGGTGATTGGTTGCGCGTTTACCATCCGCATGTGGCGCAGTCAGCGATCGACGCGCAGGCCAGCTAGGCCGGCGAAAGCGGGGAGACGCTCCATGCTGATGGCTGCGCCTATCTCCGCCATCGCCCCGCTTGCAGCCATGCGGGCGGGACGATGGCAAAGGTAGAACTCTCCAGAGCGGGGCGCACTTCTTACCGCGATGTGCGCTTTTTTCCACGCCGCCGGGCCATCCTGCCGACAGCGTCCCGCGACGGAACTATGCGCGATCGCATCCTTCAATTCCATCGCTCTGAACCGCAAAGCTTTTTTTTCTCCTTGCGAAGTCGTCGCGGCTGCCAAGCGCGGCAGTGCCTGTTGGAGTCGAATTTGGATATAAGAATCTGTTAACGGAAATAATCCGCTTCAGAATGTTTGTGGAGCAATGCTACTCTTTGGGTTGAGGTTTGTTTATAAGAGGGTGAAATTTTAAGAATTGATATGTGCAGCGGAGGCGTCTGTGCGTGAGTTGCTCGGCAATAAGGGATTGATTTATTCAGATTTAGAGGTCGAGCCCGATATTTTGGGGCGCAGCATCACAAGGCTGTTCAGGGCGGTTGATGCTGAGCCCGCCATTGCTGGCGCTGGTGTCGTATACATAGACGCAGAAAATAGGGTCTACCTTCTTCGCGGGTTTTCTGCGGCATGTGGTTCCAATCCGGTGATGGTGATCCTCAAGGAAGCTCCCACAGGCGTTACACCGGAGTCATTTGCCCAGGAGCTAAGGTCTAGTCCCCGGCAAAGCCGGATGATCGGGGAGCTGCTGGGGGCAGGCTTGTCTTGCTCGGGAGCATTGCTGGCGTGGCTCGCGATCAAAAGTGGCGCCATCTTGCTGCCTTTTACTGGTGGACTTAGCACATCGCTCACGGTGATAGGCGTTGCGGCAGCTACAGCAAGCGCTCTTCAATGCGCTAATGGCGCAGGGCGTGTTGTAGCAGAAATTGCTGTGCCCGAGTTCAAGGACTGGATTGATAGCCGTGAATGGTATGCAACGACCAGTGCTGCCTTGGATGCAATTTCTCTCACAGGAGCTGCCACGGCAGGGTTTAGCACTATTCGAATGGTGTTAACGCTGCGCGCGGTGACTGGTAAGTCCACATGGGAAGTGTTGCAAGGGTTGAATCGGCAAGAAAGGGCCCGGCTTACTAAGGAGCTGGTCAGAATAAACTATCCTGGAATATCCAATAGAGTGATAAAGAGGATACAGCGCAGTGGCCAGCTTCCGAAGAGGTATGCGAACGAAGGTATTAAGAAGGAAGTGATCGCGCAGATAATGGATGCGGCTAGTGGAGTGATCGGGCTTGTCGGTAGTGGGGCGTCAGGAGTAGTTCGCACTATAGCTATCGGAGTTTATGAGGAGGTGGACGAGTGACGCCATATGAGGCTTGGTGTCTTTCGGTCAGGAGATATTTTCCTGTATTTGTTTTGAGTAATTTTCTGACAGTGATTTCTTTGGGGGTGAGCTTCTTTCTTTTTCTGTTTTCTTTTTTTGATCGCGAAGACATGGACTCGCCTATCTTCAAGGCGTGCTTCGCAGGGTTCGCCGTGCTCGTCGTGCTGGTAGTCGTCGCCGGACTTATGACCTGGAGGGGGCTGCGGGCGGGCGCAAGGCTCCAAGTGGTACTGAATGCTATCAGCGCGATTGTGTCTACAGGTGTGCTATTCGTGTCTTTCAGTATCTGGGGCTTCAGTTTGGTAGCCGCGGGCGCTGCCATGGCGTCAACGGCGGTATTGTTCTCCCCTCGTTATAGGGAGATCGAACGTTTCTGCGGCTACATTCGCCGCCACAAGGCCTATCCGCCTGGCCTGGACTCATGCCTCTGATCTAGGCGGAGCGTGCCATCGGTGGGGCTGTTGGGCGGTCGTCGCCAGCCATGTCTAGGCTATGTGCATGCGCTAGCCCATAAGGGCAAAAGAGGGCGAGAGGCGTTCAGGCGTCGGGGCGGTCCGCGAGCAGCAGCTTGGCCACGGCGGCGATCGCTGCGCGGCGGTCGGCTTGGTCGGGGCGGGCGTGGGGGTTGAGGGTGGACCACTCCGGGTGCGCGCGGGCCTTGGTCAGCGGCTCGGGCAGCTTGGCCTTGCGCCAGTCGGCGTCGCGCGGGTCGTCGATGTTGAGCTTGTGCTGCGCGGCGTGGCCGCGCGCTTCCAGGGCTCGCTGTAGGTGCTGCTGGCGCAGTGCCAGCAGGGCGATGATGGCGTCGTCGACGCTGAGCACGCGCTCGCCGCGCAGCTTGCCCAGCAGGCGGGCGCCGAGTTGGCGGCCGGCCTGAGCGGCGCCGCCGGCCAGGGCGCCGAGCAGGGCGCCGGCGCCGAACGAGGCGCCGCCCACCATGAGATCGATGCCCGCGCCGACCGTGGCGCCGGCGGCTACGCCGCCGGTGACGCGGACGCCGAGCTGCTTGAGGGTTTCCGGGTGGAACAGGTCTTCCTCCCAGCGTCCCTCGGCCAGTGGCAGCTCGCCGGTGACGGCGTCGTCGCGATCGAAACCGTACAGCTGCAGCAGCGCCTCGACGCATTGCTGCTCGCGCCGGCGCACACGCTGGCGCAGCTCGCGCATGGCCTCGGCCACCAGATCGGCTTCCGGCGCGACGCTGATCCGGTAGGCGGTAACGTCCACCAGCAGCTCGGCGATCAGCTTGGCGCCGCTGCGCCGGCGCGCTTCGGCCTGCTCGGCGCGGTCGGCGATCAGCCGCTGCAGCTGCGGCCGGGCCTTCTCCAGCATCAGCGCCAGGCTCTCGTACAGGCGCCGCTCGCCGTCCAGCGGCGGTGCCACCGAATCGAAGCTCAGCAGCGCGTGCAGACCGCGCCGGGCCAGCGCCTCGCGCCAAGCGTCGCTGCGGTCGTCGTTGCCGGCGACGAAATTGAGCACCGGGAACAACGGCTTGCCGCACATTGCCAGCACTTCCAGCTCGTCTACGTACTTGGGCAGCACCGGCTCGCGGGCGTCGATCACGTAGATGCCGGCGTCGGAGGCCAGCAGCTGACGCAGCACCTTGGCTTCTTGCTCGAACTGGCCGCGCGCCTCGGCACTGTCGAGGAACTGGGCGATCAGTGCGGGGCCGTCGCGGCGTTCGCCGGGGCGGCGCAGCTGCTCGATATAGTCGAGCAGCGACATGGCGTCCTCCATGCCCGGCGTGTCGTACAGACGCACCACCTCCTGGCCGTCGACCTTGAGGCTGGCGCCCTCGACGTGGCGGGTGGTGCTGGCGCGCGGCGAGACTTCGCCGAAGCGGGTGCTGCGCATCAGGGTGCGGATGAACGAGGTCTTGCCGACGTTGGTATGGCCGACGATGGCCAGGCGCAGGGGCTCAGTCATGTCCGCTCTCCAGCCAGGTCAGGGGCGCTTCCTCCCGGCATTCCAGGCGCAGCTCGCGCAGCGCGGCGCGCCACTGCTCGCGCCGGGCGGGATCGGCGCCCTCGGCGGCGACCAACCAGACCCGGGTGGCGGCGGCCAGCCGCGCCAGCTCGGCGATGAGCTTGAGCGTGCCGCGGTCGACCGAGCGGCGCGGGTCGCAGGCGATGAGCAGGCGCGCCGGCGGCTGGCGGATCAGCGCTTCCAGCAGCGCTTGGCGCTGCTGGCGGCTGCTCACCACGCCGGCGTCCGCCACGCCGGTCGGCAGTGGCGGCGGCCAGGGCCGGTCCTGGTCCAGCTCGATGCCCACCAGCACCGCGCCGCAGCCCGTGCCGGCGGCGATCACCGGCGGCGGCTGCGGCAAGTGGTCCGGCGCGGCGTCGCTGACGCCCAGCGTCTCGCCCGGCGGCTGCAGGCGCGTGCGCAGTACTTGGTATTCGGGTAGCGACAGATCCAGCCGTAGCCGCCGCAGGCCGCGCCGCCAGCGCCAGCCGCACAGGAGCGTGAGCAGCAGCCGCGGTAGCACGCCGTACACAGCCATCGCCCCGAGCAGCCAGCCGGCCCAGGACTGACGCGCCGCCTCTTGGTCCAAGGCGACGCTGCTGGCCTCGATCACCGCCGGCGCCGGCACCGGGAAGCCCAGCAGCGCCGGCAGCGCGCCCAGCCGCTGGGTCAGGGCGACGATGTGGTCGGTGGTCAGCAGGGTGGTTTCCCAGCTGAAACCGTAGCGGCGGGTGGAGAGCATGGCGATCAGCACCAGCAGCGCCGTGCCGGTGATCAGCAGCCAGAAGCCGTTCGCCAGCAGCCCCAGCCCCCAGCGCGCCAGTCCGGCGCGCGACAGCAGGCTCAGCAGCGCCGGCGCGAGCTGCACCGCGCGCGCATCGTGCGCCAGCTTGCCGCTCAGCCACAGCCACAGGCGGCCGAGCCCGGCGCCACCGCCGCTGGCGAAACCGAGCAGCCAGCCGATCAGGGTGAACAGATGCAGGCCGAGTAGGCTGCCCAGCGCCCAGAACACGTTCACCGGCCGCTCGCCATTGCCCAGCGCCGCCGCGGCCAAGCCGGCGCCGGTGAACACGGCGAAGACCGCCAGCGCCAGCAGCACCAGCGTCGCCGCCTGCCGCCAATGCAGCAGCGCCGTGCGCAGGCCGTCGCGCTCGGCCAGCCGCTCGGCGCGGGTGAGGATCAGCTGTTCGAGATCGCCGCCGCGCGCGCGGGCGTGGCGGTTGGCGTCGGCGTCCTCCAGTTGTCCGGCGTGAGCCTCGGTCAGCCGCACGGCCTCGGCCAGCCAGAGGCGGTCGAGTTTGTTGAGAGCGTGCGGTGGTTTGGCGGTCACGGGCAGCTACGGTGGCCTAGAGGATGGCGCAACGATAGCAGCTTATGGACGGAGGAGGGCAGGGGCCGGCGGGGCGGCGCTGCTAACCGTGGGGGCGAAGGTTTCGCGGTGTCCGTCGAGATGGGGATGTGCCGCGGCGCGATGACGTTCTTGGATCGTCATGCCCGCGGCAGCGGGCATCCAGGCCGGTAAGCGCACGCGCCTCGCAGGGACCGTCCCAGAGGCGGTAAACGTCAGCCATAAGTAGCGCTTCGCGGGTTGTTTTCTCCCCCTCACCCTTACGCCCCCCTCGCTACGCTCTCCCCCGCGAGGGGGCGTAAGGGGCGATTGCCCTGCCTAGGCTCGGCTGTGGCACATCGGCCCGGCATCCATGGCTGACCGGTGACGCTCGGTGGATGTGTGTGTACGACGGTAGCCCCTCGTGGGGAAGGGAGGGAAAAAGGGGGCCTGATTCGTTTTGCTCGCTTGGCGCCGGCGGCCCGTAGCGGGTAGTGATGCGCCACCGACCGGCGATGGCGCTGTTCCTGGCTGCGCGACGCCGCCCGTAAGCCCCTCTCCCCTGGCGGGAGAGAGGGCTTCCCCGCAACCGGGGAGAGCGGCTGCGATGGCCGTTACGGCAGGGTCGGGTCGATCAGGTACTTCTCGCCCGTGGCCTTGCGCTCGTAGGCGCGCAGGACGTCCGCCTTGAGCGCGTCGGCGAGACTGATGGTCTTGGTGTAGTGGCTGGCGAAGGTGGTGGTGAGCTCGTCCACCACGCGCTGGCGCATGCGCGCCGCCACTTCCGGACCGGCCTTCTTCAGGAACGGCGTCAGCAGCCAGCCGCCGATGCTCCAGGCGAAGCCGAAGTTGCGGTTGATGACGGTGGGGCCGACGTCCAGATTGCCGTAGATGTACACCTGCTTGAAGGTGTCCGAGCCGTAGCGGTTGTACGCGGTCATCTTGCGGCTGGCGGCCGCTTCCATGGCGCGCAGGATCTGGCTGGCCAGCTGGCCGCCGCCGATGGCGTCGAAGGCCAGGGTGGCGCCGGTTTCGGCGATCGCCTCGGTCAGCTCGTCCAGGAAGTCCGGCGAGGTGCTGTTGACGATGTAGCGGGCGCCGATGTCGCGCAGGATCTGCGCCTGCGCCTCGCTGCGCACGATGTTCACCAGCGGGATGCCGTCCTTGAGGCAGATGCGGTTGAGCATCTGGCCGAGGTTGGAGGCGGCCGCGGTGTGGACGATGGCCTTGTGCCCTTCGGCCTTCATGGTCTCGACGAAGCCGAGCGAAGTCAGCGGGTTGACGAACATGGAGGCGCCGTCCACGACGCTGGCGCCTTCGGGCAGGATCATGCAGTCGCGCGCCGGCAGCTTGCGGTACTGGGTGTACATGCCGCCGCCCAGCATGCCGACCTTCTTGCCCAGGAAGTGCTGGACCTGGCTGCCGGCCTTGATCACCGTGCCCGCGCCCTCGTTACCCACCGGCATCGATTGGTCGAGCCGAGCGCGCACCGCCCCCAGGCGCTTGGCCGGCACGTCGGCCACCAGCACCGGCCGCTCGGGCGTGCCCTCGGCGCGGATGGTCGCCACGTCGGCTGGGCCGAGCAGTAGCGCCAGGTCGGACGGGTTGATGGGGGTCGCTTCCACCCGCACCACCACCTCGTCGGGGCCGGGCTCGCCCAGCGTGACCTCTTCCAGGTTCAGCCGCAGCTGGCCGTCGGAGGTGATCAGCGACCGCAGTTCCAGACCTTTGATTGTGTTATCCATCGATGCTCTCTCCTCATGACAGGCTGACAATCATCAGCCGCCATCGTGGCGAGAGCAAGCGGCAGCGCATCACCCCCTGGATTCCGCCGGCCGCCGCCCCAATCGATCCGCCATGGCCAAGCCGGACGAGCAAAGCTTTCCCGATCGTCACCCCACGGCGCTGCTGATCATCGACGTCATCAACGATCTCGAGTTCGACGGCGGCGAGGCGCTGCTGCCAGCGGCGCTGGCGATGGCCGAGCGTATCGCTGAGCTGAAGCGGCGCGCTGCGGCCGCCGGGGTGCCGGCGATCTATCTCAACGACAACTTCGGCCAGTGGCGCTCTGACCTGCGCGACGTGGTGGCGCGCGCCAGCCAGGGGGTGCGTGGCGCGCCGCTGGTGCGGCGGCTGGCGCCCACCGAGGACGACTACTTCGTGCTCAAGCCCAAGCACTCGGGGTTCTTCGGCACCACCCTGGAGACGCTGTTGCGCTTTCTCGGCAGCGAACGGCTGATCATCACCGGGCTGGCCACGCCGATGTGCGTGGCGTTCACCGCCATCGATGCCTACATGCGCGACTACCAGTTGCTGGTGCCCTGCGACTGCTCGGCGGCGGCCGACCCGGCCGAGCACACCGCGACCATCGATTACTTGCGGCGCACGCTCAAGGCGGACACTCGGCCAGGGGCGCAGATCGAGTTCTGATTCAGATCAGCACCGGCAAGGTGGCGATGGTCAGTCCGGCGATCACTAGGAAGGCGATCGACAACGCCAGCATGAGCAGGCGCGATTGGCGGCGCACACCCCGGGGCGCGAGCCCGGCGAAGAACAGGACCAGGGCGAAGCTGACCGTGGTGCGCGTGTAGCGGCCGGAGATGTGGGAGGCGCGCAGCGCCTGATAGTCCTGCTCGTCGCTGCGCTCGGTCTGCCGACGGGCGGCTTCGGCGTCGGGAATGGTGTAGCTCGGCAGCGCGAACGGATGGGGCGGGGCGGCGCGGTTGCGCTCCGGTTGTAGCGCCAGCCACTCGGCGAACACCGTCCTAAGCCTGGGGGGCAGGCGCTGTTCGTAGAACGTGGCCACGGTGTCGTCTTCGTGCAGCCGCGCCAGCATGTAGCCCTGAAAGACGCTCCAGTCGATCTGGTACTGCTGGTTGGCGCGGATGTCCAGGCGCGAGCTTCCTTGCGGGCGCTGGCGGCGAGGGCGTAGGCGGCGGTCTTGGCGCTGTCCCAGCGCGATGACTGGTAGCTCGACCAGGCGCTCAACAGCGCCGCAAGGCCCATGATGACGGTGGTCAGCTGATCGAGGTAGCGGTCGATGGCGGCCGCCCAGCCGGATTCCTTCGCCATGGCGTTTCTCCACGCAGAAAGGGGGCCGTAGGCGCCGCGGTATGCGGGCGCGCGCCGGGGCGATCAAGGGCGCGCTTGTTCGGTGAGCGGCGGGCCCCTATCTGGGCCGGATCCGTGTTGGCGGAACACCGGGAGCGGCAACGATGGCGACGCGTGGTCTTCCCTTGGCCCGAGAGCCGGTGCAGGTCGATCTGGCGTTGCAGGGCGGCGGCGCCCACGGCGCTTTCGCCTGGGGCGTGCTGGATCGGCTGCTGGAAGAGCCCTGGGTGCAGATCGAGGGCGTTTCCGGCACCTCGGCCGGCGCCATGAACGTCGCCGTGCTAGCGGACGGCTATGCCGCGGGTGGCGCTGACGGCGCGCGCGCCGCGCTGGAGCGCTTCTGGCGTCGGGTGTCGGACGCGGCCCTGCTCAGCCCCTTGCGGCCGGGGCCGCTCGATATGCTGCTCGGCCGCTGGACCCTGGACGGTAACCCGCTGTTCCTCGTCCTGGATTTGAGCGCGCGCGTCTTCTCGCCCTACGACATCAATCCATCCGGGCTCAATCCCTTGCGCGAGATCCTGGCGGACAGCGTGGACTTCGAACGCCTGGCGCGGGCGCCGATCAAGCTGTTCGTTACGGCTACCAACGTGCGTACCGGCAAGGGGCGGGTGTTCCGCAACGCCGACATCACGCCCGACGTGCTGCTGGCGTCGGCCTGCCTGCCGTTCATGTTCCAGGCCGTGGAGATCGATGGCGACGGCTACTGGGACGGCGGCTACGCCGGCAATCCCACCATCACGCCGCTGGTCCGCGAGTGCGATTCCACCGATACCATCCTGGTGCAGATCAACCCGATCGAGCGGCCCGGCATTCCGCGCTCGGCTCGGGAGATCATCAATCGGGTCAACGAGGTATCCTTTAACGCCACCCTGCTGAAGGAGCTGCGGATGATCGCGGTGCTGCGGCAGGTGGCGAATCCAGGCGATTGCGAGGGCGCCCGCTGGGCGGCCATGCGCATGCACCGTATCGCCACGCCGGCGATGGTCGAGCTCGGCTACTCGTCCAAGCTGAACGCCGAGTGGCCGTTCCTGCGCGCGCTGCGCGACGAGGGGCGGCGCGCCGCCGACGCGTTCCTGGCGGAGCACGGTGAGGACCTCGGCCGGCGCGCCAGCTTTGACATCGGCCAGCTGCTGGAGGGCTGGGAGCAGGGCGATCCGCTGGTGGCGGACGAGCGTCGGCCGATGAGAAGCGGCGGCTGACAGGTCTACCGCGCCGGCTCGCGGCACCATCGAAAAACGCCTACCCGGCGGGGCAGGGGCTCTCGCGCCTCGATTCACTCCAAGCGCGTTTCCGGGCTATCGTCTCGTCCTCGCTGCGAAATTCCAGAGAATCCGCGTGATCGAGTTTCACGGAGTGCACAAGTCGTATCGTGTCGGCGACCGCACGGTGCCGGCCCTGCGCCCGATCGACCTGACCGTCCGCGCTGGCGAGGTATTCGGCCTGATCGGCCATTCCGGCGCCGGCAAGAGCACGCTGCTGCGGCTCATCAACCGCCTGGAGGAGCCCAGCGGTGGCCGCATCGTGGTGGACGGGGTGGACGTCACGGCGTTGGATGCCGCCGGCCTGCGCCGCTTCCGTCGCCAGGTCGGCATGATCTTTCAGCACTTCAACCTGCTGGCGTCGAAGACCGTGGCCGACAACGTCGCCATGCCACTGCGGCTGGCCGGCGAGCTGCCGCGTCGGGCGATCGAGCGGCGGGTGGAGGAGCTGCTGGCGCGGGTGGGGCTGGCCGACCACGCCGGCAAGTATCCGGCCCAGCTCTCCGGCGGGCAGAAGCAGCGGGTGGGCATCGCCCGCGCCCTGGCCACCGAGCCGAAGATCCTGCTGTGCGACGAGGCCACCAGCGCGCTCGATCCGCAGACCACCGTCCAGGTGCTGCGGCTGCTGGCGGAGATCAACCGCGAGCTGGGGTTGACGGTGGTGCTGATCACCCACGAGATGGACGTGATCCGTCGGGTGTGCGACCGGGTGGCGGTGCTGGACAAGGGTGAGGTGGTCGAGCAAGGGCCGGTGACGGAGGTGTTCCTGCATCCGCGCCACCCCACCACCCAGGGCTTCGTGCAGGAGGCCGAGCACGTCGATCCGCAGGCGTGCCAGGAGGCGCTGGCGCGGGCGCCGGGGCGGGTGGTGCGGCTCACCGTGCTGGGCGCTGCCACCTACGCGCCGCTGTTGGGGACGCTGGCGCGCGAGACCGGCATCGATTACAGCATCCTCGAAGGCCGGATCGACCGTATCAAGGACACGCCCTATGGCCAGGTCACGCTGGCGCTGGTGGGCGGCGATTTCGAGGCGGCGCTCGCTCGCCTGCGCGCCGCCGGAGCGCACGTGGAGGTGCTGCGCTGATGGACGAGCTGTTCCGCAACGTCGACTGGTACGAGATCGGGCTGGCGTGCCTGGACACGCTGCTCATGCTGGGCGGGTCGCTGCTGTTCACGGTGCTGCTGGGGCTGCCGCTCGGTGTGCTGCTGTTCCTCACCGGGCCGCGCCAGCTGTTCGAGAACCGGCCGCTGTACGCCGTGCTGTCGCTGGTGGTGAACGCGCTGCGCTCGCTGCCGTTCATCATCCTGCTGATCGTGATGATCCCGCTCACGGTGCTGCTGACCGGCACCTCGCTCGGCGTGGCCGGCGCCATCCCACCGCTGGTGGCGGGCGCCACGCCGTTCTTCGCCCGGCTGGTGGAGACGGCGCTGCGCGAGGTCGACCGCGGCATCATCGAGGCCGTGCAGGCCATGGGCGCCACCACCCGGCAGATCGTTCTGCGGGCGCTGCTGCCGGAGGCGCTGCCGGGTATCATCGCCGCGGTGACGGTGACCGCCATCACCCTGGTGTCCTACACCGCCATGGCGGGCGTGGTCGGCGCCGGCGGCCTGGGCGATCTGGCGATCCGCTTCGGTTACCAGCGCTTCCAGACCGACGTGATGGTGGTGACCGTCGTTCTGTTGCTGGTGCTGGTGCAGGTGCTGCAGACCATCGGCGACCGGCTGGTGCTGCGCTTTTCGCGCAAATGAGTTTTTCGACCGTTTCGATAATAAGGAGTGACGACCGTGAGGGAACTGCTGCTCGCTCTTGCTGCCGTTCTGACCTTCGCCGCGCCGGCCGCCGCCGAGAGGCTCACCGTTGGCGCCACCGCCGTGCCGCACGCCGAGATCCTGGAATTCGTCAAGCCGACGCTGGCGAAGGACGGCGTGACGCTGGAGGTGAAGGTATTCACCGACTACGTCCAGCCCAACGTGCAGGTGGCCGAGAAGCGGCTGGACGCCAATTTCTTCCAGCATCAGCCCTATCTCGACGAGTTCAACAAGAGCCGCGGCACCCGCCTGGTGAGCGTGGCCGGCGTGCACATCGAGCCGTTCGGCGCCTACTCGCGGAAGATCAAGCGCATCGAGGATCTGCCGGAACGGGCGCAGGTGGCCATCCCCAACGACGCCACCAACGGCGGCCGCGCCCTGCTGCTGCTGGCCGGGGCCGGTGTGCTCACCCTCAAGCCGGAGGCCGGCATCACCGCCACCGTGCGCGACATCGTCGACAACCCCAAGCGCATCCGCATCCGCGAGCTGGAGGCGGCGACCCTGCCGCGCGTGCTGAACCAGGTGGACCTGGCGCTGATCAACACCAATTACGCCCTGGAGGCCGGCCTCAATCCGACCCGGGACGCGCTCGTCATCGAGGGCAGCGAGTCGCCCTACGTCAACATCTTGGTGGCGCGCCCCGACAACGCCGACTCGCCCGCCCTGCGCAAGCTGGCCGAGGCGCTGCGCAGCGAGGCGGTGAAGGGCTTCATCCTGGAGAAGTACCAGGGCGCGGTGGTGCCGGCGTTCTGAGCGGCCGGCCCCGGCTGCTGTGCGCGGTGTCGCGGTAATTTTTCACGTCGCCGGCCGGCGAGACTTAGTTATCGTCGGGGTGGGGGACGATGCCTGAGGACGTTTGCGCATAAACCGCAGGGATGCTGCGGCGTGCCCCGGATGTTGGGTGGCGATTTCGGGGGCATGCATGCGCTTCTTGAGGGGGATGCTTGGCCTGCTGCTGGTGGGCCTGTTGGGTAGTGGGCTGGTCGCCTGTGGAGGCGGCGGGGGCGGCGGCAACGGCGACGAGAGCGGCGGCGGAGGCGGCGGCAATCAGGCAAGCCTGCAGGCGCGCGTGTCCGGGCTTGCCGAAGGCACGCTGATTCTGGCGGACGGCCGCGGCAACGAGGTCAGCGTCAGCCGCGACGGTCTGGTCGCCTTTCCCACCCCGCCCGCGGGCGCCCGCTACGACATCACCGTGACCGGCCAGCCGGACAATCAGATCTGCACGGTCAGCGACGGCAGCGGGACGTTCACCGCCAGCACGGTGGTGGATGTCAGCTGCCAGGATGGCATCGCATTCGCCGACGGTGCCTCCCAGTTCCTGGTCGGTCAGGTGGTGAGCGTTGACGTCCGGGTTGCGGCGGCACCCACGGCGGTCAGCGTGGATGGCGAGGCGCAAACATTCGACTTCATCGACGGGCTCCTGCTGCTGCAGGCGACCACGCCGGGGCAGCACATGCTGCGGGTGACCGCCGGCGGCCGCGACTTCACCGCGGCGATGACCGTCGTCGACACGCCCCTGCCGCTGCCGCCGCGCGATTATCTGAACTCGGCGATGAGCCAGGTCGAGACCGCCATCGATGAACTGCTGCCGGGAGCGGATGCGGCAACGGCGTCCGTGCTCACGCAGTTCCGCGACGTGCTGCGGGAGCGTCAGGGCGAGCTCGCCGGTCTGAGCGATGCCGATGTGGGACTGCTGGCCAAGACGCTCGCCGCCAACGGTGTGTTGGACGCGTTGAGTGCGGGGACGGTGGCCGGTTTGAGCGCGCGCTATCGACCTGGATGAGTGCTGGAGAGCCGCGGAAGAGTACCCGTGGCACTTCACGAAGATGGCTGCCGCCCTTACCGTCACGGTCGCCGCGGCGGTGGCGCAACGATGGGAAATCGCGATCCCCTCGGCAGTGGCGCTTCTTGTCCTGAAGCGCAAGGGTGACCGATTGCTCGACGGCATTGGAAACACCTGCTTCAGCCAGTTCGGCGACATCCAGCTGGATGAACAGGGCGAGGACTCCTCCTCGCAGTCCGTCCGTCCCAGGGCTGTTTCGGCCAACACCGGTCTCGTGTTCCGCTTCAACCACGGCAAGGCCAGGTATTTCCTGCCGCTGCAGAAGGAGCGAGTGCATTCCATGATCGGCCCGGATCTGCAGGGCTACATCAACCGCATCCTGGCAATGGTCGACCGGATGACCGAATCCGTCGGTCGGTTGCTCGGGGGTGACGTCTCCTCGTCCTTCTCGTTTGAGTCGATGCGCGCTTACGCGCCGGAGCGCACCCAGCCGGTGCCGCCGCAGGAAGTGAGCCTGAGCGGCATCACCGATGCGCGGATCACGGGCCGTGTCGGCGCCGAAGGGGAGCGGATCAGCCTGATGTTCCGCTTCAAGGAGGGGGAGATGCCGGATGCGCCGGTGTCGTTCGGCTTCAGCCTGGTTCGCGCGGGCGAGCCGGCCGGCAGCTACCAGGCCGTGCTCAACCCCGTCGACAAGCCCAAGGCGACCGCCTTCGACGTCACCGTCGCCGCCGGCGAGACCTACCGCGGCCGGCTGGCCGGGGAGTTCGCCGACTACTTCTTGATCGTCCAAGAGCCTGCTCGCGGCCAGCTCAAGATGGTCGATTCCTTCACCGGCGAGTTCACCTACCAGCCGTACGACCCGGTGTACACCGGCAGCGATCAGTTCAGCTTCGTCGCCGTCAACGACTACGGCGAATCCGAGCCGGCCGTGGTGACAATCACCGTGGTCCGCGGCGAGTGCTTCTACTCGCGCGCCGAGAACCCCTACGGCAACATCGTCTACGGCTACACCTGCGGGACGCCGACCGATGGCGGCACGCGCTTTATGGTGCAGGATCTGGAGGTGACGCCGTCCGGCGAACCGCTCAGGATCTATCACCTCGTCGAGGAGTTCAACGCGCTCGGCGAGATCATGGCGCTCGACGCTCTGGAGTGGTTCAACGAGGCCGCGAGCAGCGGCTGGCGCTCCTGGTCCGACAGTTACCGGCTGCTGACCGAACACGGCCAGCCCAATCCCGAGATACCGCTGCCGGTGCTCCGCCACTCCTACTACGGCCAGCACTACACGGTGTACGCCACCACCAGCACCGGCGAGGATGCCAGCTACGACGTGACCCTGGTGCACGAGCACGGGCCGGTCGAGGGGGTGGGCGTGGCCTTCCCCAGGGTGATGGAGCAGTGCAAGTCCAACGACCGGAATGGCGTCGGCCGGCGTGAACGCTTCTACGCGATACTCGAGCCGACGATCGGCGGGCGCGGTTTTGAGTTCGGGGTTGCGCCGGGCGCTCCGAGCTGGGTCGAGGAAGGGATCTTGCCCGAGGATTGCCCGACCAAGGAGAGCGTCTTCGGCGCGGTGTCCGCGAGCGTGCGCCGCACCTTCGAGGACTACGCCAACTGGCCGATCTATCAGCTCTACCGTGAGGACTTCGGCCGGTAGCGGCGGCGCGGTCTGACTGGCGAGCGGGGCCGGCACGCCGATAGGCGTGCCGGCCTTCTCATGACGGCGGGTGTGCGCGGAATTTGCGCTAAGCTGAGGTGCAGGCGTTCGTACTCGGGTGACCCATGGCGTCCACGACATCCGCTCCCGGCGCGGCGGCGCTGTTCCGCAACTGGCTCTACCAGTACCACGACGGCTTCCTGTTCGCCGGCCGCGGTCTGCCGAGCCGGCGCACCGCCCGACACCCCATCGCTCTGCTGTTGACCACTGCGCAGGAGCCGTTCGAGGTCGACACCGGCCGCCGGCGCATCCGCTGCCGCGCTGCCGTGGTCGGCTCGCTGGTGGCGCGGCGGCTGGAGGCGGAGGGCATGCCGCTGGTGAGCGCCAACATCCAGCCCGAGCATGCGCTGTTCTGCGCGCTCAACAAGGAAGTGGGGCCGACCATCCGTCCGTTGGACTGGTCGGTGTTCGAACATCTCGCGCCGCAGCTCGCGCGCGCGGTGCATAGCGAACTCACGCTGGCCGACGCGCGGGCGCTGTTCGACGCACTGGTGGCGAGCCTGGCGCGCCAGCTGGCGGTCGACGCCAGCGAGCGGGCCGACGCCCAGGCCATGCACCTGCGCGCGCTGGTGCAGCGCAACCCGGACATCACGCTCGCGGAGCTGGCCCGGGAACTCGGCCTGTCCTACAGCCGGGCCTCGGCGCTGTTCACCCGCACGGTGGGGCTGTCGATGCGCAGCTATCGGCTCTGGCGCAAGGCCGCGCGCGCCTGGGCAGCCATGGGCTCGGGGCGGACGCTCACCGAGATCGCCGTCGGCGCCGGCTTCTGCGATTCCGCCCATTTCAGCCGGCAGTGGCAGCAGTGGTTCGGCGTCGCGCCGTCGGCGGTGTGCAGCCGGCGGGTGGTGCGGGTCCGCTATCAAGCGCCGCTGCGATCGGCCGCGACGGGAAAGTAAGTTCAAGTTCCGCCGGCTCTCCTTTGCTAGCGTCCCTGTCGTCCGCCGGATCTCGTCAGTCGGGTGCGGCGGGCTCCCATGCCCCGCGCGGAGCTTCTGGTTCGTGCTCCCGCGCTCACCACCATCGTGATGGTCGCCGCCGGGCGCACGCCCCGGAGGAGCCGCACGGGCGCTCGTCGACAAGGAAGAAACCGTTCGCGGCCGCAGCCGCGGACTTCACGGAGGAGTTGCCATGCCTGCATCAAGAAAGAACGATCACCCGCGTATCGGTCGCCGCTTGCCGGCGTTGAGAGCGCTGCTGGCCGCGGCGGCCTTGGGGATGGCCGGCAGCGCGTTCGCGATCAACCCGACGCCGCCCCAGGACCCGCCTAGCGGGCAGGGGCCGTTGCCCATCATCTTCGTGCACGGCGCCGCCGGCTCCGGCGCGCAATACCTCACCCAGGCCATGCGCTTCGCCAGCAACGGCTATCCGGCCGAGCGCATCCTCGCGTTCGAGTACAACGGCACCTCGCCGCACAGCGCCGCCGATCTCGACCGCTTCGTCGACGAAGTCCGCAACCGCTTCCAGGTCGACAAGGTGCACCTGGTGGCGCACTCCATGGGTACCTCGGTCGGCTCGACGCTGCTGGGCGGCTATCTCACCTCGTCCAGCCGGGCGGCCAAGGTCGAGAAGTACATCGGCATCGACGGCTTCACCTCCACCACCTGCCCCGGCCGGGTGCAGTGCATGGGCATCTTCGTCACCAGCGGCCGTCGGCTCGGCTCCAACAACGTCTACTTCACCAATCAGTCGCACGTGGAGGTGGTGACCTCGGCCGAGTCGTTCGTCGAGCAGTACAAATTCCTGACCGGCAGCCAGCCGACCACCACCGCCATCGTGCCGATGGCGAATCCGGTCGCGGTGTCCGGGCGCGCGGTGTATTTCCCCTCCAACCAGGGAGCGGCCGGCGCGCGGGTCAAGGTCTGGCCGATCCACGCCAATACCGGACACCGGTCGGCCTCGGCGCCCGTGGCGGAGTTCGTGGTCGGAGCGAACGGCAATTGGGGTCCGGCGCAGCTCGATCCGCAGGCGCGCTACGAGATCGAGGTGAGCGGCGCCGGCCCGCGCACCTACCACTACTACTTCCAGCCCTTCCTGCGCGACACCAGCCTGGTGCGGCTGCTGCTGTCGTCGGCCGACTCTGACCTGGCCCGCAACACCAACACCAGCGATCACCACGCGACGCTGGTGATCACCCGCTACAAGGAGTGGTGGGGCGATCGGCTCACCGGCAACGACGTGCTCGAAATCGGCGGGCGCAACGTCATCACCCGCGACGTGGGCGACACCAACATCGCCCTCCACATCCATGACGACACCGTCACCCCAGGGCTGACCACGCTGAGCCCGCTGCGGTACTTCAACTTGCAGCCGTTCCAGGCCGGCGTCGACGTGTTCCTGCCCGCCGCGAACCCGCCGAACGGCACCATCTCGCTGGTGAGCTATCCCCGTGGCGACCGCCAGCGGCCGCAGGTGATCAACGTGCCCAACTGGGCTTCGTCGCAGCACGCCATCCAGGTGATCTTCAACGACTGGGTCGGCAACTGAGCCACCGAGCCGGCCCTTCCGGCCGCCGCCAGCGGATGCGCACCTCGCCGGTGCGCAACTGTGAGCGGCGGCCAAGCCGATGTGCCGCAGCGAGTACTCGGCAGGAGATAGCCCCTTGCGTTCCCTCCCCCGCGAGGGGGAGGGAAGGTGCGGGCCATCGTCCTGCCGTACCCTGGGCACGGCACATGGGAAAAGCGCGCTACGCAAGCCCCTTGCGGGAAGGGCTTGCGCAATAGCGCTCCAGGGCCAGGGCGACGGTCTTCAAGACGAGGGCGCCAGCTTGTCCTGCGTCTTGGTTTCGAAGTCGCTAGCGTCGTGCCGCTCGTGCAGCTGGCCGGCGGGGTCGCCCCAGGTGCGGTTGACCATGCGGCCGCGCTGCACCGCCGGACGGGCGGCGATCTGCTCGGCCCAGCGGATCACGTTCTTGTAGGTATGCGCTTCCAGGAACTCGGCGGCGTTGTACAGGTTGTCGCGCACCAGCGCGCCGTACCACGGGAAGATGGCCATGTCGGCGATGGTGTACTCGCTGCCGGCCACGTACTCACGCTCGGCCAGGCAGCGGTCGAGCACGTCCAGCTGACGCTTGGTCTCCATGGTGTAGCGGTTGATCGGGTACTCGTACTTTTCCGGCGCGTAGGCGTAGAAGTGGCCGAAGCCGCCGCCGACGAACGGCGCGCTGCCCATCTGCCAGAACAGCCAGTTGAGGCACTCGGTGCGGCCGGCACGGTCGGCGGGGATGAAGGCGCCGAACTTCTCCGCCAGATACAGCAGGATCGAGCCCGACTCGAACACCCGGATCGGCGGCTCGACGCTGCGATCCACCAGCGCCGGGATCTTGGAGTTGGGGTTGATCGCCACGAAACCGCTGCTGAACTGCTCGCCCTCGGAGATGCGGATCAAGTGCGCGTCGTACTCGGCCCCCTCGAACCCCAGCGCCAGCAGCTCTTCGAGCATGATGGTGACCTTGGCGCCATTGGGCGTGGCCAGGGAGTACAGCTGCAAGGGATGCTTGCCGACCGGCAGTTCCTTCTCGTGCGTGGGCCCGGCGATCGGGCGGTTGATGTTGGCGAACTTACCCCCGCTGGCCTTATCCCATTTCCAGACCCGCGGCGGTGTGTAACTGCTGTCAGCCATGCCTCTCTCCTAATATCGAACGGACCAGGCGGCCCAGGTGTCCCGCGCGGACGCGCTGGGCGCTAGCCGACAGCTTATATAGGTATCGGTCGATTTTGTTACTGTCCTGCCGGGCCGAGGTGCCGCGGCCAGACCGAGGCAGGATGATGGCCCATACGTCCCCTCCCCCCTCGTGGGGGAGAGCGTGATGCGCGCACCCGCTAGCCCCTCGCAGGAGACAAGCGGGTATGACGAACCGCTCAGCGATGCGGACCCATGCCGTGGCCGAGGCGAGGAAGGGAGCGCCGAGGCCGGGCCTCAACGCTGCTCGCGCAGCAGCTGCTGCATCGCCTGTTCGCCCAAGCGCCGGCCGGCTTCCGCCAGTTCCCGGTTGATGGCGGGCAGCTCCCGCTGCAGAGCGGCGAAGGCCGGGGTCTTGGAGAACTTCATGAGTTCGAGGAGTTCGTCGGAGCTGAACGCGTTCATGAACGCCGCGCCGTCGACCTTTTTGCCCGCCAGCACCGCCTCGCTGATCTGGCGAAAGAAGCGGTTGCCGGCGGCGCTTTCGGCGAACCGCGCTAGCTCCTGCAGATGGGCGAGTTCGAGGTGGCGGGCGTACACCTCGGCGCCGGCCGTTTCGAAATCGTCGGGGCTGATCCGGGTGGCGATCCGGTTCATCATCTCGGCCGCCGCCGGCTGCGTCCTGGCCTGCTCGGCGCTGGTGCGTCGCAGTGTCTCCAAGGCCAGCTCGCCGGCGCCCCAGCTGTGCAAAAAGCGCTTGGCGGTCGCCAGCTGCTCGGCGCGGGCGCGCTCCTCGGCCGTCGGCTGCGGCGCCGCCGGCTGGTCGGTGGTCGCGCAGCCCGCCAAGGCGAGCGACAGCAGGAACGGCAATAACAGGCGACGGCTAAGGCTGGCCACTGGGAATCTCTCCTCGGAAAGCCGCATTGAGGGGCGCTCACTCGGCGCGGCGCACGTCGCTAGAGCCTATCATGCAGAGGCGGGCAGTTGAGCGGCGCCCCGTCGCGGCGCTTGCTACCGTTGCCGGCGCCGCTATCTCTACGAGGCAAACGTCACGGGCGCAAAGGATTTCCAATGATCAGACCAATCGTGCATCTTCCCGACCCGCGCCTGCGTCAGCCGTCGCGGCCGGTGGAAGTTTTCGACGATTCGCTGCGCCAATTGGTGGCCGATATGTTCGACACCATGCGCGCCGCCGAAGGCATTGGCCTGGCGGCGGTGCAGATCGGCGTGCATCTGCGGGTGGCCGTAATGCAGGTGGAGGACAATCCGGAACGGGTGTTGATCAACCCGGTGTACGAGCCGCTGGGGCAGCCGATGGAGCTCAACGAGGGCTGCCTGTCGGTGCCCGGCGAGCGGGAGAAAACCCGCTCGCGGGTGGACCACGTGCGGGTGACGGCGTTCGACCTCGACGGCAAACAGTACCAGTTCGACGCCTACGGACTGGAGGCGGCCTGCGTGCAGCACGAGTGCGATCACATCGACGGCCGCCTGTACATCGACCACCTGAGTGAGCTCAAGCGCAACCGTCTGCTGGCCCGCTACCGGCGTGCCCGGCAGCGCGGGGCGGCGCGGCGCTGACGGCGATGGCCAGGTTCCGCTAGCATGTCGGCCACTTGATCGGAGTGGTTCGTTCGGAGCGGACAAAGCCATGCCAGTCTTGCCGATACGCTACATCGAGCCGGTGTTTCGGCCGCCGAGCGAAGCGCGCTCGCTGATTCTGCCGGTGACCAACGGTTGCTCGTGGAACAAGTGCACCTTCTGCGAGATGTACAAGGAGCCGCAGAAGAAGTTCCGCGCGCGCGACGAGGCCGAGGTGCTGGAGGAGATCCGCCGCTGCGGCGAGATGCTGCGGGTGCGGCGCGTGTTCCTGGCCGACGGCGACGCCATGGTGCTGCCGACCCATCGGCTGATGCGCATCCTGCAGGCCATTCGCGAGCATATGCCGGACGTGGAGCGGGTCAGCTCCTATTGCCTGCCGCGCAATTTCAAGCGCAAGTCGGTGGATGAGCTCAAGGAGCTGCGCGATGCCGGGCTAACGCTGATCTACGTCGGCGCCGAGTCCGGCGACGATGAGGTGCTGCGCCGCGTCAACAAGGGCGAGACCTACGAGTCCACCAGGGACGCGCTGCTCAAGGCCGGCGAAGCCGGCATCGAACGCTCGATGATGATCCTCAACGGCCTGGGCGGCCGCGGCCTGAGCGCGCAGCATGCCGACAACTCGGCGCGCCTGATCAACGATACCCAGCCCGAGTTCCTGGCGACCCTGGTGGTGAGCTTCCCGTACGGACTGGAGCGCTTCACCGCGCAGTTCCCCGACTTCGAGCCGCTGGATCGGACCGGGCTGTTCCAGGAGATGGAGCGGCTGCTCAGTCAGCTCGATCTGCGCAATACCGTGTTCCGCAGCGATCACGCCTCCAACTACCTGGTGCTGAAGGGCACGCTGAACGCCGACAAGGAGCGGCTGCTGGCGCTGGTGCGCACGGCGATCGCCACGCCGGAGCGGGTGCGGCTGCGGCCGGAGTGGATGCGGGGGCTTTAAGACGGCCGCCGTTCCTTACCGCGTGACGGTCAGGAAGGCGCGACGGCCGGCGCCGGCTGCTCGCGTGGCAGCAGCGTGCCGGCGCTGACCCGGTTCCTGCCGGCGGCCTTGCTTTGGTACAGCCGCGCGTCGGCGGCGCGGTAGATCGCCTCCAGGTCGTGGCCGTCGAGCCCGAGTTCGGCGAGGCCGATGCTGGCGGTGACCCGTATCTCGTGGTCCCGGTAGCGGATCGACGTCTGCTCAATGGCCAGGCGGATGCGCTCGGCGGCCGCGAGCGCATCGTCATGGTTGATATCGGTCAGCAGCACGGCGAACTCCTCGCCGCCCAGTCGGGACGCGCTGTCGGTGGGGCGCACGCAATGGTTCAAGGTCCGCGCCACCGCCTGCAGCACGGTGTCGCCGCAGGCGTGCCCATGCATGTCGTTGATTTGCTTGAAGTGGTCGAGGTCGATCAGCAGCAGCGCCAGCGACCGGCCGTCGCGCAGCGCGCGCTCGCAGTGGCGCCGAAAGCGCTTGTCGAATTCGCCGCGGTTGCTCAGGCCGGTCAGCGCGTCGGTGGTGGCCAGGCGGCGCAGCGCCGTTTCCGAGCGCTCGCGGCTCCACTCGAACACGTGCGACAGCGCCAGGATGGCGAGCCCGCAGATCACCACGTTGGCCAGCGAAACCGGCTCGATCGTTTGCTGTTCGAGCAGCACGCGCCGCAGGTAGAGCACCATGCCCGTGCCCATGAACAGCACCGACAGCAGCAGGCCCAGCCAGCGTCCCAGCAGCAGGTGGGTGAGCACGGGGATGAGCAGGATCCACACGCAGATCGTGCTGGTGACGCGCGGCGTGGCCATGGACAGCATCATCACGCACAGGAAGGGGATCAGATAGGCCAAGGTCCAGAAGCGCAGCCGGTCCGTGCGGCGCACGACCCACAGCAGTATCGCGGACGCCGCCGACATCACCAGCTCGACGGTGGCGAGGGTCACGGCGCCTCGCTGCATGTTGAGGAAAAAGAAGAGGATGCCGGCCGCCATGGTCAGCAGTAGTAGGGCCTGCAGCACAGCTCTGCGCTGTGAATCTTGCTGCTCGATCACGTTGCGACCCTCGGATGATGACAACGGCTCCCGCCATGCCATACACGGGTCGCTACGTCGTCGATGGATGCCACAAGCATGCTACCGCCTGGGGGCCAAAGTCCATCGAAATTGCGTACATACGCAGCGGACGCCGAGGCGCGCCCGCGGCGTTGCGTTCGCCCGACCGCTCAATATCTTGGCGGCCGGTGCCCGTGGCGGTGGAGCAGGCGGATGTTCTCGCTGCGCGGCTGGGCGCTGTTCGCGTCGACCGTCTCCGGGGCGAGGCCGAGCGGCGGAATCGGCGGCAGCGCCTGACCGTACAGCCAGGCGTCGAAGAACGCACGCAGCTCGCGACCGCTGAGCTCCTCGGCCAGGGCGAGCAGCTGCGCGCGGTCGGCATGGCCGTAGGCGTAACGCGTGGGATAGGCGCGCAGGAGCGCGAAGAACGCGTGGTCGCCGATCTCCAGCCGCAGGGCATGGAGCATCAGCGCCGGGCGGCCGTAGGCACTGGCGTAGTCGAACAGATCGTCCGCCATGAGCCTGCCGGGCGGCACCGCGGTCGGGCTGGTGGCGACCGCTTCGTAGATGTAGGCGATTTCCGCATCGCGCGCCTCGCTGCCCTCGGTTTCCTCCAGCCACAGCCATTCGGCGTAGGTGGCGAAGCCTTCGTTGATCCAGAGGTCGCTCCAGTCGGTCACGGACACGCTGTTGCCGAACCACTGATGGGCGGTTTCGTGCACCACGATCAGCTCCGCCCACTGCGGATCCTCGAGGTAATACTCGTCATTGCCGTAGATCGGCCGGGTCTGCGTCTCCAGCGGGCCGCGAGACGGCGCGTTCACCATGATCGAGCCGTAGACCTCGAACGGGTAGGGCCCGAAGCGCTCATTGAATAGCGCGAGCGCGCGGGGCACGTTGGCGAACGGCACCCGGTAAGCGGGATCGAGCATCGTGGAGAAATAACTGCTCAGCGGCAGGCCGTTCGGGCCGGTTTCACTCACCAGCTCGAAGCGCTCGATGGCGATCGTGGCGAGATAGCTCGCCATCGGGTCGCGCGCCTCGAACACATAAGTGGTGCGGTCGCCGTGGTCGGCGGTCTCGCGCAGCACGCCGTTGGCGGCCACCTGGTACGGCTTCGGCACGGTGAGGCGGAAGGTGTAGGTGGCCTTGTCCAAGGGGTGGTCGTTGACCGGGAAGAAAGTGGCGCCGCCGTCCGGCTCGCTGATCGCGTAGCTGCCGTGGTCGTGGGTGATCCAGCCGATGTCTTCCTCCGGCGCGGCCATCGACAGGTAGCGCTCGGGCACTCCGTGGTAGCGCACCTCGACCGTGAAGGGAGCGTCCGCCGCGAGCGCGGCCGCCGGCGTGATGACCAGCTCGTAGCCGTCGCGCTCGAATCTCGCCGGCCGGCCGTCGACGTGGACCGCATCCACCGTCAAGCCGATCAGGTCGAGGTTGAAGCGGCTCAGGCGCTGGGTGGTGACCGCCTCGATCCGGGCGAGGCCGCTCAGCTCGCTGCGCGAGACGTCGGTGACCTCGATATCGAGCGTGTAGTGCTCGACCTGGTAGCCGCCGTTGCCCAGCCGCGGGTAGTACGAGTCGCCGACACCGGCGGTACCCGGCCGGGCGCCGTCGCCGCACGCCGCCACGCTCAGCGCCAGCAGCAGGACCGCGGGGAGCGATCGGAATTGCATGTGGTGTCCCCCTGACCCCCTAAGACCGCCATATGAAAGCTTTATGAAATATTTTGCAATCGGTGCCGCTTGCGGCGGTGGCGGCATCGGCCGATGGGCGGGCGGCTAGGAGAGGGAGCGCCGGGGCCGCTACCGCCACCGCCGCCCCGTTGCATCGCGCGGGGTGATGCGCTACTTAATATGCAACTGGTTGCATAACCGGCTGCCAAACGCCGGTAGGCCAGGAGGAGAACCGATCAACCGCCGGGCGCCGCGATCGGCCGGCCGGCAACAAGCAACGGAAACGTTCCATGAACGCAGAGCAGGATCTGCAGGCCAAGACTCTCTCGCCCGCAGCGCAGCGCACGCTCGCCGCCTGGTATCAGCTTCTCGAGCGCAACGCCATGGAGGAGCTCGACCCGCTGCTGTCCGATCAGGTGGTGTTCCGCTCGCCGGTGGCGCATACGCCCTATCCGGGCAAGACCGCCATCAAGCTGGTGCTGAAGAACGTCAATCAGGTGTTCGAGAACTTCCGCTACCACCGGCGTTTCGTCAGCGAGTGCGGCAGCAGCATCGTGCTCGAGTTCAGCGCCGAGGTCAGCGGCAAGCAGCTCAAGGGCATCGACATGATTCGTTTCGACGAGCAGGGCAAGATCGTCGAGTTCGAGGTGATGATCCGGCCGATGACCGGCCTGCAGGCGCTGGCGGAGGCGATGGGCAAGCGGCTCGCGCCGCTCAAGGATCAACTGCTGGGCACCGGCAAGTCGGCCTGAGTGGCACGGCGTCGGCGATCGTCACTTCAATTCCGTTTCGCGTTCCGAGGTAACCATGGCTCTTCCTTCGATCCTGAAAGACCGCCTGCAGCTGCCGGTGGTGTGCTCGCCGCTGTTCATCATCTCCAACCCCGACCTGGTGATTGCCCAGTGCAAGGCCGGCGTGGTCGGTTCCTTCCCGGCCCTGAACGCCCGCCCCGCCTCCCTGCTCGATGAGTGGCTGGACCGCATCACCACCGAGCTGGCCGAGTACGACGCCAAGCATCCCGACGCGCCGTCGGCGCCGTTCGCGGTCAACCAGATCGTGCACAAGTCCAACGACCGCCTGGAGCACGACCTGGAACTGTGCGTGAAGTACAAGGTGCCGATCATCATCACCTCGCTGGGCGCGCGCGAGGAGGTCAACCAGGCGGTGCACAGCTACGGCGGCATCGTGCTGCATGACGTGATCAACAACCGCTTCGCCCACAAGGCGATCGAGAAGGGGGCCGACGGCTTGATCGCGGTGGCGGCCGGCGCCGGCGGCCATGCCGGCACGCTGTCGCCGTTCGCGCTGCTCCAGGAGATCCGTGAGTGGTTCGACGGCCCGCTGCTGCTGTCCGGCGCCATCGCCAACGGCAACGCCATCCTCGCCGCCCAGGCGGCGGGCGCCGACCTGGCCTACATCGGTTCGGCCTTCATCGCCACCAAGGAAGCCAACGCCGTCGAAGGCTACAAGCGGATGATCGTCGACAGCGGCGCCGACGACATCGTCTACACCAACCTGTTCACCGGCGTGCACGGCAACTACCTGCGGCAGAGCATCATCAACGCCGGCCTGGATCCGGACAATCTGCCGGAGTCCGATCCGAGCAAGATGAACTTCGGCTCCGGCGGCAACACCTCCGCCAAGGCCTGGAAGGACATCTGGGGCGCCGGCCAGGGCGTGGGCGCGGTCAAGGAGATCGTGCCGGCCGCCGAGCTGGTGGCGCGCCTCAAGCGCGAGTACCAGGCCGCCCGCGAGCGGCTCGGGCTGGTCTCGGCGCCGGCGCGGCGCGCCGCCGAGGCCGAGCCGGCCTGAACGGCGCATGGCCCCCTTTCTCGGAGTCGAGAGAGGGGGCCAACAAGCCGCGAAGGACAACGCCTGGACGATCAAAGGCGATGCGCCGAGTTTCGTCGTCAGGCTGGATGCTCGGCCGGTTCCGGTTCTTTCAGTAGCGGCAGGACTTCCTCGGCCCACTCCAGCCAGTTTTCCTCGAGCATGATGCCGCGCCGCAGGATCGCGTACTGCAGCTGCTGCGCCCGCGTCAGCGGCCGGGCCGAGAAATCGCGCTGCTCGATCTTGCGGTAGACCGCCAGCCGCGCCCGGTGCTGGGCGACGATCCGGCGCAGCTCCTTCTCCAGCCCGAGCGGGCCGATCACCGCGTCGGCGCGCAGCTTCACCAGCAGGCTCTGATCGACGTTGGCCGAGGCGTCTTCGCTGCGCACCCAGCGGATCAGCTCTTCGCGCCCAGCCGGCAGCACGTGATAGACCTTGCGCTGCCGCTTGCCGCCGCTGTACTCGCTTTCGGCGACGACCCAGCCGCTTTTGGCCATGCGCCCCAGCTCGCGGTAGATCTGCTGATGGGTGGCCTGCCAGAAGTAGCCGATCGAGCGATCGAAACGATGAGCGAGTTCGTAGCCGGAGGACGGCTTCTCCAGGAGAGATACGAGTAGCGCATGCTGAATCGACATGATCGGCATTCTAACGGGGGGGGAGGGGGTGTCAACGAACCCCCGCGTGCCGCGCCAGGCGGGGCGAACGGCTAGTGGCCACCGCCGCGGGAGCGCCGCCGTTTGGGACGGTTGGTGAGCGCCGACAAGCCGCTCTTGAGAACCTGCTGCTCGCGCCGCTCCCGGTCCTGGCTGGCGCGCCGCGCTAGGACGTAGGCGCGCGGATAGTCCTCCGCCGACGGACCGCCGCGCTGATCGAGCCGCTCGTCGTCGTCCGCATCCTCCGACTCGGCGTCCATCGACATGCCGAGGTTACGCATGCGGTAGACCTGCTCCACCGTATCCTCGGCGCAGAGTTCGGCGTAGTGGCGCCGGTCGCGCGCCACCGAGGCGTTGTGGCCCTCGCAGGCGGCGGTGTAGCCGAGGGTGCCGGGCAGGTCGTCTTCGCTCAGGCCGCCGCGGCGGGCGATCTGGCGCGCCATGAAGGCGCGCACCCGCTCGTTGCAGGGGCCGCCACGCTGGCCGAGCGGGCTGGGCGCGTTTCGCAGTAGACGGCGGATGTTGCGGTAGAAAAGCCGGAACAGCGGGCTGCCGCGAAGATCGTGGCGTGGAGGTTCGTAAGGCATGCGCGCCCTCTCGCAGAGGCGGTGATTCCCACCCTTGCGAAAGTGGTGGCGGCTTCCACGCATCCAAACGGTCGGCAGCGCCGGGCGAGCTTAGCGCGGGGCCCGTGGCTCGGAGCCCCGCGCGGCGCCCAGGAAGGCGAGATCAGGCGATGCTCTTGCCGCCGTCGACCGCCAGGTACTGGCCGGTGACATGGCGGGAGGCCTCGGAGGCGAAGAACACCACCGCGCCCTTGAGGTCTTCGTCGCCGCCCATGCGGCCGAGCGGCACGCCGGCCACCACCGCTTCGCCGAGCCGCTCCAGGGTGCCCTTGGTCATCTTCGAAGGGAAGAAGCCGGGGCAGATGGCGTTGACGTTGATGTTGTACTTGCCCCATTCCGCCGCCAGCGCGCGGGTGAAGTTGATCACCGCGCCCTTGCTGGTGTGGTAGCCGATGGTGTTCATGTGCATCGACCCGGACAGGCCGGCGATGGAGGCGATGTTGATGATCTTGCCGGCGCGCTTGGGGATCATGCAGCGGCGGCCAACTTCCTGGCTGAGGAAGAACACCGCATCGACGTTGAGGTTCATGACCTTGCGCCAGGCCTCGGCCGGGTGCTCCTCGGCCGGCGCGCCCCAGGTGGCACCGGCGTTGTTCACCAGGATGTCGATGGTGCCGAAGCGCGCCACCACCTGATCGACCAGCGCCGGGATCGTTTCGGTCCGGGACAGGTCGCTGACCACGGTCAGCGCTTCGATGCCCTTCGCCTGGAGCTGCGCCGCGGCCTGCTCCAGCTCGTCGGCCTTGCGGGCGCTGATGGCGATCTTGGCGCCCATCTCGCCCAGGGCTTCCGCCATTTGCAGGCCCAGGCCGCGCGAGCCGCCGGTGACGAGGGCGACTTTGCCCGTGAGATCGAAAAGCTGCTTGACGCTCATGATGTTCCAGTCCGTTCCGTTTGTATGCCAGAGGAGCCTGGCGGCTTGCACTCGGGCGCCGCGGCGCAGCCGCCCGGAGCGATCGGCCCGCGCGCCGTCGGGTGCGCGAGATAGCGATGCCGTGGACGGAGCCTGCCTACGTAGGCTGCGCCGCGCACGCCATGTCCACTCGGGGACAGCGGTGGACATGGTGCGCGCGGCGCACCCTGCGTAGACAGGGCGCCCTTGGCGCCGCGCGCCGCGTTACCGCCGTCCCGCCAGCGTATCGTAGGGTTCCATTTCCGCGTTGGCTGCCTCGGCGCGGTCGCGGATCAACGCCTTAACCTTCTGATGCGGGAAGATGTAGAACTGGTCGCGTTCCACCGCCTCCAGCGTGATCTCCGCGATCTGCTCCGCCGACAGACGACCGTGCTGCACGGCGTAGCGCAGGCGCTCGTCGCGCTGCCGCCGCGCCTCGGTCATCGGCGCGGTGTCGGCCAGCTCGGCCGGGCGATTGCGCGCCGAGTCGACGATGGCGGTGGGGAAGAAAGCCGGGGACAGCACCGATACCTTGACGTTACCGGCACCGGCGTCCCTGAGGTCGAGGGCCAGGGTCTCGGAGATGGCCACCACCGAGGCCTTGCTGGCGTTATAGATGGCGCTGCCGGGACCGTACACCCAACCGGCGGCCGAGGCCGTGTTGACGATGTGGCCCTCGCCCTGCTCGATCATCATCGGCGCGAAGACTTTGATGCCCCAGACCACGCCATAAAGATTGACGCCGAGCACCCACTGCCAATCCGCCGGGGTGAAATCCCAGATCGGACCGCCGACGCTGACGCCGGCGTTGTTGAACAGTAGGTGCACGGCGCCGTAACGCTGCTTGACGGACGCTGCCAACGCCTGCACTTGGCCCAGCTTGGAGACGTCCACCCGCTGGGTCGCCGTCTCCACGCCGGGGTACTCCTGCGCCAGCAGGCGTACCGTTTCCGCCATGCCGGCCTCATCGACGTCGGCCAGCATCAGCTTCATCCCACGTTTGGCGCAACAGCGCGCAAGCTCGCGGCCCAGGCCGCTGCCGCCGCCGGTGATCACCGCCACCTTACCGCGCAGCTCTTTCACGCTCTCCTCCTGGGAACTCTTTTGCACCTTGGCCGGTTCCAGCCGCCGCCTTCTCCCAGAAGGCGGCGGCCTGCCGGTGGTTCTCGCTCTGCTCTACTAATTCGTTTTATGGGCCGGCGCTCGAGGCGCCGGCTCCTTAGCCGGCCCGGCCTTCCAGGTAGGGCTTGAGCTCGGCCTTGGCAATGGCGTTGCGATGCACTTCGTCCGGACCGTCGGCCGTGCGCAGGTGACGGGCGTAGACGAACATGTCGGCCAGCGGGAAGTCCTCGGTGTAGCCGCCGGCGCCGTGCGCCTGGATGGCCCAGTCGATGACCTTGCAGGCCATCTGCGGGGCGGCGACCTTGATCATGGCGATCTGCTTGGCCGCGGCCTTGTTGCCGACCAGATCCATCATCTGCGCGGCGTTCAGCACCAGGAAGCGGGCCTGGTCGATCAGGATGCGCGACTCGGCGATGCGCTCGCGCCACACACCCTGGTCGGACAGCTGACGGCCGAAGGCGGTGCGCGACGCCAGGCGCTTGCACATCAGCTCCAGCGCGACCTCGGCCTGGCCGATCACGCGCATGCAGTGGTGGATGCGGCCCGGTCCGAGGCGGCCCTGGGCGATCTCGAAGCCGCGGCCCTCGCCGAGGATCAGGTTGGAGGCCGGCACCCGCACGTTGTCGAAGATGATCTCCGGGTGGCCCTTCGGCGCGTGGTAGTAGCCGTACACCGGCATGTCGCGCACGATCTTCACGCCCGGGGTGTCCTTCGGCACGATCACCATGGACTGCTGCTTGTGCCGATTCGGGTTGTTCGGATCGGTCTTGCCCATGACGATGAAGAACTTGGTGCGCTCACCGCAGCCGCCGGTGATGAACCACTTGCGGCCGTTGATGACGTACTCGTCGCCGTCACGGACGATGCTGGTCTCGATGTTGGTGGCGTCGGAGGAGGCCACCAGCGGCTCGGTCATGGCGAAGGCGGAGCGGATCTCGCCGTTGAGCAGCGGCTTGAGCCACTTCTCCTTCTGTTCCTCGTTGCCGTACTTGGCCAGCACCTCCATGTTGCCGGTGTCGGGCGCGGCGCAGTTGAACACCTCGGAGGACCACAGCACACGGCCCATCATCTCGGCCAGCGGCGCGTACTCGAGGTTGGTCAGGCCAGGGCTGTACTCGCCGTACTCGCGCGGCAGGAACAGGTTCCACAGGCCGGCGGCCTTGGCCTTTTCCTTGAGCTCGTCGATCAGCGGGATCGGCGCGTAGGGACGGCCGGCGAGCTTGTTGGCTTCCTTCTCGTCGTGATAGCGCTTCTGGTTGGGATAGATATGCTCGTCCATGAAGGCCTGCAGGCGCGCCAGCAGATCCTTCACCTTGGCAGAGTACTGGAAGTCCATTAGGGTCTCCTATTAATACTGGCAGCCCTGTGCTGCTGCATGCCTGCCGCTGCCGGAAAGGGCGGCCGGCGGGTATGCTGAGAGCATGCACCGGCCCAAGCGTGGGCTCAAATCAAGCTTTCAAGGGGCGTCCATAAAGAGAATGAATCTTCACCGGATCGACCTGAACCTGCTGGTGGTGTTGGAGGCGATCTACACCGAGGGCGGCATCACCCGCGCCGCGCAGCGGCTCAACGTCACCCAGCCGGCGGTGAGCTACGCGCTCGGCCGGCTGCGCGAGCTGCTCGACGACCCGCTGTTCGTGCGCGAAGGCCACTCCATGGTGCCGACGCCGTTCACCCGCAGCATCATTGAGCCGCTGCGGCAGTCGCTGCGCGGCATCGAGACGGCGCTGAACGAGGCGCGGACCTTCGACCCGGAGCGCTCGGAGCGGCGTTTCAACGTCGGCTGCCGGGACGTGCTGGAGTCGCGCATCCTGCCGCACCTGATGAAGCGCATCGCCCGCTCCGCGCCGGGGGTGCAGCTCGCCACCGTGCAGTTCCGCCGCCGCGAGACGCCCAGCGATTTGCTGAACGGCCGCCTGGACGTGCTCATCGACGTGGTGCTGCCCAGCTCGCGCGATATCCGCCATGTCCGCATCAGCCGCGATCGCTACGCGGTGGTGGCGCGGCGCGACCACCCGGAAATCCGCGGCAGCATCGACCTCGATACCTATCTGAACCAGGGCCACATCATGGTCAGCTCGCGGCCCACCGGGCCGGGCGTGGACGATTTCGAGCTGGGGCGGCGCGGGCTGCAGCGGCGGGTGCAGCTGCGCTGCCAGCATTACTACGCGGCGCTGCGGGTGGTGAGCGAAACCGATCTGATCGTCACCATGCCGGAGCTGCTGGCGCGGGTCATGAACCAGCACACCGGCAACCAAGTGCTACCGCATCCGTTGGAGACGCCGCACCACAATGTGCTCATGTGCTGGCATGCCAACATGGACGACGATCCCGCTAACCGCTGGCTGCGCGAGCAGATCCTGCAAGCGTTCGCCGAGTCCCAGCAGCAGCCGGCTTGAAGAAGAGCGGGCCGCCACGCGGCGGCCCGCCTTGCGCCGGCTCAGGCCGGCACGGTGCGCGCCTTCCGGTTGTCCATCCACACCAAGGCGATGGTTATCACCGCCAGCGGGATGCCGATCAGCGTCATGAGCAGCCCCGGGAAGCCGAGGATGAAGCCGGCCACCACCAGCGCCGGCCGCAGCCAGCCGTTCACCCGGCCGACGCCGAGCAGGTAGCCCTCTAAGCCGCCAGCGATCATGGCGATGCCCACTACCAGCGACGGCAGGATGTAGACCAGCGGCGTCAGGTCGCCCTGCAGCACCAGCGAGGGCTGGAACAGGAAGAACAACGGGATGAAGAAGATCACCACGCCCAGGCGCATGGCGGTGACCGCGGTCTTCATCGGCGGCGCGCCGGCCAGGGTGGCGGCCAGGAAGGCGGCGGTGGCCACCGGCGGGGTGAGCACCGACAGCATCGCGTAATAGACGATGAACAGGTGCACCGCCACCTCGTTCAGGTTGCCCAAGGTGATGATGGCCGGCGCCATGGTCACGGCGAGGAAGATGTAGGCGACGATCGCCAGCCCGGCCATGCCCATGACGAAGCAGGCCAGTATGCCGAACAGGATCACCAGGTAGAGGTTGCCGCCGCCCAGGTTGACCAGGCCGGAGGTCACCGAGCCGGTGACGCCGGTGATGGTCAGGCCGCTCACCACGAACGCCACCGGCAGGATGATCGCCGCCGTCTGCGCCACCAGCACGCCGATCTCGCGCACGGTCTCCAGCAGCTTGCGCGGCGTCAGCCAGGTGTCACGGCGCAGGAACGACAGGCCGATCATCAGCGCGCTGGCGTACCAGGGCGCGTAGAACTCCCAGCGCATGTACAGCAGGCCCCAGGTCAGGAAGATCAGCACGATCAAATAGGGCCAGCCGCGGCCGATCACGTCCTTGAAGCGCGGCGTATCCTCCGGCGCCATGCCCTTGAGCCCGGCGCGCGCGGCGTAGGCGTCCACCTGCAGCAGCAGACCCAGGTAGTAGAGGAGCGAGGGGAGGATCGCCGCGAGCAGCACCACGCGGTACTCCACGCCGATGGTCACCGCCATGACGAAGGCGATTGCGCCCATCACCGGCGGCATGATCACGCCGCCGGTGGAGGCACAGGCCTCGATGGCGCCGGCGTAGTGCGGCGGGTAGCCGATCTTCTTCATGGTGCGGATGGTGATCGAGCCGGTGCCAGCGATGTTGGAGAACACGCTGCCGCTCAGGCTGCCGAAGAAGGCGCTGGCCACCACCGACACCTTGGCCGGTCCGCCGCGGAACCGCCCGAAGCCGGAATTGGCCAGATCGATGAAGAAATTGCCCGCGCCGGTGGCGATCAGCACGCCGGCGAACACCAGGAAGCCGAGGATGATCTCGGCGACGATCTTGGTGGTGATGCCCATCATGCCCTCGGAGCGGAACACGTGCGCTTCGATGGTCTGGGCGAAGTCGTAGTTCATGCCCTCGAGCAGGCCCGGGAGGAGGTGCGCCACCACCGGGTAGAGGCCGAGCAGCAGCACCACCAGGAAGAACGGCACGCCGCCGCTGCGCCGCGACAGCTCCAGCATCAGCAGCCAGACGACTACGCCGACCGGTACGTCGGTCCAGCCGACGATCACCATGTCGCGGGCGTTGAGCGAGAAGTAGACGCCGATGGCCAGCGAGATCGCCGCCAGGACGAGGTCGTAGAACGCGACATGCTTGGTCTTGCGCCTGGCCGGCATGGCGATGAAGGACGCGGCCGCGAACAGGCCGATGAAGATCCAGTAATACTCGCCTTCGAGCAGGCGCTCGCCGTTCCAGGTGAAGCCGAAGATGTAGTAGATGCCGGCCCCCAGGCCGAGCAGGGTGAGCGCGATGAACAGAATGCTTTGCCAGCTGTAGAGCGAGCCCAGGCGGGTCAGCTCGGATTGCGGCAGCACGTCTTCGGGACGGTCGGTCGGCTGCATGGCAGGTCCTCTAGGCGTAGCCGTGTCCGCGGCGGCCACGGCGCGCCGCGCGCGTTGTTGGAAAAGGGGCGCGGTCATACCGACCGCGCCGGCCCATGAGGTGGCGACGCCGGCTTACAGCCGCGTGCGGAAGACCGGGAGATCCTTGGTGTGGGCTTTCATGATCGCCATGAACTCCGGGTTCTCCCAGTGGATCTTCACGCCCTTGGCCTTGGCTTCGGCCAGCGCCTTTTCACGCGCCTTCATCCAAGCGTCCATGCGCTCGATCGCCTCTTGGTTCCACTTGTCGTCCTCGTCGGTCCACTTGCCGATCTCGCGCAGGTAGCGGATCGTGCCTTCGTGCACCGGCATCGGGCTGCGGTCGAGGTACTCGCGGAACAGATCGACCGACATGCGGGCGGCGAGGGTGTGGGTGCCCTTGTAGGCGTCGTAGCTCTGGTGGAGCCACTTGGCCAGGTTGTAGACCAGGTCCGCGTCGACGTCCGGGCGGGTCCAATAGAGGAAGTTCGACACCAGGCCCTCGGTGCCGAGCGTGGACTTGGCGCCGATGCCGACCTTGGCCGGGATGTGCTCGGGCCGCACGCTCAGCCAGCCGTTCCAGGCCTCCTTGTCGCTGAGCGGCATGTCGAGCACGCGGATGCCGCCGGGGCTGCCCTCCATCTCGGTCACCACGGCGCTGACGCTGGCGCACCAGGCCACGTCGGTGCGGCCGTCGGTCACCGAGCGGCAGTTCTCCACGTAGCTGCCGGCCGGCACGAAGGTCCACATCTCGGCCGCTTGCTCCGGCGTCAGGCCGAGGAACGCCGGCAGCGCCTCCTGCACCGCGCGCATCATGGGGGGCGACTGGCTGGAGAGCGAGATCTTGATGCCCTTGCGCTTGAGATCGTAGATGGTCTTGATCTTGGAATCGCCCCGGGTCAGGAACACCCACGGCGTGTCGTTGTGGTGCCAGACGATGCGCAGCGGCGCGGGCTGGACGCCGGCGTAGCCGTCGACGCCCTCGATCTGGTAGCGGGCCTCGGCGCTGGAGATCGAGGCCAGGTCGAACTGCTTCTGCTGGGTCAGGCGGCTGTAGCGGACGGTCTCGCTGTCCTCCGGCATCACCCGCACCGACATGCCGGTGTCTTTCTGCAGCAGCGGCGCCCAACCGTTGGTCGAGGCGAAGCTGCCGCTGGCGGTGCCGGGCGTGGCCACGCGCAGCATCCGCGGCCACTTGAAGTCTTTGTCCTGGGCCTGCGCCAAGCCGCTCAGCGTCACGCCGAGCGTGAGCGCCAAGCCGCTGGCGATCGCCGTCAGCAGGGGTTTCTTGTGCATCGTGTCTCCTCCTTATCGTTGCCGCGCTTTCCCGGTGTGCTGGGCTGGGCGTGCGGCGTTGTCGTTATCAACGCGGCTCTGCGGCCGCTTATGCACGCGCCGAGCGGGTCGGCTTGCGTGTTCGGTGCGCGGTCCGGCGCCGTTCGAGCCGGGCCGCTTCTATGTCCGCCAATCATCATCCCCCCTGGGGGAGGGATGTTGGTAAATTATTGTTGTTGCAATGTCGAACGGCCTTTCTCCCGAGGATGCGAGGCTCCGGACGACGACTCAAATCAAGGTTTCGGAGGCGGCTTATAAAAAGAATGGATGATGTTGGGCGAGAATGCTCGGTCCGGCATCTATACTGCGGCGCACGAGCCGGGCCCGGAGGTGTGGGCTCGCCGGCAGCGGTCGAAGGGATATGCATATGAAAAAGCTGCTATTGATCGCCGTAGCGGGGCTGGCGCTCTACCAGACCCGCGACAAGATCGAAGCCGTGTTCGCGTCGCCGGCGGCGGACACTGAGCGGGGCGAGGTGGTGCTGTACGCCACCGCCTGGTGCGGCTACTGCGCCAAGACCCGCGAGCTGCTGGCCGACCTGGGGGTGGAGTATCTCGAATACGACATCGAGCGTTCCGAGGAGGGACGGCGGCAATTCGAGGCGCTCCGGGGGCGCGGCGTTCCGGTGCTGAAGGTGGGCGAGCAGGTGGTCTACGGCTACGACCGCGAGCGCATGGTCAAGCTGCTGCGCTGAGGGAGGCGGCGCCGTTGGTGGAGGTGTGGGGCGCGACCATCCGATGGCTTACAAACAATGTCAGAAATTTCTTACAGACGTATCGATGAGCAGTATTTAGAATGTGTCTCACAGGCGTTCACAAGCAAGGCGTTCACTAGGGAAGTGAAAAGGAAGCGCGCCGGCCAGGATGGCCACAGGGCATGGAAGCCCGCGCTTGGATGCGATCCTAAAAAAGGGGCGGTCACGCGACCGGCCCCTTTTTCTTTGCGCGCTCGCAGCACTGGCGTTCGCGCCGCCGATCGTCGATGATGCGGCCGGCTGCCGTGCCGACGGCGCGGCAGGATCGTCGTTTAGGAGAGGAATCCCATGAGCGCTTTGCCCAACTGTCCGTCCTGCGATTCGGCATACACCTATCAGGACGGGCTCATGCTGGTCTGCCCCGAGTGCGGCCATGAATGGAGCGGAGACGCCGTCGCCGAGTCGGGGGAGAGCGAGGGCGTGGTCAAGGACGCCTACGGCAACGTGCTCGCCGACGGCGACTCGGTGACGGTGATCAAGGACCTGAAGGTCAAGGGCTCGTCCCTGGTGGTCAAGGTCGGCACCAAGGTCAAGAACATCCGCCTGGTCGAGGGTGATCACAACATCGACTGCAAGATCGACGGCATCGGCCCGATGAAGCTGAAGTCGGAGTTCGTGAAGAAAGCCTGAAGCCCGAACCCAGCCGCCTCTCTCGCCGCGCTGTGCCACGCACGCCTCACCGGTGCGAGGCGGCTGGTGTCTATCTTCCCGCTGTCGGGCTATGGCAATGCCATGGCGGCGACCCCGGCGGCCATGTGCGGGAATGGATCGGCGGCAAATAGCGCTGGTTCGTCAGCAAAGGCTGTGCGGGAGCGAGATAAATCTACCAGGGCGTGCGCGATATTTCCGTGATGGATCGGGACGGACAGGGAAGAATCGGGATGGGCGGAGAAAATCCTTGCTGAAAAAGAAGAACCTGTTCAATCTCCTGCAGAGCAATAGCCGCAGTGAATTCTCCGTACGCGGCGAGTACATACGGGATGCCTTTCTGCCTGGCTAAGCCAGAATACTGACCTGCCTTATCGTTCAGCTTCCTGAAAATGTGATCCGGTGGCACGGTTATCCAACGTGCCCAGAGGCGTTCCGCCCTTATCGCAGCACTGATCTCAACATCCTTGTCATGCCGCTGTTGAAGCGTGAGAACGTCTATTAACTCCATGAGATTGCCGCCGGAGTCAATGAGCGACAAGTCAGCGTCTGACCGAAGATAGCCTGTTCATAGTGCGCATCGAATCCGCGGTCTCTAAGATGAACTCCAATCAGAAGTTCTTGATAGGTATGAAAACGATCGCGAAGCGGCTGTTTGGTCAACTTCTCAACAAAGGGGTGAACATCGTCGGGATGGACGCGTCGGAGTAGCGTGTGGAGGTGCTCGTTTCCATAGTTGTCAGGATCAAGACGAGGCAGATCCATGTTCTTCAGCGCCTAATGCCCAGGTTCAGTCGCGTGACCGCCGAAGGCGGGCGCGTCGGATGCAACCTGTTGTTAGCTCCGCTCTAAGAAGTGATTAGCTAGACAGTTAAAGTTGTCCTCGACATCTTTGGTTGAATGCACTGCGCGATGGCAATTTGCACAAAGCACTGCGAGGTCGGCCAACGTGGTGCGAACTGGCTCAGTGGCTTTGGCCAAGGGTGCACGATGGTGAACTTCAAACATTTTATCTGCGAAGCGCGGTGGATACGCGCCACTCTCGGCATGACCGCATATCTCGCACCGTAACTGCCCGTGCTCAGAACGGAATGCTGCGAGCTTATCGGCCCTAAGTCTCGGAGATCGCTCACGTAAGAAATGGGCTCTTAGCTTGCGTTCGCCTTCGGATATGGATGACGCCTCCGTGAGTGCAGAAGGAAAACCCCAAAGCCTTTCAAGTGCTTCTGTCTCCTGAGGCGACAGCCTAAAAACCGTGCCGTTCGGCATGGTTATGAGCGTTGTCGTGGCAAGCAGAGAATCTGCTTTTACTAAACTTCGAGGCACCATTTCGGATGGCGCGATACGAAGCTCCTCAATGCGGATTCCTGTCATTTTCTCAGCCGGGCCTGGTCGCTCAGCGATCCAAAGATCGTCTCCGAGCGCATCTGGGTACTGAACACGATTGGCAGGTGTCGGCGACTCCACCACGCGACCTATCGCTATTGCGCCTGACTCTTTGCCAGCACGCCAAAGAAAAGCGCGATCTCCGACAGCAATGTCCGCGGTGTATCGAGGAGTTCGCCAATAGACGAGCTCCGGATATCGAGACAGGTAGTCGTCGATGTCGAACGTCTTAGGATTTCCCTGAAAGACCCAACCCATCAATTACTCCAATGAGCTAGCGTTTAAATTAGGTGGGTCGCTTTAGCGAGTCCGCTTGGATGGTTTTTTAGGTGACTAACGCCTTCCAGTATTGGTAGACACGCTCAGCGAATACATCAAAATACGCTGTTTCGCCATTTTTTAGTCTTGCTGCAACGATTTCTCCCCCGCCGTAGCACAATCCATATCCCTGGCCGAAACCAATTGTCTCAACTGTGATGTCGTTGTCGCTTTTCACTTTTGCGGACGTTCTGTCAAGGAATAGGTGCTTATGGCTATCTGCTACATCTCTGATGAGGCCAAAACCTGGGAGTATGGCTGCGAGGTGGTCTCTGTACTCTGTGGGAGTTTTAGTTGAGCCAACCTTGCCTGGAGAAATTGGATAAACGAGTTTCCAATAGTGCTCAGCGATATTGTTTAATTCAGCTGCCAATATTTTTGCGAGTCTAAGGTCATGGGGGGTTTCTCCATTCCTCATAGGCAGGTACGACGTAAGTTTCAAAGAAGTATGCGGGCATACCTTCTCCTACGTGTGAATTAAGCCGCGCCGCGAAGCAGCGTCGGCTTGGACGAATTGTTAGGCATCATCCGAGCCGTGTCTGTCCACCCAGACGCGCACGCCATTTTGGTGCTTGTAGACGAAAACGACCATGGCTAAGCTCGCAATAAAGAAAACGCCTGCCGCGAGAGCTGAAAAGTGCCAGATAAGACCCGCGAAGCTGTAGAGGAGCAGTAATCCTCCGCAGAGGAATAGAAGCACACCCACGCCCGAGCCTTGTACTTTGGCGAAGTGCGTATGGGAAGACTCGCCGTGGAAAAGGTACGCGTCCCCAACTTGCCAGAGCGCGAGCCAGACCGGAATTGCTAGTACCGCGCAGAAGAAGGAGATGGATAAGGCACGGCTCCCAAGGCCGATCTGAGTCAACAAAAACACAATGGCAGTGGAGAGCCCGGCGCCGCTTAGCGCAACCGCGCGCGCCCTATCCCAATGAGCGGCCGTTATGCGCCGCGCCATAGGCGTCATGTATTCTTCGTACTGATCTTGCAGCTTCCTGAAACGTTCCATGAGGCCTAACAGGTAGTAGATGGAATTATTCCGTACTCCAGCACGGAAAAATTCCGCATATCACGCACCGTGGCTCGCTCCGTACACGGCGCTCGGTGCCGTTTATCATGTCGAAATTCCTGCACCTGCTCAATAGCCTAATGCACGCTGCATGGCTGTTGGCGTGCTCGTTCCAAGCGCCCGCGCCGGTGATAGGCGGAAAGATTCCGCCACATGTAGTGCCGCTTGCCGAGGCTGGGCTATAGGCGCCAGCGGCACCGAACATAATCACAGCAGCAAGGAGGCGGCAAAACTGTGGCACATAAGGAATCTCCTTTTCTGAGTAGGCTGCGTGAGGCCATTCGGGTTAGGCACTACAGCATTCGAACGGAGGCGGCGTATGTGGCGTCGGTTTGGCGCTACATCCTGTTCCACGGCAAGCGCCATCCGGAAGCGATGGGCGCGGCGGAGGTAGGGGCGTTCCTCACGCATCTGGCTGTCTAGCGGCGCGTTGCTGCAAGCACGCAGAATCAGGCGCTGAACGCTTTGGTGTTTCTGTACGACCAAGTGCTTAACCAACCGGTTAGCATGATCGAGGGCGTTGTGCGGGCTGCAAGGCCGCGGAAGCTGCTGGTAGTACTGACGCCTGAGGAGGTGGGGCGCGTGCTTGCGCGTCTGTCGGGCGTGTACTGGTTGATCGCCTGTCTGCGGTACGGGTCAGGGCTGAGGTTGATCGAGAGCGTGCGCCTGCGGGTTAAGGATTTGGATTTCCAGCATCGGGCCGTTGTGGTGCGCGACGGAAAGGGGGGGCAAGGACCGGGTCGTGACTCTTGCGGACGAGCTGATCGGCCCGTTGCAGCGGCATCAGGCGGCGCGCTTGAAACGGTCCCACATCGTAGTGGCGCCGGCGCAACTCCGCGGACATGCGGCGACGACCATAGCTGGCACCCCTTTGCCGATGGATAGCGACCACTTCAGCCAGCAGGTGCTGATGGCGGGGGGCTGAGCGCTGCCGCCTCGCGCGCAAGCCAGTCATAGACGCTGCTGCGTGCCACACCGAGGGCGGCGCAGACATGCTTGAGGCGGTGAGCCTTTTCATAGCGAGGGAGCCGCCAGGGAGGAGGGGACAAAAACTAATCGCGAAGTACAACCGCAGAGCCGGTTCCGCAGGGCGTACGGACCTAGTGAACAGCATTGACTGCGGCTGGTGCGCCTGGATGCCCGCCCCGCTTGCGCGGGGGCAGGTCCCCGCTTTCGCGGGGACGAGCTCTGCGCGGGCATGACGGCTCAAAGCCCCGTCAGCGACGCCGTTGTTACGCGGCGGGCGGAGCGCCTCCGCGCCACCGCGCTGGAACCCTGGCTCGGCAGGGCGCTCAGGCGCTGCGCGCCTTGGCCCACTCCTGCTCCTGCAGGGCGCGCCACATGAGCTTGCCGGTGGGCGACTTCGGCAGTTCCTGCACGAACTCGACGATTTCCGGCACCTTGTAGGCCGCCATGTTTTCCTTGCACCAGGCGATGATCTCGGCCTCGGTGACCTGCACGCCGGTGCGCGGCACCACCACGGCCTTGACCGTTTCGCCGCGGCGCGGGTGCGGCGCGGAGATCACGCACACTTCCTGAATCTTGGGGTGGGCGTACATGAGCGACTCGACCTCGGTCGGCCAGACCTTGAAGCCGGAGGCGTTGATCATGCGCTTGACCCGGTCGACGATGAAGAAATAGCCCTCCTCGTCGTAATGACCCAGGTCGCCGGTGCGGAAGAAGCGCTTGCCGTCCAGCTCGATGAAGGCCTTGGCCGTTTCCTCCGGCCGGTTCCAGTAGCCTTGGAACACCTGCGGGCCGTTCACCACGATCTCGCCGGTTTCGCCCGGCCCCAGTTCCTCGAGGGTATCCAGGTCGATCACCCGGGCGTCGACGTCGAAGATCGGAATGCCCAGGCACTGCGCCTTCGGCGCCTGCGGCGGGTTGATATGGGTCGGCGCCATGGTCTCGGTCAGGCCGTAGCCCTCGATGTAGCGCAGGCCGGTCATTTCGAACAGCTTCTCCGCCACCGCCGCCGGCATGGCCGCGCCGCCGCCCATGATCATCTTCAGGTTGGACAGGTCGTACTTGCCGATGTCGGGATTGGCCAGCGTATCGACGACCATCGTTGAGATGGCGATCCAGCAGCTCACGCGGTAGCGCTGGATCAGGGCGGCGGCGACGTTGCGGTCCCAGCGGGTCATCAGCACCAGGGTGTGGCCCTGCTGGATGCCGGCGTTCATGCAGACTTGCATGCCGGTGACGTGGAACATCGGTACGGTGACCAGCTGCACGGTGTCGGCCTGGCTGCCCAGCCATAGGCCGCCAGCGATGGTGGTGGCCATCACCGAGCGATGCGTGTGCACACAGCCCTTAGGATTGCCGGTGGTGCCGGAGCTGTACGGGATCACCGCCAGATCGCTGGGACCGGCGGTGTGCGCGCCCGGCACCTTGCCGGCGGCCAGCGCCTCGCTCCACAGCGTCACCTTCGGATGCTCGATGGCCTGCCGCGGCTGGCTGACCTCCGCCGGCAGCGTCAGATCAGTGGGCTCGGTGACATAGTCGGCGTAGGCGGCGACCACTACCCGGGCCAGGTTGGTCTTGTGCAGCAGCGGCGCCAGCGCCGGATACACTTCCTGGCCGCACAGCGCCACGTTGGCGCCGGTGTCCTGCACCAGGTATTCCAGCTCGGCGGTCTTGTTCATCGGGTTGACCGGCACCACCACGGCGTCGGCGCGCAAAATGGCGTAGTAGCCGATGATGAACTGCGGGCTGTTCTGCATGTACAGCAGCACCCGGTCGCCCTTGCGCACGCCCTGGTCCTGCAGATAGCCGGCCAGTGCGTCGACCTGCCTCTTCAGTTCGGCGTAGCTGAGCGCGCTGCCGTAGTAGATGGTGGCGGGCTTGTCGGGATGCGCCGTGGCCGAGGCCTGGAGATTGGCGTACAGGCTGGTCTCGGGCAGCTCCAGGTGCTGGGGCAAACCGGTCGGCCAGACTTTCAGATGCCGATCGAACATCGCTCTCCTCCTTTTTGTATGAGTAGTTATACGTTCTTATGTGGTGCCGCCCGGAGCGGCCGCACCCGGGACGCTATATCAGACTGTAGAGCATGACCGCGCGCCGGTATATCGGCGAAATGTTATGAGATGCCGGCGCGCCGCGCCATGTGCGGCTTCGGTTGACCTCGATCAGCGCGCGCGCGGCGGCGTCGGTGCATGATGCCGCCGTCCGTCGACGATTGATGAGACAACGAGGTGGATCATGCCGTCTCCGTATGAGCTGCTGGGCGGCGACGCCGGTATTCGGCGCTTGGCAGAAGCATTTTATGACGCCATGGACGAGATGCCGCAGGCGGCCGGCATCCGGCGGATGCATGCCGACGATCTGAGCGAAGTCAAACAGAAGCTGTACGAGTATTTGTCCGGCTGGCTGGGCGGCCCGCGTCTGTATTACGAAAAGTACGGCACGGTGTGTCTTGTGGGTGTGCATCATCCCTACCGAATCGGCCCCGCCGAGCGCGATCAGTGGCTGCAATGCATGGAGGAGGCGCTCAAGCGGGTCGGCGTCGACGGCGAGCTGCGCTCCCGGCTGCTGCGGGCGTTCTTTCAGATGGCCGATTTCCTGCGCACCGACGATGGCAGCGCCGACTGAGCGGCGTCGCCGCGCGGCAGTTCGGCGTACAGGAGCGGCCGGTCCATATGGCTGAAAATTCGCGTTTCAGCCGTTGTCGGGTTCGCGGTGCTGGGCGCGGAACTGGGTGGGGCTGACCCCGGCCCAGCGGCGGAAGGCCTTGGCGAAGGCGCTCTCGTCGGAAAATCCCAGCTCCTCGGCCAGTTCCCGCAGGCGCTCGCCGCGACGCAGGCGCTCGGCGGCCATCTGGAATAGCGTGGTGTCGCGCAGCAGCTTGAACGACGTGCCTTCCTGCGCCAGCCGCCGGTTGAGGTGGCGGCCGCTCATGCCGAGCAGCTCGGCGACGCGCTCCTTGCCCCAGTGCGGGTGGTGGCGCACCAGCATCTCGACTTGCGCGCCCAGGCCTCGCGCCGACAGCGAGGCCAGCATCTCGTCGGCGGCGCGCTGCAGGTGCGCGCGCATGATGGCGTTGGCCTGGATCAGCGGCACCGACAGATCGCGCCGCGCGTACAGCAGGCTGTAGCCATCGGCGCCGAACCGCACCGGGCAGTGGAGCAGGGCCTGGTAGCGTTCCGCCGCGTCGCCGGGTGGATGGGCGAAGCACACTTCCGCCGGGCTCACCCGGTCGCCGCTCATCCAGCGCGACAGGCCGACGAAACAGCCCAGGGCCGCTTCGGTGCGGAGCGTGCGGCAGACCTCGTAGCCGGGGTGGTAGCGCAGCCGGATGCCGGCGGCTTCCTCGGCGATCTCCAGCTGGCTGCCCTCGCCGATGATGGGGAAGTACTCGATCAGCGCTGCCAGCGCATCGCTGACGGTGTCACAGCTCATCAGCAGCAGCCCGGCGCTGTCCAGGTGGCCGACTTGGATCTCCAGCCCGATGCGCAACCCGATCAGCGGGTCCGGCTCGGCGGCGGCGATGGCTTGCCAGAGCATGTCCTGCATCGACAGCGGCACCCGCGCCGGCAGCGCCTGGAGCCGGGCCAGCAGCTCGGCCGGCAGGGGAATGCCCAGTCGTTCGGCGGCCTGCACGATGGCCTGCGACAAGCGCAGGGTGACGGTCGGAGCTCTGGTCATGGCCGTATGACCCACGTCCCGAATTGTCCGCGTGGAAGTCCCGTTTTCGCCGTTTCTATCGCCGCGTCCTGTTTTACCCTGAGTGAACAGGGTTTCTAAAGAAAACCTAAGAATAACGAAATAGCGGGGGAGGAGGCGCGGCATGTACGCGGTGATCGGCGCCGGTCCAATGGGATTGGCCGCAGCACGCAATTTGTGCAAGTACGACATTCCGTTCGTCGGTTTCGAGCAGCATAGCGACGTCGGCGGGCTGTGGGACATCGACAATCCCCACAGCACCATGTACGAGACGGCCCACCTGATCTCGTCGAAGAGCACCACCGAGTTCGCCGAATTTCCGATCCCCGCCTCGGTGGCCACCTATCCGCATCATTCCGAGATGCGGCAGTACTTTCGCGACTACGCCCGCCATTTCGATCTCTACCGCCATTACCGGTTCGCCACCCGGGTCGTCTGGGTCGAGCGCGACGGCGACGGCTGGTTGGTGACCACCGAGGCGGAGGGCGAGCGGCAGGTGCAGCGCTTCGACGGGGTGCTGATCGCCAACGGCACGCTGCACCATCCCAACATCCCGGAGCTGCCGGGGCAGTTCGCCGGCGAGCTGATGCACTCCTGTAGCTACCGCTCACCGGAGATCTTCAAGGGCAAGCGCGTGCTGATCGTCGGCTGCGGCAACTCGGGTGCTGACATCGCCGTGGACGCCGTGCACCACGCGCGCAAGGTGGATATCTCGGTGCGGCGCGGCTACTACTTCGTGCCCAAGTTCATCTTCGGCAAGCCCACCGACACCATCGGCGGCCGCTTGACGCTGCCGCGCCCCCTCAAGCAGTTCCTGGACGGTTTGCTGGTGCGGGCGGTCATGGGCAAGCCCTCGCAGTACGGCCTGCCGGATCCGGACTACCGGATGTACGAGTCGCATCCGGTGATGAACTCGCTGATCCTGCATCACATCGGCCAGGGCGACATCGGCCCGCGTCCCGACATCGCCGCCATCGACGGTCATACCGTCACCTTCAAGGACGGCAGCCGCGGCGAGTACGACCTGATCCTGCTCGCCACCGGCTACAAGCTGCACTACCCGTTCATCGACCGCGCCGAGCTCAACTGGCCGCAGGACGCCGGCGCGCCGCAGCTCTACCTGAACGTGTTCCACCCGCGCTACGACAATCTGTTCGTGCTGGGCATGGTGGAGGCCGCCGGCCTGGGCTGGGAGGGGCGCAACGAGCAGGCCGAGATGGTGGCGCTGTTCATCCGCGCGCTGCGCGAGGGCGCGCCGGCGGCGCGCGAGCTGCAGGAGCTCAAGCGCCGGCTGGCCACCACCCGCGTCGACGGCGGCTATCGCTACCTGAAGCTCGAACGCATGGCCTACTACGTGCACAAGGACAGTTACCGCAAGGTGGTGCGCGGCCACGTGCGCCGGTTGCGCGCGGCGGTGACGCTGCCGCCGGCGGCCGGCGCCGCTAAGCGGGCGATCTAAGGAGGGACGACATGAGTGGCGCCATTCCCATCAAGTTCGATCCGGCCAGCCTGGTGCTTCTCAACGCCATTCTGGCGCTGATGATGTTCGGCGTGTCGCTGGAGCTGCGGCCGGCGGACTTCAAGCGCATCCTGCTCTCGCCGCGCGCGCCGTTCGCCGGGCTGTTCGCGCAGTTCCTGCTGCTGCCGGCGGGCACCTGCCTGGTCACCTGGGCATTCCGCATCGATCCGGAGCTGGCGCTGGGCATGATCCTGGTGGCGGCCTGCCCAGGTGGGTCGTTCTCCAACATCATGACCTGGCTGGCGCGCGGCAACGTGGCGGTGTCGGTGAGCATGACCGCTGTCTCCAGCCTGGCGGCGGCGGTGCTCACCCCGCTCAACTTCGCGCTGTATGGCTACCTCAACCCCTACACCCGCGGGCTGCTCACCAGCATCGCCGTCGATCCGGTGGAGCTGCTGCTGCTGGTGTTGCTGGTGTTGGGCGTGCCGCTGCTGCTGGGCATGTGGATCGGGCAGCGCTTTCCCAACTTGTCGGCGCGGGTGGAGAAGCCGCTGCGCAAGGCGGCGCTGCTGGTGTTCCTGACTTTCGTCGGCATCGCTTTCTTCAACAACTACGGCCTGTTCATCGAGCGCTTCCACACCTTCTTCTGGCTGGTGGTGGCGCACAACACCCTGGCCCTGGCCCTGGGCGCGGTCATGGGCTGGCTGATGCGCTTGCCGACGCCCGACCGGCGCGCCGTGACCCTGGAGGTCGGCATCCAGAACTCGGGGCTGGGCCTGGTGATCCTGTTCACCTTCATGCCCGAGGCCGGCGGCATGATGCTGATCACCGCCTTCTGGGGCGTGTGGCATCTGGTGTCGGGGCTGTTCCTGGCCACCGTCTGGTCGCGCATGCCCGTGCCGGCCGCGGCGGTCGCCGCCTCGGCGGGGGCGCGGCATCGATAGAACGATAACGAGACGTTTCCCGGGGGAGCTTTTCCGCTGTGACCAGACGAGTGCTCATAACCGGCGCCGCCGGCTACGTCGGCGGCTTGCTCGGCAGCCGGCTCTGTCGCGATTTCCACGTGGTCGGCATCGACATCCGCGGCCGCGAGGATCTGCCGTTCCGCATCGTGGTCATGGACGTGCGCGATCCGGGGCTGGCCGATCTGTTCAAGGCCGAGCGCATCAGCCACGTGGTGCATCTGGCCTCGGTGCTGGACACCGGCAACGATCGCGCGCGCGAGTTCGACATCGACGTCAACGGCACCCGCAACGTGCTGCGCGCCTGCTTGGAGGCGGGCGTCGGCCACATCACCATCACCAGCTCGGGCGCCGCCTACGGCTATTACCCAGACAACCCGGCCTGGATCGACGAGGACCAGCCGCTGCGCGGCAACCCCGAGTTCGCCTACTCCGACCACAAGCGCCAGATCGAGGAGCTGCTGGTCGACTACCGCCAGCGCCATCCGCAGCTGCGGCAGCTGATCTTCCGCCCTGGCACCATCCTCGGCGCTAATACCAGCAACCTCATCACCAATCTGTTTCGGGCGCGGCGGCTGCTGGCGGTGCGCGGCAGCGACTCGCCGTTCGTGTTCATCTGGGACGAGGACGTGGTGCGGGCGATCGAGCAGGGCATCCGCGCGGATCGGACCGGCATCTACAACATGGCCGGGGATGGGGCGCTTACCATCCACGAGATCGCCGCCATTCTCGGCAAACCGGTGCTGGCGCTGCCGGCCTGGCTGATCAAGAGCGCGCTCTGGCTCGGCCGCCGGCTCGGCGTCGGCCGCTACGGGCCCGAGCAGGTCAACTTCCTGCGCTACCGGCCGGTGCTGAGCAACCGGCGGTTGAAGGAGGAGTTCGGCTACCGGCCGCAGAAGACCTCCGAGGAAACCTTCCGCTTCTACGTCGAGCACGCGCGGGCACGGGGCGAGCTATGAGCTGCGTGCTGATCACCGGAGCCGGCAGCGGCCTGGGGCGGGCGCTGGCGCATGCCTTCTATCGGCGCGGCGACAGCTTGCTGCTGGCCGATCTGGACCAGGCGGGGCTGGCGGCCACCGCCGCCGAACTCGGCGACGAGCGGCGGGTGGCCTGGCTGGCCGGCGATATCGTCGACACCGACCATCAGCAGGCGCTGCTGGACACCGCCCGGGAGCTGTTCGGCGGGGTGGCGGTGCTGGTCAACAACGCCGGCATCACCCACCGCTCGCTGGCGGCCAAGACCGATCCGGCGGTGCTGCGCCGGGTGATGCAGGTGGACTGGCAAGCGCCGCTGGAGCTGGCGCTGGCGGCGTTGCCGCAGCTGCAGCATCACCGCGGCAGCATCGTCAACATCGGCTCCATGGCCGGTTGGATGCCGCTGCTGGGGCGGGCCGCCTACTGCGCCGCCAAGAGCGCGCTGGCGCAGAGCTTCGAGGTGCTGCGCTGCGAGCAGCGGCGCTACGGCGTGCACGTGCTGATGGTCTATCCGAGCTTCCTCGCCACGCCCATCGAGCGCAACGCCCTGGGCTTCGACGGCCGCCCGGCGCGCCACGCGCGCTCGGTGGCCGGCGTGCCGAAGAGCCCCGAGTGGATGGCGGCGCGTATCGTTCGTGCCCTGGAGCGGCGGCGCCGGCGGTTGTACTCCGACGGGCTGAGCGTGTTCGCCCGGACGCTGTGGCAGCTGGCGCCGGACGTCTACCTGCGGCTGATGACCCGCAAGTTCGCGGTGGAGCTGGAGCAGTGAGCGATCCCTGGAGCTGGCTGGGGCTGTTCGTCCTGCTGGCGTACACGGTCGAGGCGGTCACCGGCTTCGGTAGCATCGTCATCGCGCTATCGCTCGGCGCTCTGCTGCTGCCGATTACGGCGATGCTGCCGGTGCTGGTGCCGCTCAACATCGTCATGAGCGGCTATCTCACCATTCGCCACCGCCGTCGCATCGACCGGCCGACGTTGTTCGGGCGCATACTGCCGCTGATGACCGTCGGCACCGCGCTCGGCTATCTGCTGCGGCCGGTGCTGAGCGGGGCGCCGCTGCGGGTCATGCTCGGCGTGCTGATCGTCGGGTTCGCCGGACGTGAGCTGTGGCGGCTGCGCGGCGGTGTGCCGCGGCCGCACCGGCCGGCGGTCGGCGCCGCGCTGATGCTGGGGGCGGGCACCACCCATGGGCTGTTCGCCTCCGGCGGGCCGCTGCTGGCCTTCGCCCTGGCCGGCAGCCCCCTGGACAAGAGCGCGCTGCGGGCGACGCTGATCGCGGTCTGGTTCAGCCTCAACAGCCTGCTGACGGTGATGTTCGCCGTGGACGGCTCGCTGTGGCCGGCGTTGCCGCGGGTGATGGGCTATCTGCCGCTGGTGCTGATCGGCATCGTGGTCGGCGAATGGCTGCATCGCCGCGTCGACGAGCTGCGCTTCCGCCGGCTGGTGTTCGCGGCGCTGGCGGTGACCGGCGCGGCCCTGATCGTGCCGGCCTAGCGCGCCGCGCTATCATGCGCGGGATGCGGGACGGTTCGATCCGCCGAGATTGGCGAGGAAGCATGAAGCGGTTGAAGCACGTGATCGTTGCCGCCGCGCTGGCGGCGGCCGGCCAGGCGGCCGCGCTCGATTGGCGGGATAGCCCCGAGGTCGGCGCGTTGTTTCGCGCGCAGGGCGTAGAGGGCACGTTCGTGCTCTACGACGCCGCCGCCGAGCGCTACGTCGGCCATGACCGCGAGCGTGCCGAGCGTCGCCTGGTGCCGGCGTCCACCTTCAAGATCCCGCACACGCTGATCGGTTTGAGCGTCGGCGCGGTGCGCGATGTCGACGAAGTGCTGCCCTACGGCGGCCGGCCGCAGTGGATCAAGCAGTGGGAGCAGGACATGAGCCTGCGCGAGGCGATCCGAGTGTCGAACGTGCCGATCTACCAGGAGCTGGCGCGGCGCATCGGCCTGGAGCGCATGCGCGCGCAGCTGGCCGCGCTGGATTACGGCAACGGCGAGACCGGCGGCGTGGTGGACCGGTTCTGGCTGGAGGGACCGCTGCGGATCAGCGCCCTGGAGCAGGTCCGCTTCCTGTGCCGGCTGGCGCGCGGCCAGCTGCCGTTCCCCGAGCGGGCGCAGACGGCGGTGCGGGAGATCGTCCGCCTGGAGCAGGGCGACGGCTGGACTCTGTACGGCAAGACCGGTTGGGCGATGGATGTCCAGCCTCAGACCGGCTGGTGGGTGGGCTGGGTGGAGAAAGGGGCGCGGCCGTACTGCTTCGCGCTGAACATGGATATGAAAAACGCCGAGGACGCCGCCAGACGCATGGAGCTGGGGCGGGCCAGCCTGCGCGCCCTCGGCGCCCTCTAACGTGAGCGGAGCGCGGCCGCTCCGCCGCGGCGGGCGGTCAATCGTCGACCGACAGCACCTCGCCGGTGCGGGCGTCGATGATGACTTCCCGGTCCTCGCCGTTGCCGAGCTCGATTTCCACCTCCCAGACGACGCGGCCGCCGCGGTTCTCCAGCTCCGCTTCCTCGACCCTGCCGGGCACGCGCTCGGTGGCTATGCGCTGCGCTTCCTCCACGGTGATGGTGGCCGAACCGCCGGCCCGCCCAGGCGACGCGGCTTGGGTCGCGCCCGCCGCCAGCAGGACGCCCGCGAGCGCGCCAGCGATCATCTTCGTTGTCGACAGCACTGCCGATCTCCTCATCGTGTGGGTTCAAAGCAGTATGTGGGCGCTTCTCCCGGAGAAAAACCTGGATGGGTGGTGTCCATGGCTGGCGTATACTCGCGGCCCGACACGGGCGGCGGTCGTTGGTGAGAACCGCAGAGGCAGCGGGGTGGGAATGGCAAAGCAGCTGGTAAAGACGATCTGGAGGATTTTCTACGCTTCCGACAGCGATCTGGCCGCCAAAGCCGTTCTCATCAACGTGCGGCGGTTGCGCTACGTGTCGCTGCTGGCCATACCCGTGCTGCTTGCCCACATCGTCGTCTTCGCGGTCGTGGCCGAGCCCCAGGGCGAGATCGAGAAGCTCTGGTACGAGCGCCTGGTGCTCGCGCATTCCACGGCGCTGCTGTGCATGCTGATCGTGGGCATCGGCGCCTGGCATACGCCGGCGCGCGGCCGGCCGGGCTTGGTCGAGTATCTGCTGCAGTGGGGGACCATGGCGCTGGTGCTCTGCGCCGGCATGGCGGTGGCCGCCATCGATCAGTTGGTGACCTCGGCGATCACGCCGTTTCTGTCGATGACCGTCATGGTCGCCGCCCTGTTCCTGTTGCGCCCGGTGGTCGCTTTCGGCACGTTCTCGGCGGCGCTGATCGTGTTCTGGGTGGTGTTGGGATGGCTGCAGTCCGACCCGGCGGTGCTGCTGTCGAGCCGGGTCAATTCGTTGACCGTGGTCAGCATCGGGTTCTGCCTGGCGACGGTGATGTGGGCGGCGTTCGTGCGGTCCACGCGGCAGCGGGCGCACATCGAGCGGCAGCGGGCCGAGCTGGCGGAGAAGAACGCGGCGCTGGAGCTGCTGGCGGCCTTGGACCCGCTCACCGGCCTCGCTAACCGCCGCAGTTTCGAAGCGCAGGCTCAGCGCGAGATGGTCAACATGAGGCGGGCCGCCGGAACGGCCAGCCTCGTCATCACCGACGTCGACCATTTCAAACGGATCAACGACCTCTACGGCCATCCGTTCGGCGACGAGCTGCTGCGGGAGTTCGCCGCGGCGCTGCGCAGCCGCTTGCGTGCGACCGATCTGGTGGCGCGCTGGGGCGGCGAGGAGTTCCTCATACTGCTGCCCGGCTGCGATACCGCCGAGGCGGTAAAGATCGCCAATACTATTCGAGAGCAGATCGCGCGCACCGAGTTCGAGATACGCGGTATCAAGATCAATGTGACCGCCAGCTTCGGGGTCGCACCGCTGCGGGTGGATGAGCCGGACGCGCTGCCGCACAGCTACCGGCTCGCCGACCAGGCGCTTTACGCCGCCAAGCAGGCCGGGCGCAATCGGGTCGAGGTCGGCGTGCCCGAATCGGCGTTTCAGCACGCCACGTGAGGCGCGGACGTGGCGGTCGGGAAAAGCCGTGTCATGATGTGTGGATCGATAGTCAGCAAACGATTTGGTTCTTGCTAGCATTGAGTGTCCCTCCTTCTCGCAGCAGGCCGATGTGATCGAGTCCAACGCTAACGATTCGTTTGCCGGCGAACGCCCGAGCGATCGGCCAGCCGGTACGCGCAAGTCCTTTCTGATTCTGTTCGCTAGTCTGATCTGCATCGGTATCGGTCAGACGCTGGTGTTCGCGGTGCTGCCGCCGGCGGCGCGCAACCTGGGGCTGTCCGAGGTCCAGGTCGGCACCATCTTCACCGTCTCCGCCGTCCTCTGGATGGTCATGGCGCCGTTCTGGGGACGGCGCAGCGATAAGGTCGGCCGGCGGCCGATGATCCTGCTCGGGCTCAGCGGTTACGCGCTGTCGATGACTGGCTTCGCCATCAGCCTGCAGTTGGGGTTGGTCGGCTGGCTGGGGGTGATGCCCACCTACCTGGCGCTGATCTGCTCCCGTTCCTTCTACGGCCTGCTTGGGTCGGCCACGGTGCCGGCGGCGCAGGCCTACGTCGCCGAGCGCGCCCCGCCGCATGAGCGCGGCAGCCGCCTGGCGCAGCTCGGCGCGGCCTTCGCCCTGGGCACCATCGTCGGCCCGGCGGTGGTGTCGGGACTGCTGTGGGCGGGGCTGGTCGCGCCATTCTATGCGGTCGGGCTGTTAGCCTTCCTCGGCGTGCTGGCGGTGGCGCGCTGGCTGCCGGAGGAGCGTACCGTGCTGCGGCAGCGGGAAATCGCCGAAAAGCTCAGTCCGTTGGACCGGCGGGTGCTGCCGTTCCTGCTGATCGCCGTGGCGGTGGAGTTGTCGCAGTCCACCGCCATGCTGTCGGCGGGCTTCTACACCATGGACGTGCTCGGTTTGAGCTCGAACGCCAGCGCCCGCGCCGTGGGCGTGATGATGATGGGCATGGCCGGCGCGGTGCTGATCACGCAGATGATCATCATCCGCGTACTGCAGCCGGCGCCACGCACCATGATCGGTGTCGGTGCGGGCATCGCCATGCTCGGCTTCACCACCGTGGTGCTGAGCCGCAGCGTGCCGATGATGTTCGCGGCCATGGCCATGCTGGGATTCGCCTTCGGCCTGATGCGGCCGGGCGTGATGACCGGCGCGTCGCTGGCGGTGAGTCTGGACGAACAGGGCGGCGTGGCCGGGCTGATGAGCTCCACCGGCGGCACCGGCGTCATTCTGGCGCCGTTCGTCGGCCTGCCGCTGTATCAGCTGTTCCCGCAGGCGCCGTACCTGCTGAGCCTGACCCTGGTGACCGGGGTGCTGCTGTCGGCCTGGCTGCACCCGCGGCTGCAGGCCGCGGCGGCGCGCGGCGCGTACGGCTGAGAAAGGCGCCGGGCCGGCCCGGCGCCTGCCGCGTCAGCGGTTCAGCACTTCGGCGCGCACGCTCTCGGTGATGGCCATCACTTCCTCGATGTCGGATTCGGCGGCGCCGAGCTGCTGCAAGGTCGCCCGCAGGTGTCCGGCCACGGCGTCGAAATGCACGTCGCTGAGGCCGCGCTCCACCGAGGCGGCGTGAGCGCTGCGCAGACCGCGGCCGTCGTAGCGCGGCGCACCGCCGAAGGCCACGGTCAGGAACGCTTTTTGTTTCTTGATCTGCTTGTCCATGTCGACGCCGCTGAAGAATCCCGCCAACAGCGGATCGGCCAGGATTCGCTGGTAGAAGATGTCGACAGCGGCGTCCACTGCCGCCGCGCCGCCTAGGCGCTGAAACAGAGTCATCGTATCGTCCCCTTTTCTCGCTTATTTCTTGCCACCGAAGTTGCCGTTCACCACCTTGGCCAGCGGTCTGGTCTGGGGGGCCGCGCGGCCGCCCAGCTGACGCTCGTAAATCAGATACAGGCGGGTTTCCTCGTCGGAAATGCGGCGGCCGAGGATTTCCATGATCTCCTGGTAGCGCCGCAGATACTCCAGGCGGGTCTGATCGTTGAGGCGGCCGGCGACGATTTCCGACAGGAATAGATTCACCGCGCGGGCGATGTCTTTCATCGAGCGGCGGAACTGGCGCCAGATTTCCGGATCGTCGCCGAGTTCGAGATCGGCGGCGTGCGCCTCCAGCGAAGCGTAGAAATACTGTTCCAGAATCAGGTGCGAGGCGAAGCTCGGCTGCACGGTTTCGCGGATGAAGCGCGCCGCCTTGTCGCCCTGGCGAATGTGCGCGCCCAGTTCGGTGAACACCCGCACCAGGATTTCATGGTCCTGCTTGAGCCGCGGTACCAGGGTGGGGTCGTATTGATAGCCGTCGGTGGGCACGGTCTCGATGCCCGGCGTTTGCGGCTGTCCCACCTGGGCCGGGAAACGCGGTGGAATTTGCGGCAAATCCTGCCCTGTCTTCCCACGGTTGAAGGCAGCGAACATGCGAGTGAGCAGAGAAGCCATCCTAGATTCTCCTCTAAGTTCTTATTGGTGTTGTCGCCATGCCCCACAGGTGGGCATGCCACCCGCTTACAGCCGGGACGGGCGCGCCGCATGGGGTTACAGGGCCATAAATATATTAAACAATTAGTCTCGTGTGTGAGACATTGCGCAATAATGCATCAGCAAATTCTGATCGAAGGTCAATTTGAACCGATTAGGACATTGGCGTCGTCGTGTGAGATCAGCGGGAAAAACTGAGTGTGACGCTAGGTTTTTTAGGATTTGAGTCGAGAATTTCCCCTGCTTTACCGCCGAACGATCAGGCGGCCCGGTTCGAAGAGGAGGGCAAACGGCCCGGCCGGTCGAAGCGGGTGGTCGCGGCCACTATGCTTGGCAGGGATGACCCCATGCTCTCGGGACAAGGAGGCTGCCAGGATGGCTCAGGACAACCCCAGCATCATCTCCCACGTTTCCATCGGCACCAACGACTTCGAGCGGGCGCAGGCCTTCTACGATCGCGTGCTGCCCACGCTGGGCTGCAAGCGGATCATGGCCCATCCGGGCGCCGTGGCTTACGGCCGCAAGTATCCGGAGTTCTGGGTGCAGACGCCCATCGACGGCAACGAGGCCACCGTGGGTAACGGCACCCACATCGGTTTCATGGCGCCGGACAAGCAGGCGGTGCACGCGTTCTACGAGGCCGCACTGGCCGCCGGCGGCCGTGACGACGGTGCGCCGGGGCCGCGCCCGGCGTACGGCGAGCCGTACTACGGCTGTTTCGTCCGCGACCCGGACGGGCACAAGATCGAAGCCGCGTTCTGGGATCTGGCGCTGATCGACAAGCACTACGGCAAGACCTGACGCCGCCGCGGCGCTCATCGATAGAAGGGGAGTCGGAGAGGGCGGGCGCCGCGTCCATGCGGCGCCCGCCGACCGGTTCAGCCGGTGAGGCCGGTCGTTAGAAGGTGATGTTGGTCGACACCCACAGACGACGACCTTCCTGGTTGTTGTTGTAGACGTTGCTGTAGGCGGTGCTGCCGTTGGCGTCCGTATAGGCGCGGTAGTCGAGGAAGTCCTTGTTGAGCACGTTGTACACCGCGGCGTTGAAGGTGACGCGTTCCGACCAGAGGTAGCTGCCGCCCAGGTGCAGCAGCGTATAGGCCTTGTAGTCGCCCAGCTGGGCGCGGACGGTTTCGTCGCTGCGCAGCCGCTCGCTACGGTACTCGCCGC
>Ga0207747_1000319_pt1 | contig 59225 bp, 49 predicted proteins | sample HigsolmetaGSP11D_FD_184839 | JGI IMG/M metagenome (GOLD analysis project Ga0207747, IMG submission 184839) | High solid enriched microbial communities from the Joint BioEnergy Institute, USA - SP1-1-D (SPAdes) | ecosystem: Engineered > Bioreactor > SSF (Solid state fermentation) > Aerobic >...
GACACAACTTCCAGATAATTACATATATCTGGAGGCTTGTTAAGTATTGCCTTCTTCAGCTTAATTGGTATGAAGAATTTCCAATTCAACTGTTTTTATCACTTGACACCACACCGTAAGACTTTTTTTATTATTATAATATACTGCATATCTTGCTGTCATGCATAAAAACACGCCGTCCGAAAAAACTACCCCTGTATATCATAAAAAGAAATGGGGAGAACAATGAAGGAAATTTTGGAACAAATCAAAGAAAAACTGGAAAATGCCTACAACAATCCCGAATCCGCCGATTTGGAGGAATGCATCCGACAGCTCCAGGAAGCCCGGCAGCAATACGGGGATAAAGGCACCATGATCCAAGACGCGATCACAGCGCTGGAGCAGGCAAAAAATTCGCTTCCTGAGCACCGGCACGTGGGCACGGAATCATCCGCATCCGCTTTCGGCCAGGCCTACAACGCGCTGGAACACGCCATCGAGTCGTTCTCGGGCACCACAAATAACGATCCTTTCTAATCTTGGGTGTCACAAGGTTTGAGAACCGCCTGCTTCAGAAAGAAGATCCGGAAAATGAGAAAAATTCGTTTTCTTAACGGGTTTTTCTTGTTTAAACACGACTTTTGGGACAACCCCATTTTTAATGGGTGTCACAAAAACCGGAACACTGCCTTTTGGCTGAACATGCAAGAAGCGATCTCGAGAAGCAGCCGGCCCATTACATGTCGATGATTTTCCCGCCGCAAGCCGTTGCCGGGGACTTCCTTTTGCGGTGGAACATCCGAAACAGGATATGTACGTCGGTTCACAGGCAAAAAATTGTTTTCATCCCCGGCCGGCTTTTGCCGGGGCTTATGGAAAAAATCATGGAACTGATGATGTACCACACCCGGCATAACGACCGCCCGAAGTCGAAAGCGGACAGCGCCCTGTACCATCCCGGATACGGCCTGCTTGAAAGGGGCACGAACAAAAGCTGGATGTGAAAGAACAACTTTTATTTCAAAATGAGCAAATATCCTCCCGCCCCAGCCGCGGTCGCAGTCGGGCCCGGGGCGGCTTTGCTTGCTTTCGCCAAGCGGAAATAATATGGTGTCTGGATTGGCGCCATTTTTTTGTTTTTCTGCTTACATAATATTTACAAATCCTTCATCTTTTCTTAACAAAGGGCAGATTAAATAAAGTTAGGAAAATTTTTCTAAGAATAGAGGATTTGTAAATGCAGAAAAAATTGCAACATCATACTTTTAAATTATCCACCATGCTCATCCTGCCGTTCGTTGCCTCCATTTTAATTTCATCGGCATTAATTGCTTTCATCAGTTATGAGAAAAACAAGGCGATGATTGTTCAATCTGTAGAACGGGATTTGACCACTTCTTTAAATACGATGGAAGAAAAAATTACCCTGTTAAAGTCCACCGTCCCGAAAGAACAATTTGACCAGGAACTGTCTTACGCCCTGAAAATCAACAGGAACAGTTTTATGGAAAACGGGCTGGGCCTTGCACAATTCCAACTCCAAAAAAACGGCGCCGTTAAAGCATTCGAAAATAAAAAAAACAGCGGCATTGGTTTGTCCAGGCAGGTGCGCAGGGAAATTTTAAAGAACAAAAAAGGCATCTTGCATCAGGATGGCATGTTGATTGCTTACTCCGACCAAAATGAAATCAGCGGGGCGATCCTCGTTTTTGCTTTAAAAGACTCCGATTACTTGAAACCGGTGCGCCAAAACCGGAATACGATGATTTGGATTACTGTATTGACAATTGCCGCTATGGGTACCATTTGTTATTTCATTACAAAAAGGGCTATGTATCCAATCATAAAATTAACCGATACCATGAAAAATGTTTCAAACGGCAATTTCGGCGGCCGCATCGAAATTTCCTCTTCTTCAAAAGAAATCCTTGCGCTTGCCGCCGGATATAATACGATGATCAGCCAGCTCCATTCGTTAATCCGGCATCTTGAACAAAGCACCGGTCATTTGGCTGCGGCATCGGACAAGTTGAGAAATTATGCCTCGGAATCCAAACATGCTTCCGAACAAATTGCGGTTTCAATGAATGCTGTGGCAGAAGGCGCGGAAAAACAGCTAGATACCGTAAATGAAATGGTGGAAGAGTTTACGCAAATTTCCGAAAGTATCCGGCTTATCCATGACAGCCTCCGTACTGTCCAATCATCCATGAAAATTGCGGAAAATCAATCTTCAAAAGGAACAGAACTGGCGAAACTGTCTGTCGAGAGGATGGAAATCGCCAGGGAATCGGTCCAAAATGCTTCAGACGTGATTTTTGCATTGGAAAAGGGATCCACGCAAATCAAGGATATTATTTTACTCATCAAAAACATTGCCAACGCGACCAATTTATTGTCCCTGAATGCGGCAATCGAAGCCGCAAGGGCAGGGGAACACGGGAAAGGATTCAATGTCGTTGCCCAGGAAATCCAAAAACTTGCCGACCAATCGAAATTATCCGCAATTAAAATAGAAGAGATCATTGAAAAAATTATGGAAGAAACTGGCAAAGCCGTTGCAACCATGAAAGAAAGCCTCGCCTTATTAATGAACGGTATCGAAAAAGTAAATGAAACAGAACAAGCTTTTTCAGGCATTACCCGTTCTGTCGGCACCGTCTCAAAAGAAAGCAATGAAGTGTTCTGTGCGATCGACAAAGTAGATCAGGAAACGCAAAAGAAAGTGAAAGAAATGGAGAAGATTGCCGGGATCGCCAAGCAATTCTTCTTGAATACCGAAAACGCGGCCGCGGCCGCCCAGGAACAAAACGCCTTTATGGAGGACGTTTCTTCAGAATCGCAAAATCTCCATTTATTATCAATCCAGTTAAAAAAGGCATTGGAAAACGTCCGATGAATATCAGAGCTGTCCCAAAAATCGGTAAACTGACTTAGGGGGCTAAAATTTTCCCAAATGAAACGGTTCTGAGAAGCATACTCACGACTGTTTGAGCAAATATTCCCTGAAGAAACGGTTCTGAGAAGCATACTCACGACTGTTTGAGCAAATATTCCCTGAAGAAACGGTTCTGAGAAGCTCTGTCACGACCGCTAGAGGAAAATTTCTGCTTAAAAGGGGCTTTTGGGACAGCCCCCGCTTTTCTTTCCGGCAAGGGGCGTATTCATGCCTTTCATCTTTTGCTGGTGATGGCACTTAAAACAGGAGCCCAAACCGCTTATGAAAAAAGGGTGCCCCGATCGTTTTGAGGCAACCCCTTTCCCATCTTTCCGGCGCAAGATCCCGCTTATAAAGCAGCACGGCCTTGACCCTGTATCCCCAGTTTTTTCAACTGTTCACCGCTTTTGCTTCGGCACATACTCAAAAATTTTCCCGCTTTCGAAAAAGTCGACCAACCGTGTCAGCCATTCGTAATATTCCGCCCATTTACCCAATTCCTTTAAAAATTCATTCAGCTGCTTTTCCTCTTCCGGGGACAGTTCTTCTTTTTCTTTCATTTGGGCGAGTTCGCGCGCAAATTTTTTTTCAAAATATTTATTGCGGCTGATGATTTTTCGCCAGCTGGACGTGAAAATTGCCACAAAAGTGTCGTAAAAATCCATATCGACGTTGTAAAGATCTTTTCGGACCCCTTTTTCGAACACTTTCTCCGCGATATTCATATCGACCATTTCCCGGACAACCTGGCTCATTCTTGTTTTGCTCATGCCCGTTGCCTTTGACAGTTCATCCAGCGTCATCGGCCGGCGGTTCATGTAGATGATGCCGAGAACACGCCCGACGGTTGGCGGTATCCCGAAAGCGCGGATATGATCCGCAATTTTTTCAATATATTGTTCTTTCGCCTGGGCGACCATGTCCAACGTCTTTTCTTCCATTTTTCTGAAATGCTCCTTTAGACCGGTTTTTCATTTTATGCCGGGAAAACTGTACCATATAAATACAAGAATCTCTATATGTCCACACTTCCAAATATATATCATAAATACAGTATATACAATCTGTAAACTTTTCATTTTACAAACTTTAAGTTATACTTATAGAGTAGCTATTTTATCACCCTAAATATTGGAGGTGCAGTATATGTTAAAATTTGAGCATGTCACAAAGATTTACAAAGACGGCAAAAGGGCAGTTGATGATTTGAACCTGGAATTCGAATCCGGCCAGTTTATCGTCTTCATCGGGCCGAGCGGTTGCGGAAAAACAACCACAATGAAGATGATCAACCGGTTGATCGAACCGACGGAAGGCGCAATCTACATCAATGGAAAAAACATCAAAGAAACAGACCCCGTGAAACTCAGAAGGGAAATCGGATACGTCATCCAGCAAATCGGTTTATTTCCCCACATGACCATCCAGCAAAACATCTCTCTTGTTCCCAGACTATTGAAATGGCCGGAAGAAAAACGACGCGAACGGGCAAAAGAACTGCTCAAACTCGTCGATATGCCGGAAGAATTTTTGGACCGTTACCCGTATGAACTAAGCGGCGGGCAGCAACAACGCATCGGCGTCCTCAGAGCACTTGCAGCAGACCAGCCGCTGATATTAATGGATGAGCCGTTCGGCGCACTCGACCCGATCACGCGCGACAGCCTGCAGGATGAATTAAAAAAACTGCAACAACGGTTGGGGAAAACGATTGTATTTGTCACCCACGATATGGATGAAGCGATCAAACTGGCCGACCAAATTGTCATCATGCGCGAAGGCAAACTTGTCCAAACCGGCACGCCGGATGAGATCCTCCGCGAACCGGCAAATGAGTTCGTTGAAACGTTTATCGGCAAAGAACGCCTGCTGCAGGCCCGGCCGAATATCCAGACGGTCGAACAAATCATGAACCCGAATGCAGTGACAGTCACGATCGACAAAACTTTGTCCGAAGCGATCCAAATCATGAAAGAAAAACGGGTTGACTCCCTGCTTGTCGTAGACAGGCGGAAAGTGCTGCTCGGCTATATCGATGTAGAAATTATTGACCAGAACCGGAAAAAACCGGTCCATGTCAAAGATGTATTAGAAACAAACTTAATCGCAGTCGAAAAAGATACACTCGTCCGCGATACGGTCAGAAAAATTCTAAAAAGAGGAATCAAATACGTCCCCGTTGTCGACCATGAACACCGGCTTGTCGGGATCGTCACCAGGGCAAGCCTTGTCGATATGGTATACGATTCGATCTGGGGGGACGAAGAAGAGGCATTATCCCAAAACATTGGTTAGGAGGGAAACAGATGGATGCATTCATGCAGTTTATGGCATCAAATTGGAACGAGTTATTGCTGAAGACGTGGCAGCATTTCTATATCTCGATGATCGCCGTGATACTGGGCATTTTTGTTGCGGTTCCGCTCGGCATTTGGCTGACAAAATATCCGAAGGCAGCCAATATCGTCATGGGCATTGCCGGTGTCATTCAAACATTTCCAAGCCTTGCCATCCTGGCTTTTTTCATCCCGGTTTTAGGCGTTGGCAAACTCCCGGCCATTGCCGCATTATTTTTCTATTCGGTCCTGCCTATCTTGCGGAACACGTATACCGGCGTAAAAGGGATAGACCCGAACCTGCTTGAAGCGGGGCGCGGGATGGGGATGACCGGATGGGAAAGGATCCTGCATGTGGAACTTCCGCTTTCCACCCCTGTGATCATGGCCGGCATCCGCTTGTCCACCGTTTACTTAATCGGCTGGGCTACGCTCGCTTCTTTTATCGGAGCAGGCGGCCTCGGCGACTATATTTTCAGCGGCCTGAATTTGTACCAGCCGGCAATGATTGTAGTCGGCGCTGTCCCGGTTACCCTTTTAGCCTTGATCGTCGATTATCTTCTCGGGAAACTTGAAAATTTTTCCACTCCAAAAGGCATCCGGAAACAAAAACAGGCCGCTTAGAAAGGAGTACGGCACATGAAAAAAATCACATCGATTATGCTTCTCATTTTATCCCTATCCATTTTCACGGGCGGCTGCTCCCTGCCCGGATTAAGCGCATCAAGCGAAAAATCGGTCAAAATCGGCATGACAAACTCCACTGAAACGCAAATACTCGGTTACATGGAAAAAGATATGATTGAACATTACACCAATTTAAAAGTCGATATGGTCAATAATCTCGGTTCTTCTATCGTGCTCCATAAAGCGATGACAAGCGGCCAGATTGATATTTCAGCGGTCCGTTACACAGGAACAGACCTGGCAGGGGCCCTCGGCATGGAACCGGTAAAAGATCCAGAAAAAGCATTGAAGATTGTGCAGAAGCAATTTGAAAAAAGATTCCACCAGACATGGTTTGACTCTTTCGGATTTGCGAATACCTATGTCTTTACAATCACCAAAGCTCTGGCTGAAAAAGACCATCTTTCAGAAGTTTCACAATTAAAACCGATTGCGAAAAACTTGCGGCTCGGCGTCGATAACTCCTGGCTGAAACGGAAAGGCGACGGCTATGAAGGATTTGTCAAAACATACGGGTTTGAATTCGGCAAAACGTATCCGATGGAGCTTGGCCTGGTTTATAAAGCAGTAAAAAGCGGAAAGGCGGATGTCGTGCTCGCTTATTCAACGGACGGAAGAATCAATGCCTACAACCTCGTCATGCTGAAAGACGACAAACATTTTTTCCCGCCTTATGACGCTTCCCCTGTCGTCCGCGATGACATATTAAAACAGCATCCGGAAATTAAGAAAGTTTTGCAAAAACTCGTCGGGAAAATCGGCACGAAAACGATGCAGCAGTTGAACTACGAAAGTGACGTAAAAATGAAGGAACCATCGACTGTGGCAAAAGAATTTCTTCAAAAACACCATTATTTTGAATAAAAGGAGGGCCGGACATGGAAACGTTAAAAGGAATACTGGACTATTACGCCCAAAACGGCAGTTACGTATGGATGCAGTTTTACCGCCACTTTTTAATGTCGGCTTACGGCGTATTATTTGCCGCAGTTGTGGCGATTCCGCTCGGGATTTTCATGGCCCGCCGCCGGAAATTAAGCTCGTGGATTCTGGCGATCGCCAACATCATCCAAACGATCCCGTCCTTAGCGATGCTCTCGATGCTTATGCTGGTGATGGGGCTGGGCACCAACACCGTTGTGCTTTCGCTGTTCCTTTATTCACTTTTACCGATTTTAAAAAATACGTACACCGGCATCACAAGCGTGGACCAATTTCTGCTCGAATCCGGCAAGGCAATGGGCATGACAAAATTTCAAATACTGCGGATGGTTGAACTCCCGCTTGCCTTATCGGTCATCATGGCCGGGCTGCGGACGGCGCTTGTCATTGCAATCGGAATCGCGGCAATGGGCACATTTGTCGGTGCGGGCGGCCTCGGAGACATTATCGTCCGCGGAACAAGTGTTTCAAACGGCACAAATATGATTTTAGCCGGGGCCATTCCAACCGCTTTAATGGCCGTCGCCGCCGACTTTTTCATGGCCCAGATCGAACGCCGCCTCTCCCCTGTGAAAAAGAAATCGCGTAAACAGACGGGAATTGGGACAGCGGCATGAATAAAAAAAGGGGCTGTCCCCAAGTCAGTAAAAGTGGCCTGGGAGCACCCCTTTTTTAGCTATCATCCGATTTTGATAATAGCGAAGTTTACGGGACTCCTGCGAAAAAAGAGTAAATTTCGCCTTCCTCACAGTAGTTCAGAAGCAGCGGCCGAGCGCCTCCTCTCATTTTGCGGAATCGGCGGAAACCGCGGAAATATCAGCGGACTTATCCAAAAAATCAGCAATTATGTCAAAATATCGGCGGAAAATGGCGGAAAATCAGCGAAGGGCAGAAAAGCAGGGGAAAAAACGCCGCCTTTTTACAAAATGACTAAAAAATGGAGGGGATTGTCCAAGACTACGAACGTTCTTCCCTTCCGTTTATACGAAATCAGCACAGCTCCCGGAAATATCAGCGGACTTATCCAAAAAATCAACGATTATGTCAAAATATCGGCGAAAAATGGCGGAAAATCAGCGATAGGCAAAAACAGCGAGAAAAGACGAAAAAATAGCAGCAAAGTCCGCAGCGAAGACACCACGTAGTGAAAGATCATTTTCCCAACATATTTCTTTCGTAATGAAATTGTCCAATATTTGAAAGAATACATAACCCAAAAAAGGTGCCCCTGATCCTTTTTGGGGCACCTTGGCTTTTATTCTTCCACCATAGACAGCTTAAAGATTACCGCGTTAAAATCGAGATACTGCCCGGATTTTCCTTGTTGCGGCACAAGGTCATCCAACAGCAGGCCGGCATACATCAGCTCATCCCCGTAAAATACTTTGCCGCTTCCTTCCAGCCTGTACTGCTTATCCGGAGCCAAGCCTTTAAAATACAGGCGTTCCCATGCCGGGTTCGGCTTTGCCAGCACCTGGTATCGCGCCGCAACCGCCTCTTTTTGATCAGGGGAAACAACCATCCAGCTTGTTACATTACCATCCCCTTCAAACGGGCTTTCAATACGGTAAAAATTTCCAAATTGCAGTAGTTTGCGGTTTTCTTTATAAAATGCAATCTGGTTCTTGACCGCTTGTTTTTCTTCATCGGACATCTTAGTTACATCAAGCTCGTAGCCGAATGTGCCAAAATACGCCACGGCAGCCCGTGTTTCAAGCGGAGTGAAGCGCCCGACCTGATGGTTTGGCACGGCCGACACATGTGCACCCATTGAGCTGAGCGGATAAACAAATGATGTGCCGTATTGGATTTTCAGGCGTTCCACCGCATCTGTATCATCGCTCGTCCATGTTTGCGGCGCATAATATAGGATACCCGGATCAAACCTGCCGCCGCCGCTTGCGCATGACTCAAACAAAACGTCCGGATAATCGGATGTCAGTCGGTCATAGAGACGGTACACCCCGAGAATATAGCGGTGGGCGGTTTCCTGCTGCCGCTCCGGTCCGCTCCCGGCAGAGTAAATCTCGCTCATATGCCGGTTCATATCCCATTTGATGTAAGACAAACTGCCTTCTTCAATTGCCGAGGAAATCCGTTCATACAAATAGTCCACCACTTCATCCCGGCTGAAGTCGAGCACATATTGGTTCCGCCCCGGTGACATCCTTCTTCCCGGCGTACGGATCACCCAATCCGGATGCGCTTGATAAAGTTCACTCCCGATCGAAACCATTTCCGGTTCAAACCACAAGCCGAATTTCAAGCCCAATCCCCGGATCCTTTCAGACAAGCCTTTCAATCCGTTCGGCAGCTTGCGCTTATCCACAAACCAATCTCCAAGAGAGGTTGTATCATCATCGCGTTTGCCGAACCAGCCGTCATCGAGTACAAACAATTCCACGCCAAGCTTTTTGGCCTCTTCCGCAATGGAAACAATTTTGTCTTCATTAAAGTCAAAATACGTTCCTTCCCAGTTATTGATCAAAACCGGGCGTTCCACATCCCGCCATTTGCCGCGGGCAAGCCTTTCCCGGTAAAATTTATGGAATGTTTGGCTCATGCCGGTAAGGCCGCAGCTTGAGAATATCATGACAGCTTCAGGCGTTTGGAAAGCCTGCCCGGGATCGAGCCGCCAGTTGAAATCAAATGGGTTGATGCCCATTGTCACTCTCGATACGTGGTAATCATCCACTTCTACCTGGGCGAGAAAATTGCCGCTATAGACAAGGCTGAAGCCATACACTTCGCCGAAATCTTCCGTCGTATCCGGCCGCCTCAAAGCAAAGAACGGGTTTTGCTGAGCGCTGCTTGCCGCCCGTGTGCTCGATATGCTTTGCACGCCTGGCTGCAGTTTCCGCTCGTACAGGTGCCGTTCCCTTGCCCAGGAGCCGGACAGTTGCATCATGACATATTCAGCATCCGGCAGATCAATCGACATGCTCATGGCAACCGGGAGCTCAATCGTCTGAGCCCCGCGGTTGAAAAATTTTACACTTCTTGTAATGGCATTATATTGATCAAACACCGTATAGAACAAGTGAAGATCCACCTGCAAAAGCTCATCCGTCAGTAAAATATCGAGCGTCTCCGCTTCTTCACTGCTTTCAACATATGTGGCAGGAAGGCCTTCCAATTTCGGCTTTCCTTTGATCAGCCGGTAGCCTTTGTATTCAAAATTTGTGATGCGGCTGCCGTTTGCCTGCTTAACCATATAGGCCGGGTACCTGAAGTCCCCTGTTCCGTATGCCGGATATTCCTGCTTCAATGTTGTCAGCGAAAAGTGCTGGTCATCCGGATAAACGTTTACAACATTGGGCCGGAAACGCGGTTCAAATAAATGCCCGAAGCTCTCCCGGTGGTTTATCCGTTTTCCGTAATACAGCTGGCCAAGCTGTTTGTTTTTCATCACGTGAAAAATATAGCTCGTATGCTGCGTTTGCAGATGAAATTCTTTATTCTCTTCATTGATGAAAATTGGCATATCAAACACTCCCGGCTCAAATAGTCTTAATCTTTATTTTACACGGACATCCTGGGTTCCTTTTACGGCTGCTGTAACAGGGCTTTCTGCAACTTTGTCCCGCTTTTTGAAATACAGCACGCCGGCAAACGAGACCACTGCAGCAATCAAAAGCCATAATGCCGTCATTGCGGTGAAGCCGTTTGCCCCTGCAAAGCCGAGTTTAGAGAATAAAATGTAAGCCGCAAATACCATGAAAATAATGAATCCACCCGCTTCATAACGGTGCTCCCATGGTTCAATTTCGACAAGGTTGTTGATTGGCATCACATAAGGCGTTTCCCGCGGTTTCATTTTGCCGATGACCAGCATCATCGCACAGCTGATCACGAACAGAATCGCTTCTTGGTACAAGAAACTCATTTCAGGCTTAATGATCAATTGGAGCACAGCATAGGTGCCGACAAAGAACACGAGGGAAATTTTTGCCGCAATGGCCGGAACACGTTTTGTCACATAACCCATGAAAATCACAGTGAAAATCGGCACATTAAAGAAGCCGCTTACAACTTGGACATACTGGAATAAACCATCCGGCGCATACATGATGAGCGGTGCAATGAACATGGAAACAATCCCAAGCAAAAATCCGAACCGTTTCCCGTTCCTTACAATTTCTTGGTCTGTTTTTCCTTTGCCGAAAAGCGGTTCATACACGTTTAAGGCAAACAAAGTCGCCGTACTGTTGATGACACCGTTGAATACGCTTAAAACGGATCCGAACATGACTGCTGCGAAAAAACCAACTAACGGCGCCGGCAGCACTTTATTCACCAATTGCGTATACATTAAGTCTGGGTTTGTTGTTTTACTGCCCAGCAGTTGGAATGCAATAATCCCCGGAATACATACAACGATTGGCGTCAGGACTTTGAAAAAACCTGCAAGCATAACGCCTTTTTGCCCTTCTTTCAGGTTTTTCGCCGCCAATGCCCTTTGGATAATCGACTGGTCTGTGCCCCAATAATAGAAGTTTACGAGAATCAAACCGGTAAGTGCAGCGCCAAACGGCACAACATCATGATTGTTTCCGATCGCGTTAAATTTTTCAGGTGTTGCGGTGAACAAATGAGACAAGCCTTCACCAAAGCTGCCGTGGCCAAGCGCAAGCAAGCCGAAAATCGGAACAAGCAGCCCGCCGATTAATAAGCCGATGCCATTGATCGTATCCGAAATGGCGACCGCTTTTAATCCGCCGACAATCGCATAAAAGAAACCGATAATACCGATGCACCAAACGGTAATCCAAATGCTTGCTTCATAGCTGAGCCCGAAGTTTTCCTGAATATGGAACATCCTAGTAATCGCAATGGCCCCGGAATAAAGCGTAATTGGAATCGCATTCAAAATAAACATCAACAGGAAAAGAAAAGATACAATGCCTTTTACTTGCTTATCATAACGGCTCTCCAAAAAATCCGGGATGGTCGTAATCCCTTGTTTTAAATATCTCGGCACCAATAGCAGCGCTACAACAACAAGCACAAAACCTGAAGTAACTTCATACGCCATATTCGTCATATTTCCGCTGAAAACCTGGGCACTCATGCCGACAAAGTTGGTAGCGCTTAAGTTTGTGAGCAATAAAGAAGCCCCGATCACACCACCGGTCAAACTTCTGCCCCCGAGAAAATAAGAGCCTTTCGATTCATTTTTATTGAAGCCGCGCATTTTCATATATGTATATGCAGCGACAAAACCAAGGACAAAAAGAAACGAAAGTATCGTAAAAATCTGCATAGCTGTATCCTCCTAAATAATATTCATTGGAATAATAAAGTTCAATCGCTGTACGGATTTCAGTATGCAACATTCCTCCTTTTCAACGGTCAACTACGATCATGTCCTGCTTAAAAATTAGAAACCGATTTCATATTTGTATTCTACCTTCTTTTCAGTAAAACTTCAATATAATTTTACTAAAAAATATTTGGTTATTTTCCTATTATTTTTTATGCAGATCTGCAGAAAAGCAGAACCGTATACTTTTATGAAACTGCCTCGATCCAAACAAATGCCCCTCCGCTTTTCTTAGAGGGGCCTGATTTCGCGCCCTATTCTTTTATCATTTGAAAAATTTTTACGTCCTGCGGGGCCAGCTGAACGGTTTGCGATCCGGTCCGGCCGTGAATCAGCTCAACATATTGGCCGCCCAGCTTTACAAACTGATCCTTGTCTGAATGATTCAGCAGGAACAAATATTTTTCATTCCCTTTCTTGCGTATGACCGCTTCCACGCCGGCAGGAACATCCAGCACCGGGCGGACATCCGCTTCATGCAAAATATCTTTGATGAGATCCGACAAATACCGTTCATCCGGATGTGTCCCGATATAATACGCTTTGCCATTCCCATATGCATTTACCGTCACAGCCGGGGATCCCGCCAAATAGCCGTCTTTAAAATACGCCAGCGCTTTTGCACCTTTCAGATGGATTTTTTCTTCCCAAATTTGGATGTCCGCATCGCCGTAACCGGTCCGGATTTGATGGACTGCACCTTTTTCCATCGGCGCAAATTCTTCGACATAGATGCCGAGCATGTCGCGGTAAGCGCCCGGGTAACCGCCGAGATACACACGGTCATTTTCATCCGTAATGCCGCTGAAGAAATTCGTGACATAAATACCGCCGTTTTCCACGTAGGCTTTTGCTTTATCCGCAAACGCTTTTGTTACCAGGTAGCTTGCCGGCGCAAAAACAACTTTATAACGGTCCAATTTTTCATTCGGATGAATAAAATCTACGCCGATATTTTGCGTATGGAGCGCCCTGTAAAACGGCAGAAGCTGCTTGATATATTTCACCAATGCGCTAGGTTTCGAATCCAGTTCAAGCGCCCACCAGTTTTCCCAGTCAAATACCATTGCAACGTCCGCAACATAATCCGAACCGATAACTTTCTGCAAGTTTTTCAGCTCATTGCCAAGCTGGACGACTTCCTGGAAATTCCGGCTTTCTTCATCTCCGGAATGTGGCACCATCCCGCTGTGGAATTTTTCCGCGCCGCCCTGGGATGCCCGCCATTGGAAAAACATGATGCCGTCCGCCCCGTGCGCCACGGCTTCATAACTCCAGAGCCGCATCTGCCCTGGTGTTTTCACGGCATTTTGCGCACGCCAGTTGACTGCGCCCGCCGCCTGTTCCATCAACAAAAACGGTTGCTTTTTCAAACTCCGCATTAAATCATGGGCCATAAACTGCGCATACGGAATATGGTCGAAAGGATCCGGATATGCATCCCATGTCACGACATCCATTTCTTTCGCCCATTTAAAGCCGTCAATCGGTTTATGTAGCCCCATTAAATTCGTCATCACCGGCACATCCGGCGTATATTTTTTGATGATATCACGCTCCATCTTATACAGCTTTAAAAGCGAATCATCCATAAAAGCCTTGTAATCAAGCTGCTGTTTCGGATTGGCGAATGTCGGCGTTCTTCCCGGCAAGCAGATTTCTTCCCATTCATAATAACGTTGGCTCCAAAAATCGGTCGACCAGCTTTGGTTTAAGTTTTCAATCGTCCCGTATTTTTCTTTCAACCACTGCTGGAATGCGTGCTTACAATGATCGCAGTAGCATTCGGAAATATGGCAGCCGTATTCGTTGTTCACATGCCACATCACAAGCGCCGGATGGTTTTGATAACGTTCCGCAATTTTCTCAACCAGTTTTCCGGCAAGCCGCGCATAGTCTTTGCTGTTCGGGCAATAATGCTGGCGCGACCCAGGCAAAAGCCTGGTTCCATTGATGTCAATCGGCAGCGAGTCCGGATATTTCCGCGAAAGCCAGGCCGGCGGCGCCGCAGTGGCAGTGGCAAGATTCGCTCCAATGCCATTTTCTGCCAGCATGTCCATGATTTTATCAAGCGTCGAAAAATCGTAAGTCTCTTCATTCGGCTGCAGCCTTGCCCAGCTGAAAATATTGATGCTTACATAATTGACGCCGGCTTTTTTCATCAAGCGCATGTCTTCTTCCCAAACCGATTCATCCCACTGCTCAGGATTGTAATCTCCGCCGTAGTAAAATTTCTTTTGTTTTGTTGGCATGGTTTCCCCTCGATTCTTCATTTTTTGATAACGATTGCAAAAAACGGTAAATATTTTAGGAAAAAAAATATATTTTTTCCTAAAATGAAGTATAGACCGATTCTAATTATTTGTAAATGATATCGCTTCCAAATAATTTAAATGACTTAATCGCAAGGCTCGAATCTTTCCGGAATATTCAATGGTCAATGGCAAATGAGTATGACTTAGTGGATATCGTTGGGCAAAAAAAGTAAAGATGCATGGGATGATTTCATCTAATGCGTTGTTGATAAAGATCCTTACGCCATCTACCTTTCCATTCATAACTGGCATCACCCGCCGTTGCACAATACAAATACAAGCCATTGGTACAACCACACAAAACCAAATATTACACACGCCACCATTCAGCATGATGACTTATTCTTTGTCCCAAAATGGATGAAAAAATTGAAAAAGCCAGTCATAATCAATGAGTGCTGGTATGAAGGCAATCTAACAACGGCCGGGGAAACATGACACCCAAGAAACTGGTGCAACAATTTTGGGAGGGTGTCGCCGCGGGACATATGTCACCCATGGAGAAACTTATTTAAATGAAGACAGCACCATTTGGTGGGCCCATGGCGGAAAGTTATCCGGAGAAAGCCTGGAAAGGATGCGTTTTTTAAGAAGCATAATGGAAGCAGGAGGACCAAAAAGACTGTTACATGGCGAAGACCTTTTGGTTCATTCAATGAAATGATCCTCCTGTTTTGATATAGACATGAAGGTTAAAATCAAATCTCGAATTCAAGACAATAAGAATGATGAAAAGATATAGCACAACTTTGGCTATATCCTCTCATCGTTTCTTCGTCCTTCACTTAAATAAATAGATATTTGCGTGTCGACTTTTTAAAAGCTCACTGTTGCCCTTTTTTCACCCATTCCGCAACTTGAACCGTCCGCTTCGCCTGATGTTTGACAGCGGCTTGTACATCATCTTTCATTTTTCCGTCTTCACCAACAGTGACACTGGTGCCATACGGATTGCCGCCGGCTGCAAATAATGCAGGATCCGTATAGCCCGGTGCTGCAATAATCGCACCCCAGTGCATCATTGAAGTATACAATGATAAGATGGTTGCTTCCTGTCCTCCGTGCGGGTTTTGAGCAGAAGACATGGCACTTACAACTTTGTTGACTGTTTTTCCGGAAGCCCATAACCCGCCTTGCATATCCAAAAATTGTTTCATTTGCGAAGGCATATTGCCAAAGCGGGTCGGAACACTAAAAATAATGGCGTCTGCCCACTCAATATCGGCTGAAGTGACAACAGGAATGTCTTTGGTTGCTTCTGTTGTACGTTTCCATCCTTCATTTCCTTCAACAACCGATTGCGGCGCCAATTCTTGGACTTTAAAGATTTTAACTTCTGCACCGGCTTCTTCAGCAGCTTCTGCAGCCCATTTGGCCAATTGAACATTCGTTCCACCCATGCTGTAAAAAATAACTGCTAATTTCACATTTGTCATTTTTTTCGTCTCCTTTATTGATTGATTTCCAAATTATTTGGATAAAAACCCCATTGGTATTCACAATCTCTATTATTCCTCATATCCGAGGAATTAAGCAGTTGTTTTATTTGATATATAAAATGAATCATTTCCGCTTGATCCGTATCAAATCCCTCACTGGACAGATATATTCCGGCCCTTTTCCTTTATAAAGAAAACATGACCGTCGACCAGCATCTTTATCTTGAAATCAAGATTTTTTTCAAATTGATCTCTTATTTTCTCCAAAAGGTGCACCAGCAATCCTGATAGATCCGCGCGTCTAATGCAAAGAAACTTTCTCTCATGTTTCTTCTTAAGTGAGGCAAGAAACGGATGGTTTTCCTGCCTTTCTTAAAAAACTTCTAAAAATCATGAATACTAGTGAATCTCTTTAGAAAGCTGCAGCTAGAAAAAGATATCGGACAAATACGGACACTTTACCTCGACCAATATGTCTAAGCGATTTATCTTCAATTCATATATCTTTACTTCAAGATAATAATAAGCCACCCATTGTTTGTTGTCAAGTATTTACGATTTCATTGCTCTGAGGAATCATAAAAGCGGTTAATAAAACGCACGGGTTGATTCCCTCCCTTCATATGTTGAAGCTCCATCCATACGGAGTACCGCATCCAATTTTTGCCGGAATCCATCGGGTTGACTGATGATAAAAACCAGAGCGGTACTACATTGGCCAGATAGACATTTCTTCTTATAAAATATCCAGTACGGCGGCTTTATTCTTATACAATGAAATCAAAGGAAAAAAAGCCCGGAGATCGTCTCCAGGCCCGTTTCTAAACAATGATTATTCCGCTCTTTCCATCAAACGCTCCGCACCCGCTGCTTTCTTCCCGTACACAAAATAATAAAGGAACACACAGATGAAGATCACGGCAGCCATAATGGCGTACAATCCGTGGTAGCCGGCAAACGGGACCAATAGTCCGAGCAGGAATGGCCCGACCCCGACGCCCGCATCCAGGAAAATAAAGAACGTCGATGTCGCAAGCCCGATACGGTGTTTCGGCGATACTTTGACTGCAATCGCCTGGCCGCTTGAAGAGAACGTCCCGTAACCGAGGCCGACAAAAATGCCAGCAAGCAAAATCATGAACCCTTGATCAGCCTGATTCAACAGCAGGAGGCCAACTGCGAACAAAATAAACGACGGATACATCACGAAATTCTCGCCTTTTGTGTCAAACCAGCGCCCGGTAAACGGTCTTGATACAAGGACGGTCCCGGCATAGACGATAAAGAAAAAGCTGGAGATATCGACGAGATTCATTTCTTTTGCATAGGAAGTGAGGAAAGACAAAATGCTGGAATAGCCAAGCCCGACAAACGCGCTGATGATGGCGATCGGGAATACTTTCGGTTCAAAGAAATTGCCAATCTTGAGTCCTTTCATTCTTTCCAGTTCCATTTTGGACAATTCGATCTTCGGCACATTTAAGAAGATCGACGAAACAAAACTCAATGCAAGCAGCACGAGGCATAAAATAAATATCATATTGAAACCGGCATGTCCGATCATAAACATGCCGACAAACGGTCCGACAGCCGCAGCCAGCGTTACGCTCAACGCATAATAACCAGTCCCTTCCCCCCTGCGTTCATTCGGGATAATCCCCGCCACGATCGTCCCGGTTGCGGTTGAAGCAATCCCGAGTGCCGCACCGTTTAAAAAACGGACAGCTAGCAACACAGCAAGATTTTCAGTAAAAAAGTAAAACAGCGTAATGATTAAAATCGAAATAAAGCCGATATACAGCATTTTTTTCCTGCCGATCCGGTCAATCGACCTGCCCGCAAAAAGCCGCGCGATTAAAATCCCGACGACAAAAATGCCCGATGCCAGCCCGGCAATACTTGGTGAGGCATGAAATTGTTCCGTTGCATAAAGCGTAATGGTTGCCATCAATAAATAAAAAGTAAAATAAAGAAAAAAGTTTGCGGTCGAAACAATTAAAAAATCTTTCGTCCATAATTTCGGCCTGTTCAATGTATCTCCTCCCCTTGATCATTCAAATTTTCCCTGATTTGCGGAAGCAGTTCGAATAATATCTTTTGTTGTGCTTCCGGAATCCCCTTCATGGCCTGCCGTTCCAAACTTGTGATTTCCGTACGGCAGGCCAGGTAAATGCCTTCCCCTTTTTCCGTCATGTGGATCACTTTTTCGCGACGGTCTTTCCCCGGGATCTGCTCGACAATTCCCTGTTCTTCCAGCCTGTGCACCATCCTTGTCACATTCGGCCTTTCGACTTCATAGTATTTGCAGATTTCAACAAGCGTGCAGGGTCCGAAATTCCGCACGTAAAAAATGACCTGCCAAAGCGAATACGACAAATCATATTCCCCCAGCAATCCGTTCAGTTTTTTGACCAATGGCCGGTATAAACGAATATAGCGGTAAAAAAATCCCTGCATAAGGAAACCTCCTTGATCACTTGTTGTCCGATTGCTGTTTTAAATGACCGTGTGTCGTCCGGTATGCGAATCTGGCTCCCGGATTGCTCTTGTCCCGATGCTTTCCGGCCATCCACAACCGCGGCGTCCCCCGGAAATGACCGGCCCCAAGCGAAAAAGAATTCAAACTTATTCGTTACCCTAAGTAATATTTCACGAAAATAAATATACAGAGTTTTTCAGCCAGTGTCAATGGGCGAGTGTATAAAAAGGCAGATGAAAAGTTTTTTTCATAATCGTCTTTTCATTATATAATTGAAATAGATTTATTGCGTTTGTCCACAGCGGTGAAACAATCAATACGGAGGAAACACAATGATTGAAGTAATTACATATGCCGATATCACGGTACGGCTTCCCGAAAAAAATCATTATGAAGCATTTATCAAGGAGCTTTTCGCCAAACTTGAGCCGCATATCAAATCCGAACAAATTATCTCGATATCAAAACCAAGTATAAATCCGGATAACATGGCGATTGAATCCAGCGTTCTTGCCAAACTGATGCTGTATATTCCCGAAAAAACACCAGGACTGAAAGTAGAAGAATATATCGATGATATTGTACCTTTCCTTAAGCGTCATATTCCGAAATGCGATAAAGTCGCAAGCACGAAAATAGTACAAATGAAAAGAATGATTGAATGACAAACAAATATCGCCAGCTTTATAACTTGTTAAAAAGATGGCGATATTTGTTTGGTGTTATGCCTTCTATTTTTTTAAAAGTAGCGATAAAGTGGCTCGTATCATTAAATCCGACTGCTTCTGCCACTTCTTTTAAAGAAAGTTCGGAACTTGCGTATAACAGTTTCTTTGCCTCGCGTATCCGGATATTGATCAAAAAGGCATACGGGCTGACGTTAAACGCTGCCTTGAATAAAGAGGTTAAATATTGGGGGCTCATTTGGGCATAATCCGCGATTTCCCTTAGGCCGATATTTTCGGAATACATCGTTTCCAGCCATTGTACAATAGACCTCATCCGATCCACGTTTTGAGAACCTTTATTGCGAAACTGATTATATTTTTTCAGTAAAATAAGGAAATGGTATAAGTACTCCGAAGAATCCAACCTGGAAAGTTCATTGTCTTTCTTTACCGTATCCAGAATTTTTTCAATCGTTTTAGAAAAAGCCAGTTCCGCGCTCTCAATGTACATTGATGAAAAATTGATCTCAAGGGAATTCATGATGGCTTCGGTAACGTCCCCGCCAAAAGTGATATAGAGCGTCGACCAGTCGCCTTCGTTCGCATAGTATGAATGGGGAGTAAATGGTGTCAAAAGAATGCCTTTTCCCGGGGTTAACAAATATTCCTGACCCCCATACGTAAAAACACCTTCACCTTTTACCGTTTGTAGCCAGTGGTAATAAGGATAACCTTCAGGCCTTGCGAAATCCTCTTCCCTCGGGTTATAACCGACGCTTTCAATAAATAAAGGAAGCGGTTTTCCTACTGATAAAAAGGTATAGCGCTTTTTCTCCCCATTCATTCTTCCTGCTCACCTGCCATTCTACTTCTCTATTTTAATGACCGAAACCCCATATGGCTTCAAAACAAATTCGTTCTTCATCCGGTTGCCGGACAACATTTCAACGCCATCAAATCCGGCTGGCAATCCCATCTTTACTTCTGCTTCATTAAAATTCATTATAAAAATATATTCGTGATTTTTACCCGTTCTCTTTGAAACACTTACGCCATCCGGAAGTTCAACATTCAGCACTTTTTGCAGCTGCAATTTTTCGATTAATATCCGGTAAAAATCATCAAGGCATTTCTGCTCAAAATGGGCAGCCATATAATAGGCTTCGCCATGTTTTAATCGTTTTACCGTCAAAGCCGCTCCGCCTTTGTAAAAATCGTTTTCATATTCAGCCAGTACATGGGCTGTTTCCGGGTGAATGATTTCACAATAATCTTTGACTTCATACTTACCCTTCAGCGGAAAGTAACCGTTTTTATTCATTATAATTGTATTTTTCTCTTCATCATATAAGGAATCGATTTCTTCCGACCAAATTCCCAATAAATTCCGCAACGGTCCAGGACTTCCGCCCAAGAAGCAGAGATCATTTTCATTGACCATTCCGCTCCAATAGGTCATCACCAGGGTACCGCCTTTTTTCACAAAAGACTCCAGCCGTTCTGCCGTGCCTGCCCTGACCATGTACAACATCGGGGCAATAATAAGTTTGTAATCATCCAAATGTTTTTCCGGTGATATCACATCTACAGAAATGCCTTGTTTTCGTAACGATTGATAATGTTCCTGGCAAAGTTGGATATAATCTTTACGACCCAGTTTCAAAGCCTGTGCATCATCAATGGCCCACTGGTTTTCCCAGTCATAGATTACAGCCGCTTCTGACTGGATCGTTGTCCCGGAAATTTCTGAAATTTCCTCCAAAGCTTTACCAACATCTGCTACTTCTTGAAACACACGTGTATGTTCATGACCGGCATGGCTGACAACGGCGCCGTGGAATTTCTCCGGTCCCCCCCGGCTTTTCCGCCATTGGAAATACAAATTAGAATCCGCGCCGTGGGCAATGGACTGCAAGGAAGACAGCATATGTATGCCCGGTTTTTTCATTTTATTCACTTGATGCCAATTCACAAGGCTCGGCGTATTTTCCATCACGAGAAACGGCTGGTCTTTTTTCATTGAACGGTACAGGTCATGCATAAACCCTACATCCGCAGCCAACTCCGCCGTTGCCTGCATTGGAATGTGCCAAGCCGGATAAGCATCCCAGGAGACAACATCCACTTCTTTTGCAAACTTATGGTAATCAAGGCCAAGGTAAGGGCCCATATGAGGATAGTCCCCCATAAAGTTTGTTGTAACCGGTATATCCGGTGTGACTTCCCTCAGTGGCGCAATTTCGTTCAAATAAAAATCGATTGTCTGGTCCGTCACAAAACGTTTCCAATCCAAGTTTTGCGCATGGATGGCATTTTCGCCCTGCGGAGCCGGAGATTGGATTTGTGACCAGTCCGTAAAAGTGTGACTCCAAAAAGCGGTCCACCATTCATGGTTCAGCCGTTCCAAACTTTGATATTTCTTTTTCAGCCAATTCCGGAACGCTTCCTGGCAAAGGTCACAGTGGCATTCTCCGCCGTACTCATTGGAGACATGCCACATGATAAGCGCCGGATGATCTTTATATCTCTCAGCAAGCAGCCGATTGATGTTCCGGGTCTTTTCCCGGTAAACGGGCGATGTATAGCAATGGTTGTGGCGCTTGCCAAATAAATTCCGTTTCCTATCCGGGCCCACGCGGAGCACCTCTGGATATTTTTGTGCCAGCCACGCCGGCCTTGCCCCGCTCGGTGTGGCAAGAATCACGTGTGCCCCCTGTGCAGCGAGCCTGTCCATGATGTCATCCAGCCAGCCAAAATTGTATTTTCCTTCTTCAGGCTCAATCGCACTCCAACCGAAAATATTAAGAGAAAACGTATTGCAATGGGCCAATTGCATCAGGCGGAAATCTTCCGAGAGGATTTCCGGATAATCGAGCCATTGTTCAGGGTTGTAATCACCGCCGTGCAAGAAACCTTTCACTTTTTTGCGGACGGTGGAATATCGATTGTTCATATGCGTGTTCTCCTTAAAAATTTGTGTTTACTACTTGACAGCACTTCCAAGCATTCCCGAAATGAATTGCTTTTGAAGAACTAAAAAGAAAATTATGATTGGAATAGTGGCAATGGTAATGCCCATCATCACTTGGCCGTAATCGATAATGGATATACCGATTAAACTCGACAAAGCAACTGGGAATGTATACATATCACTGGAGGTCGTAGCAACGAGCGGCCACATGAAGTTATTCCACTGCATCATGAATAGATAGATGGCAGTGGCAGCCAGTGCCGGTTTCATGGAAGGTAGCACGATCCGAAAAAAAATCCTCAATTCTCCCGCACCGTCAATCCGTGCCGATTCAATCAGCGCATCCGGAAAAGCAAGGAAATTTTGCCGCATTAAAAAGATCGCAAACGGATAGCAAAGCTGCGGCACAATCAGCGCAAAGTACGTGTTTAATAGATGCAGTGAGCCCAGCATCCTGAATAAGGGGATTAATGTAGCCTGATAAGGAATCATCATCGAAAGCATCAGCACGGTAAAGATGATCTTGTCGCCCTTGAACCTGAATTTCGATAACGCGTAAGCAGCAAGTGTACAAACGGTTAAAGACAACAAAACAAACATCAGGGAAACAAACAATGAGTTGAACAACACACGGTAAATCCCGATTGAATCATTCAAGTTATGAAGATTTTCCATTAACCGGTTCCCGAACGATAATGTCGGCGGATTGGTAAACATTTTACTTGTATTATTCGTTGCACCCACTAACATCCAATAGAAAGGAAAAATTGATATAAAGAGCGCAATAATCAAAGGGACATATAAACCAATCGTATCTCTGATCCTGCGTATTCTGCTGGTCGGCATCGTCAATCATCTCCTGTCACTTTCATCTGAATGTACGACAAAATGCCTACAATAATTACGACCACATAGGCAATTGCCGAAGCATATCCGAAATCAAAATATTTGAACCCGTTCTGGTAAATATACAACCCAAGTGTCATCGTGCCGTTCGCCGGGCCGCCTTTTGTCAAGTTGTAAGGTTCATCAAACAATTGAAGCGTTGAGATCGTTGAGATGATGGCTGTAAATAAAATAACCGGCTTTAACTGCGGCACGGTAATATTGAAAAATTTTCTAATCCTGCCGGCTCCATCAAGTGAAGCTGCTTCGTAAAGTTCTTCCGGAATATTTTGCATAGCCGCAAGATAAATGACCATGTTATAGCCTGTCCATCTCCACGTCAAAGCGAGAATAATGGATACCTTTGCCCAAAACGGATCTGTTAACCAAGGGATCTTATGGATTCCGAATAAACCAAGAAAGTCGTTAATCAAACCGCTGTCCTGCAGCAATATCGAAAACAAAATGGAATACGCAACAAGCGATGTGACAGCCGGCATAAAAAATCCAACCCTGAAAAATCCGCGCAGTTTAAGCAGCTGGCTGTTTAGAGCCGAAGCGAGGATTAAAGCCAAAATTAACATAATCGGCACTTGGATAATTAGAATAATAAACGTGTTATACAATGCCTTTAAAAATACAGAATCATGGAATAATCTGATATAGTTTGCAAAACCGGCAAAAACATATCTCCCTCCATCCATTTTTTGAAAGCTGAGAAGCAGGGAGGAAATAATCGGGTATATCGTAAAACATAAAAACAATATAACTGCCGGGGCGACAAACCAATACGGAATCATTTTACTTCTGCTCAATTTACCCACCTCACTAAGAAACAGCAGATAACAAGAACTTCTCGTTATCTGCTATCGGTTTCCGTTTACTGCACGTGGTTTTCAACACGTTTCTTCGCGGCATTTACAGACGTTTTCACATCTTTGCCTCTGACAATTTCCGCCTGCATGTTAATGGCTTCGTCCCGTCCTACAGCATCATTAGCCGTATATAATACGGAAGGAATTTTCTTCATTTCACCAGAGAAGAACGTCCATACTTTTTGGTTGCCAAAATATTTTTCAGGCTGTGTGAATAAGCTTGATTTATAAACCGGCAGATAGCTCGGGAATAAGCCGCCCTTCATTGCTAATTCCTGCGCGTTGTAATTGGTTGTGAAATATTTCAGGAAATTATAAGTAGCATCGATATTTTTGCTTGATTTCGAGATGACGAAGGAACTTCCGCCCTGGTTCGCTGATCGGCTTCCGCCTTCTTCAAAGGCAGGCAGATTCATGACTCTCCATTTTCCGGACAACTTCGGCATTTGCTGTTCCAATGTTCCAACCAGCCATGCACCGGCAATCGCTGTTGCAGTCTTGCTGTTCTGCAGCGAAGATACCCACGCGTTCCAGCCGGATGCGCCTAACAAAATTTTATTGTTTGCCATATCCTGCAAAAGCTGGGCAGCCTTGATCGATTCCGATGTCCCTAAATTGGCATTCCCGTTTTTGTCAAAATATCCCAACCCTTGCTGGCTCAATAAAATTGTGTATACGGTAATATCTGTGTTGTCATAGCTGAGCATGTCCACGCCCGTTTTTGCCTTGATTGTTTTACCGGCTTCAATATAATCGTCCCAAGTTTTAATGCTGTTTGGATCCACGCCGGCTTTTTCAAAAATATCCTGACGGTAGAACAAACCGACCGGACCCGCATCAAAAGGAAGCGCATAAAGGTCGCCTTTATAGGTTACACTGTCCAGTTTATATTTTGGAAAATCCTTCGCGTACTTTTTCTCAAATCCTTTACTTGAAATGTTCACGAAAGCGTTCGGAAATTTTTCAAGGTAACCGTTAATGCCGTCATCTACCAAAAGTGCCGCATCCGGAAGCCCCTGCCCCTGCGCCTGCAGTCCGGTGGTAAATTTTGAACGGATGTCATCATTTGCCATTTCTACAACTTTAACATTAAAATTCGGATGGTCTTTCTTATACGTTGCAGCCGCTTTTTTCAGCAGCGGGACGTTAATGTTCGTTGCCCAAATCGTAATGGTAGTATTTTTGCCGCCGCTTGAACTACTGCTGCCGCATCCTGAAAGCGCCAACACAAGGATGCACATGAAACTGGCTAAAATTGCGATCGATTTCTTCACCATCATTTCCTCCTATTCTTTTTAAAAATATAAAAACCTTAAACAAAATAACTGCTGCAGCCGATGGGGCTCTCTTCGCTACACATCGATTATAAAACGTTTTCATATTCATTTGAATATAATAATCAACCAAAAAAATATAAAAATATTAAACTTGGCTATTTTTTTGATATTCTTATATTCATACATAGAAAAAGGGCTGCCGCTTTTGCAGCAACCCCGGAAACGAATCTACATTAATTACGTTTTACAATAATTGGCCGGTTTTCCTTAAATACGTTCAAAGACGGCAGCGCATTGCCATTAAAATCAAATAAGGCTTGATTCTCCCATCCGTCTCCGCCGCCGGAAATCCACCCGGCACCAGGAACCGGTATCCAGGCCGGTTCCCAATAAAAGAAGCCCAACCCGCGCTCGTCCGGAACACTATAAATAGTTTTCATTAAGTCTTTCAGGAATTTTGCCTGGCCCTGCACAGACACATCACAACCTTCAACGGCATCACTTGCAATAAACACATTCGGCTCATTGTCCGCCTCCTGCAAAGTGTAGGCATAAGCTGTTTCCGCGATGACGACGTCTTTATTGTATCTTTGGCTGATATCGTTCATATTGTTTTGCAAATCGGCAAGTGCACCATTCCAATACGGGTAATAGGAAAGCCCAATGACGTCAAACGGCACTCCCCTAGCCGCGAGTTGATCAAAAAACCAACGCGATTTGCTGTTGTCTCCCCCGCCATCAATATGCATCATGATTTTAACATATTTCGGGTCAATCTGGTCATAAACACCTTGGACACCTGCTTTTAACAATACTGCAAGTTTGTCAAAATCGCCCGATCCTTCTCCCCATGTCTTGCCATCCGGCCAGAGGATTCCGCTTGTTATTTCATTTCCAATTTGAACCATATCCGGTGCAGCACCGGCTTCTTTCAATGCCCTACTACTTTGCTCGTATAATCACGAACCGCAGCAGTTAATTGGTCAAAATTCAAGTTTTTCCAGGCTGCCGGCTTGCTCTGTTTTCCCGGATCAGCCCAAAAGTCAGAGTAATGGATATCGAAGCAAAAACTTAAATCCCCTTGTCTTTTCCCTTTTTGCAACTGCGATCGTATTGGACAAATCATTGTAACCGTTAGCCTGCACAGGGTTATACCACAGTCTGAGGCGGATATAATTCACCCCGTGTTTCTTTAAGATCTTCAGCAATCTTCCTGCTTTCCATAGTCATAATATTTGCCGCCGTGGTCTTCAATTGCTTTTAATGTAGAAATATCTGCCCCTTTGATAAAAGTCTCTTTCAGCGTTTCCTTATTAGATTTCGCATAGGAATCACCGGAATTGGAGAACCATGCGCCCGCCATCACAACCAGAACCGTTATTACAGCATCCACAGAATTTAACATTTTCCCCATCAGTCTATCCCCCTTATTTTTCTGGTACCTTATCGGTTCAAACTATAGAGCGTTTTCATTTTACTGAATATATAAAAACATCATTTGGGGATATGAAGATATGAAAATAAAAAAGAGGACTGCAATGTTTCAACATGTTAAGTAGTCCTCTTTAACATATTTCTTTATTTAAGTCCAATACCTTTTCGAATGTAAGAATAATTTTTTCATGGGAGGTGCTGTATATAAACTTATCCCCTTTAGATTTCAGCAATTCATTTGTCGTATCTTTTTCTGTCATTGTCCCATTGAGTGCTACTCCTTCAATGATTTCTTGCCCCGTTCCCCATCATTGATGATAATGCTATTAACTTAACAAAATTCGGATACCTGCCCTTATTCCGGCCATTTCATACTAGATCTATCCTTGTATTGAGTTTTGTTAAACAACAGAAATAATCCATTTAATCTCGGCAAGTGCTCTTATTCTCTTTGACTCCAGATCTTTGAACCAGATAAAATCATATCTCTTTTCCTACTATAAGAAAAAGGGAAGCTCTCCCCTATTAAAATACATCCTGATCCGACAAGATAACCACGCTCACTTCTCCAAAATCCTCCCGCAGACCGCTTCCGTTACTTCAGCCGTTGTAGCCGTCCCGCCGATGTCCGGCGTCTTAATGCCTTTTGCAATCACCCATTCGACAGCCTCCAATATTTTTCCACCCAGTTCTGTTTCGCCGAAATGGTCGAGCATCATCTTTGCCGTCCAAATCTGCCCGATCGGGTTGGCGATGCCCTTTCCGGCGATGTCCGGCGCCGAGCCGTGGACCGGTTCAAACATCGATGGGTATTTTCCGTTCAGATTAATATTTGCTGACGGGGCAATACCGATACTACCCATGATCGCACCACCGATGTCTGTTAAAATATCACCGAACAAATTGCTTGCGACAATCACATCAAACAATTCCGGCTTAATCACAAGAAACGCGGACAGGGCATCAATATGCGTACTGTTTACGGCGACATCGGGATAATCCGCTTTCAATTCGTTAAACACTTCATCCCAAAACGGCATGGTGTGGAAAATGCCGTTTGATTTCGTTGCGCTTGTCAGACGCCGGTTGCGTTTTTGCGCAAGCTCAAAAGCATAGCGCATCGCCCGCTCGGTACCTTTTCTCGTAAAAATGGCGTTTTGAATCGCGATTTCATCTTCGCCTTTATGAATCCTGCCGCCGACTTCGCTGTACTCGCCCTCGCTGTTTTCCCGTACAACGACAAAATCAAAATTTTTCGGATCGGCAAGCGGCGAGTTTAACCCTTTGAAATACTTTGCCGGCCGGATGTTGAGCACCTGCTCAAACCCGCGCCGGATTTTTAGCAGCAGCCCCCACAACGACACATGATCCTCCACCAGCCGCGGATTGCCGACTGCCCCGAGAAAAACGGCCTCGTAATCTTTTAAAATTTCAAGCCCGTCATCCGGCATCATCTTTCCGTGTTCGATGTAAAAATCGCAACTCCACGGGAACTCGGTAAACTCAAATTTGATCCCGCCATGCAGTTCCGCCGCCGTGTGCAACACCTTGACCGCAGCAGGTACAACCTCTTTTCCAATCCCATCCCCGGGAATGACGGCGATGTGGTATGTTTTCATAAAGATTCCCTCCGTAAAAGCGCTGTCATCCCTATCATTTTAACATAATTAATTGGTCAACCACCTATCGAAATCAACCTTATTTACTATTTTAAGGAAGCAATAAAGGGGTAAGATAAACATAATGATCAATTTAGGAAACACTTATGGAATTTTTTAACGGGTTATTACTTAATCTTATGTTTTGGACACTTGTGACCATTGTAATAAAAGCCGTGATTCACTAGGATTAGTCTTCCTATATCAAAAACCCATGCCCCCAGCATGGATTTTAATTAGTCCCCTATTGATTTCGCATTTTCCGGAGCCGCTGTTTTCAGCATCGGGAAAACAAAGAACAGGCCGATGATAAAAAACAGGGCGGCCAGTTCAAATACAGCGGTAATTGACAGCAGTTCCTTTAAAAGGCCGGCCAAGCTCATCGTAATCACCATGGAGCCGGTAAATAACGGGCTCAATGTGCCGTTGACCCTGCCGATGAAGTCCGCTTCCGTATTTTGCAGGATCATCGTGTTGATGCCGATTTGGATGCATGGCATGAAGAAGCCTGCGAGCAATTCCGCAGTAAGCGTCAGCCAGAGGGAAGTCGACGCGCCGATCACCGCAAGCCCTACAGCATTTGCAAGCATCCCAGTTAAAAGCATTTTTTGCGGCGGCGTGGATTTTGAAAAAGCCATTGAAAAGGCCCCGCCTGTGATCATGCCGACTCCGTTGACCATTACGAGCCACTGCAAATTTTCTTTCGGCAGGCCCAAGCGATCGGTCACGAGGAAAATATTCATTGGCTGAATAAAACCGACACCAAGCCCGGCAGCCAGAAAACCAAGGCCAAGCAGCTTCAGTTCCCTTTTCGACAGCACATAGCGGATACCGCTTTTCATCTCCTGCCAAAGATGAGTTGTTTTCTCCGCTTCTTTTTCTGAAGCGCGGTCACGCGGAATAAACGATAAAGAAGCGGCGGAAAGCAGAAAGGCGATCCCGGTAATAAAAATGGAAATATTGATCCCGAACTTCTGATAGGCGAACGTTCCAATCACAGGGCCTAAAATCATGAATACGGCAAAAATGGTCTGATAAACGGCCATCGCCTGCTGAATCATATTTTCCTCTAAATGTATTTTAAACAGCTTCATCCCGGACGGCTGCGAAAACTGTGATAAAATGGATGAGATAAGCGTTGCGAAAAAGACAGCTTGCCACGAGCCGAAAATCAGTGCGCCGATTACGGCAAAAATAGACACCGCACTCAGCAAATCGCACCAAACCATTGTCTTCTTCGGCTGCCAGCGATCTGCAAAAGTCCCTCCAATAAAACTAAAAATAAAAATCGGCAGGAATTCCGCAACGGATATCATGGATACCGCCAGCGCATCTCCATTTGTTTTTTCCGTCACAAACAAAAGGACGGCGAAATTCCGCACCCAAATTCCCACTTGCAAAAACAATGCGGAAACAAACACCATCCGGACAAACCTGTTTTTCCATAGCCGGCCCATTGGCATTCCCCTTTACCCAAAAGACTTGTGTACTTCATCGTGTACTTATCATACCCGAATTGCCGGTTGTACGCAATGGAGAGTTTTCTAAGAAATGCAGGCTGCATCTCTCATCCGAAAAAATTCAGACTTACATGTATCCATTTTTGGCACCTAATATGAGTATCCGTTGCATGCTACCTAATATTTTAAATATATCGTTTCTCAATTAAGCAGAGTTAAGAGAGAGGAAGATCCGTGAAAACGGTCTTTGAAATAATGTGTTATTAGATGAATGAGGCCGTGGAAGGGGGCATTATTAAAAGCATCAAAACAGCTTAGAGGAGACATGGCATATATCTTTGGATGATGATACTGTGAAAATACGAATATGAATCAAAAACAAGTGCAACGGTTTATATGATGAAGGAATAAGCGTACGCGGTAAAGGCGCGCAATATACCTTAATTAAACGTAAGGGCAGATAGAGAAAATAGGGAGATTAATATATTTTGATGTTTTGTTAAGAAAAAAGCACCTATAAATGGAGGGATCTCCACTTATGGGTGCCATCAATGTATCGGCTGCGCCTGGAATTTTTACTCAAACTCGCTGATTTTCACAAGCTGTTTCCCCAGATTTTTTCCTTTAAACAGATCCAGAAAAGCCTCAATAATCGAATCAAATCCTTCCTTAATGGTTTCTTCGTATTTCAATTTCCCTTCATTTAACCATGCAGCAAGCTGGGCACCACCTTCTTTAAACCGGGAACTGTAATCTCCTACAGTAAAACCTTTCATGAACGCACTTGTTTTAATTAAATACGTTTGCACGCGCGGCCCGATATCCGCTTCCGTTTTATTGTAAGCTGAAATCGCACCACAAACCGGAATGCGCGCAAATTTATTTAACAGTGGGAAGACCGCATCGGAAATTTCCCCGCCGACATTGTCAAAATAAACGTCAATTCCATCCGGGCATGCTTTTTCCAGCACCTTTCCAACCTCTTCGGTCTTATAGTTAATCGCCGCATCAAATCCCAATTCATTGATAAGGTAGCTGCACTTCTCTTCGGATCCGGCAATGCCAACGACACGCGCCCCTTTAATTTTCGCGATTTGGCCGACAGTCGAACCAACCGCGCCCGCAGCACCCGAAACAACGACCGTTTCACCTTCTTTCGGCTGTCCAATATCCAACAGGCCAAAATAAGCGGTTAAACCTGTCATCCCGATAATCCCGAGATTTGCGGTAACCGGCGCGAGCGCAGGATCCAATTTTCGGAGCGTTTTTTCATGGGCAACGGAATATTCTTCCCAGCCGAGCATCCCAATCACAATATCCCCTTTGGCAAAATGGGCGGATTTCGACTCTACCACCTGGCCGATCACCCCGCTTATGATGACATCGTTCAATTGAAACGGCGGGATATACGATTTGACATCCTCCATTCTGCCCCTTAAATAAGGATCGACTGAAATATACACATTCCGGATCAGCACTTCCCCTTCACCTGGCGTACCGATCGGTGCTTCTGTAAAAGAAAAATCTTCTAAAGTTGGCGTCCCGACCGGCCGTCTTGCCAAACGGATTTGTTTATTGCTCCCATCCATTTTAACCCCTCCTGAAAAACAGTCTAATATCCTCTAATGTAGCATCACGTAAAAGCGGGGTCAAAAAAAATGAAGTGGATAGATAAAATATAAAAAATGTTTAAAAAACTATTTACAAATCTTTTTCAGTTGTTTATCATAAAAAATACAAACCACCCGCCAAGCTTTGTGCGAAGTTCCATGCCGGGATACGCAAACAAAGCCAGCGCGTGGATGATTACGCTGAAAATAACGCTGTTTATTCTGCCTGCTTATCACGCAAGACAAAGCGTCCGGCAGAAAAAAGCCAGTAATTTTTATTCCTGCAATGGTTGCACAAGGAATGGAAATTATTGGCTTTTTCTATTCTCAAAAGGCTTTGTCTGCAGGCGAATTTCGCAGACATCGAACCTATCAAGAAAGGAGGTGATCGCTTGCCATCCGCATTATCAGGCATCAAAGTCCTAGATTTGACAAGAGTGCTCGCCGGACCTTTCTGCACGATGATCCTCGGCGATCTAGGTGCAGAGGTCATCAAAGTAGAAGCACCGGGAGGAAGTGACGAAACGCGGGGCTGGGGGCCGCCGTTCCAGCAAAACGTAAGCGCTTACTATCTTTGTGCCAACCGAAATAAAAAAAGCATGACCGTGAATTTAAAAAGTGAAAAAGGGAAAGAAATCATCCTTAGGTTGGCCAAAAAATGCGATGTGGTCATCCATAATTTTAAAACCGGCACAATGGAGCGGCTCGGGCTTGGCTATGAAACACTGGGCGCGCTGAATCCGCAGCTCATCTACTGTTCGATCACGGGATTCGGGGAAACCGGTCCGTACAAAGATTTGCCAGGCTATGATTTTATCATCCAGGCGATGAGCGGGCTGATGAGCATTACCGGCGAGCGTTTTGGCCCTCCGCTCAAAACCGGGGTCGCCATCACGGATGTTTTAACCGGTCTGTACGCCTGCATCGGCATCCAGGCAGCCCTTTTGGCAAGGGAACACACCGGGAAGGGGCAAAAAATGGACCTATCGCTTTACGACTCAGCGGTAAGCGCACTCGTGAATATTGCGGGCAATTTCCTTATGTCCGGCAACATCCCGGAGCGGCTTGGCAACCGGCATCCGAATATCGTCCCCTATCAAACTTTCCAAACAAGCGACGGGGAGATCGCGATCGCCGTGGGAAACGACCGCCAGTTCAGAGAGCTTTGCCAAATCCTTGGCCTGCCGCAGCTCGCAGCTGATGAAAAATTTTCCACAAATCCGAAGCGGGTTGAAAACCGTAAAACACTGATCCCGATCCTGGAAAAAGTTTTTCAAACAAAACCGTCCGCTTACTGGCAAAAAGCTTGCGAAAAGCAAAAAATTCCGTGCGGGCCGATCCAAAATTTGCAGGCGGTCGCGGCGGATCCGCAGCTGAAGGTAAGGGAAATGTTTATTCAACTGGACCACCCTGTTGCCGGGGAGATCAAACTTGTCGGCAGCCCTTTAAAACTTTCACAAACCCCGGTCCGCTATGAAAAACATCCGCCGATTCCGGGGGAACATACCGAAGAAATTTTGCGTGAACTCGGCTATTCATCGGAGGAAATTGCCCAATACCAACAAAAACAAGTGATTTAGGAGGCTTGAACAATGAATTTTGAACTGACGGAAGAACAGGAGCTTTTAAGGAAAACAGTGAGAAATTTTGTAGACAAAGAGATTATGCCCTATATCCGGGAATGGGATGAAAACCTCCATTTTGAAACAAGCTTATTGAAAAAATTGGCAGATCTTGGCTTGATGGGCGTCTGCATCCCGGAAGCATACGGCGGGAGCGGCATGGATTACAACTCCCTCGCGATTGTGTGCGAGGAACTGGAACGAGGGGACACCGCCTTCCGGACCGCGGTCAGCGTGCATACCGGCTTAAACAGCCTAACACTTTTGCAGTGGGGAACGGAAGAACAGAAGCAGAAATATTTGGTCCCGCAGGCAAAAGGTGAAAAAATCGGCGCATTTGGTCTGACGGAACCGGGTGCAGGTTCGGATGTGGCCGGTATTGGCACCACTGCCGTGAAAGAAGGGGATCATTATATTTTAAATGGACAGAAAACGTGGATCTCCCTCTGCGACGTAGCGGACCATTTCATTGTATTTGCCTACACGGACAAATCGAAAAAGCATCACGGCATTTCCGCCTTTATCGTTGAACGTACGATGCCCGGCTTCTCTTCCAAAGCGATCAATGGCAAACTCGGTATCCGCGCCGGCAATACAGGGGAATTGTTCTTCGATAACGTGAAAGTGCCGAAAGAAAATCTCCTTGGCGAAGAAGGGGAAGGTTTTAAAATTGCGATGTCGGCGTTAGATAACGGGCGCTTCACCGTGGCTGCCGGTGCGTGCGGCTTGATCATGGCGTGCCTTGAAGCGAGCGTCAAATACTGCCATGAACGGAAAACGTTCGGCCGTGAAATTGGGAAACACCAGCTTGTCCAGCAAATGATCGCGAAAATGGAAGCCGGATACCAAATGAGCCGCCTCCTCGTCTTCCGCGCCGGCGAGCTGAAAAACCAGGGCAAGCGGAACACACGGGAAACATCCCTCGCCAAATGGCAGGCTTGCGATTTCGCCAACGAAGCCGCCAACGATGCCGTCCAAATTCACGGCGCCTACGGTTACTCGAGTGAATATCCGGTTGAACGCTACTTGCGAAACTCGAAAGCCCCGGTCATTTATGAAGGCACACGCGAAATCCATACCATCATGCAGGCGGAATACGTCCTCGGCTACCGCACGGACAAACCGCTGAACAAAACCCTGCCGGCATGGCCGTTTGAAGACAGCGGAGTGTTGAAGTCGTAAAATAATAAGGCTGTTTAAGAAGCCAATTGACGACCTCGGTACCCCTTTTAAAAAAGGCAATTCGGCGGTAGCACGCGCCCGATCTGTCTTTTTAAAACATTCAATAAGACAATTCGGCGGGCCGTCCGTCGCAAACTGTCTTTTGGAAGTTCTTTGTAAAAGGGATTGGGTACATCTCTCCTGAATTGAAAGCGTTTTATATCAAACGGATTAAGGAGGTTACCATTATGAATATGCCTGTCCATCATGCGCCGGGTAAATCCAGCCAAAAAATGAGCAGAACACAAATCAATATTTTGGTGATTGTTACATTGGCGTGGATCTTCGACGCATTTGATTATTTGATGCTGACATACATTGCGGTCGACATCATGAAAGAATTTGATGTTACCGCTGCTGTATTTGGAACCGTCACTTCGATCACTGTTCTTGCAAGACTGATCGGCGGCGCGTTGGTCGGTACCGTCGCAGATAAATGGGGGCGCAGAATCCCATTGATCGTGTCGATGATTTGGTATGGCATTTTCCAATTCGTTTCCGGTTTTTCTCCAACATTTACATTCTTATATGCCGTACGTTTTCTGTTTGGCCTCGGGATGGGCTCAATGTATTCCGTAGGGGTTCCGCTTCTTATGGAATCCGTCCCTCCAAACAAGAGGGGGTTGGCTTCCGGGTTGCTTGAAATCGGCTTTCCTGCCGGCGGGATTTTGGCAAGCCTCCTGTATTTGGGCATTTATTCAACGGGAAGCTGGCGGGAAATGTTCTATATCGCTGCGGTTCCTCCGATTCTGTTGGGCATTTATACCATGCTCACTTTAAAAGAAACAAAGAATTGGATAAAACAAGAAACGGAACAGCATGGAATCGATAAAGTTCCGCTTGTAAATCTATTCGTCGGAAAACAGTTTTGGAACACCATTCATTCCATTCTGGTCAATGCCGGATTTTTGGTGTTGTTTTACTCGATTTGCTCCTGGTATCCGACGTTTTTAAAGGTCGAACACCACTTCACTGTGACAATGATCAGCATCGTTACAATTCTATTAAATTTATCAGCTGTCATTGGCAGCATTATATTTGGTTATTTTTCAGACAGAATCGGCAGGCGCTGGACGATCACCATTTCAGCACTCGGTTCTATGATTGGCGCGCCATTGTTTGTCATGCTTCATAATAATATTCTTCTTTATATCGGCGCCATCATTGTCGGATTTTTTGGCCCCGGCGGCGTTTGGAGCATAAATGCGACCTATACCGCAGAACATTTCCCGATCCGGATGCGGTCTGCCGGACACGGGCTGACATACAATGCCGGTAATTTCTTCGGCGGCATGCTTACACCGGTGATCATCGGCCTGCTTTCCGGCACGTACGGATTCGGAACTGTCATGACGGTCGGCGTCCTGTCTTCGGCAGCATTTCTTATTCTTATGACATGGATTTGGAAAGAAACAAAAGATATGGATATGTCGCTTTAACTTGTGGGGGATGCTACTCCCCCCGTTTTGATTTCAGCATGATATGATACTGCTTGTACAAATCTTTAAAAGCAGAAATCAATGCATTCGAAGCTTTTCCCAAATAAAATTCCTGGAGCTGTTTAAGCGGCTCTTCAATCCCGTCATTTAAGCTGTACCCTCTAAGCAGATTGGAAATAAATCTTCTGCCGTGTTCCGTGGCTAATGTGCAGGAAACATCAAGGATAACGCCATACTTCATTTCAATTTCAGCAGTGATTGTCAAAGTTTCATAAATACTTTTGGCGGCCATCCCGGAAGGCAGCTTGGCGTGGCCGGCGATAAAAGCAGTTTGCAATTGCACTTCCCCCATTTCATCTAATCAACATACATGTTTCTTTTTTATTCGATAAAGGGGGAGAATTTCCTTTTACATACTCATCTTTTACCCCTGATGATTGATTCTGGAACTATAATCAAGGCCTTCCGCAAATGTCCGCGAAGGGCCTTGTTTTTTTCTGACAAAACGATTGCTGATCCGTCAAACCGATTTTTTAAATCACACTACTCCTTCATCTGCTGCTTTATTTTCAGCACTTCATCCTCACTCAGGCCGGTCACTTCTGTAATAAATTTTAGATCCAGCTGCTTTTGAAGCATTTTGGCAGCAATTTTTTTACCAAAATGTCCCTTAGCTCTTCCCTAAGAGACATTTCAGCAAAATATTTTATCCGAAATCGGACTTAGCCCCTCCCCGCCCCGAAGCAGTCCGCCACGCATTTTGCCCTAGAAAAACAAGGCGCATGCCTGAAGGTTGCTAACTTAACTCCCACGGTACAATTGGTACCCCCACGGAGAAACGAGCAGCGGAATATGGTAATGCGCGGAAGGGTCGGAAATCCCGAACTGGACGGGCACTTCTTCTAAAAAAGGCGGTTCCGGCAGTTTCGTTTCCTGGCTGCGGAAATAGCTGCCGATCGAAAAAATAAGCTGATACACCCCGATCTTCATCTCTTCCCCGGAAAGAAGCGGGGCATCCAGCCGGCCGTCCCCATTCGTTACGGATTCTTCCAAAAGTTTCCAATCTGACAATGAATCTTCAAACTTATACAGCCGTACTGCCACATTGGCCGCAGGTTTGCCATGTGTTAAATCCAAAATATGCGTCGTTAAACCAGACATCATATCTCCCTTTCCGATCATGAATTTTCAGCGGACGCGAAAAACACTGCATTTTCCGTTCCCGGCCACTTTCCGGTAAATTCGATTTCACGGTATGCAAAATAATCTTTTAATATTTCCGCGCGGTCGTCAAGAAATAGTTGGTCGGCGATGCCCTGCACGAGTTTCGGCAGCGCAAATCTTAATCCGGATAAAGCAGAAGCGGAGAGGCCGCAGCTGATCAAGGCCGAGTAATTGAAAGCAAACAAGCCGTGCAACCGATGTTCCCCCCGTTCATCACGCCCTACAAATGCAAAATCCGGGCCGAGATATGGATGGGCATCAATCAAAAGATTGGCGATATCTTCAGGCGCGCGGTACCGGTCACCCCAGCGGGCAATGTAAGGCTCCACAAGCCGCAATTCCGGCCGCAGCGATGGGTCAGAAACAAGCCCCGTTGCGAGAATCAAAAAATCAAATTGAAAATCTCCATGCGGGGTGGTGACAACCGCCCCGCCGCCTTCCGCCTTTACATCGAGCCAAGGCGACCCGGTATGCAGCCGGAATCCGGGCCATGCGCTAGCGCGGTTAAAAATATCGTTTGTCGGCGGCTGATTGTATTTGAAAAAATGGGCCATTACCGCATACTTGTCATGATCAGACAAAGCATGGTACCGTTCAATCATGCCCGAAACTTCCATCTGGCGGATCGGATTAATCCGTTTTAAATCGTCGCTGCGGATAAACACATGGGCTTCCGCCGCACCTTCCGACAGCACATAATTCGCATTGTCAAAAGCGGATGCGCCGCCGCCTAAAATGCCGATTTTCCTGCCCCTCAACCTTTCCATATCCATCGTTTGCGAGGTATGGGCATATAAATAGGAAGGAAGTTTTTCTTTGATCATCCGCGGCACATGCCACTCCCCTCCGCCCTGAATGCCGGTTGCCAAAACTACTTTCCGGGCCAGCAGGAAGCTTGACGGCGCGCCTTCCCCTCCGATATGCAATCGGTGGATCCCTTTTTCCGGCTCAATCAGTTTTAACGTAACTTGGTTCAGGACAGGAAGACGAAGCACTTTCCGGTACCAGCGCAAATAATTCATCCATTCGCCGCGCGGGATTTTATCGAGATCGTCCCACGCCTTCTCCCCGTATTGCGCTTCCCACCAGGCTCTGAAAGTCAGGGAAGGGATACCGAAATCAATTGATGTCAAATGCTTCGGGGTTCTCAGTGTCAACATCCGTGCATACGTATCCCACGGGCCTTCATAACCTTCGAGATTTTCGTCGATCACCAGGATGTTCGAGATCCGCTCCCGCAGCAGACCGAACGCAGCGCCGAGGCCGCATTGCCCTCCCCCGACAATCACCACGTCATACACATGCCCTTCCGGATGGCTGAACGGGCGCACCCAATCCGGCCCTCCAAAAGCAAGGCAGGAAAGATCTTTATGTACCCGCTCATTCAGCGCTTCTAAACTCATGATCTTCCATCCTTTCATTCTCAATTGATGTACGGAACAGTTCCTCTAACCGAAAGTACGCAATTTGATAGATTTGCTGGAGCGCCGTTTCAATTTCTTCTTCCCGGCTGTTGTCCAGCCTAGCCAGCATTGCCCCGTAAATTTGGCCTTTGTTTTTACCGCGCACCGCTAAAATAAACGGGAACCCGAATTTCTCCATATACTGCGCGTTGGCGGTTTTAAATTTTTCATATTCATCCCTTGTAAGGTCACACAACCCGGCCCCTTTTTGTTCCGATACGGAATCCTCACTCATCGCAATCCGCTCTCCCAAATTCGGATGCTCCCGGATCAAGGCAAGCTTCAAATCTTCACCCGAATTTTCTACAATTTGGACCATCGTCCGGTGCAATTCATCCAATGAAGAAAATGGCCTGAAGGATGCAGCTTTTTTAGGAATCCAAGGGGAATGTTCAAAAATCCCCCCGAGCTGTTCCACAAATTCATCCTGCGTGGCTTGATTCAACTCATGGATTGTCAACATCATGCCCAAAACCCCTTTAGCCTTCCCTTAAGCCCGCTTCCACTGCCGGAGCCGGAACTGCTTCAGCCGGTTTGCGCCCTTTCTTTGGCAGCAGGAGATTTAAAATAATGGCACAAAGGCTGCCGCAAATAATCCCGTCATTGACGAGAATTCTGAACATGGAAGGCAAAACATGGAATAAATTCGGCACAACCGTCGCACCAAGCCCGAGTGATACTGAGCAGGCAATAACCAAGAGATTGCTGTTGTCGGAAAAATCCACTTCCCGCAACATCCGGATCCCCGCGGATACGACCATCCCGAACATCACGACGGTTGCGCCGCCGAACACTGCTGTTGGAATGATCGTCGCCAACGCGGCAATTTTTGGCAACATCCCGAGACAGATCAAAATCAGCCCGGCTGCAATCGTCACTTTTCTCGTTTTAATGCCAGAAAGCTGGACAAGCCCGACATTTTGCGAGAACGTGCTGTACGGAAATGCGTTGAAAATACCGCCGAGAATAAAGGAAAGCCCTTCTGCGCGGTAGCCGTCCGTGATGTCATCCCCGGTTAATTTCCTGTCCGTCATTTTTCCCAGCGCGAGGAAAGCCCCCGTAGATTCCACCAAAATCACCGTGCCGACAATGATCATTGTAATGACCGGGACAATGTGGAACGTTGGGACACCAAAATGGAAAGGGTCCGGGACACGGAACCAGGAAGCCTCAGCAACCGTTTTGAAATCCACCTTCCCCATGAATGCCGCCGCAATGGTTCCGACAATAATACCGAGCAAAACGGAAATGGCGCGGAAAAACCCTTTAAAGAAACGGTTCATCACCAAAATCAACGCGAGGACGCCGAAAGAAAGAGTTAAATTCTCAGCGGACCCGAAATCTTTGCTGCCTTGCCCGCCGCCCATATTATTGATGCCGGTCGGGATCAGGGATAATCCGATAATCATGACAACGGTCCCTGTCACAACAGGCGGGAAAAGCTTCAATAATTTCCCGTACACTTTGGAAAACAAAATAATGAACAAACCGGCGGCGATGATGGAACCGTAAACCGCGGTAACGCCGTATCTGGTGCCGATCGTAATCATCGGGGAAACGGCAACAAAGGATGTCCCCATCACAACCGGAAGGCCTGTTCCAAAAAACTTAGGTGCCCACGACTGCAAAAGCGTCGCCAACCCGCATGTCAGCAAATCGACCGAGACGAGAAAGGCCTGCTGTTCCGGCGTAAATTTCAATGCCCCGCCAACAATGATCGGAACCAAAATGGCCCCCGCATACATCGCAAGCACATGCTGCACGCCAAGCGAAAAAATTTTCGAAATCCCGATTTTCTGATCCACATCAAATCCTCCCTCACTGTCACCGTAGAATTTTATAACATTTTCAAGTTATATTACTTCACATAATAACCAAATATCTCTCGCTATTCAATGTACACCTTAACTAAAATCAATGTGTTTTTCTGGTGAATTTAGATAATAATCAAAAAATTATGTAAGTAAATCTAACATAATTAAGAAAAGCTAAGGTGCTATCCCAAAAACCCCTTTTTAAACAAGAAAAACCGTTGAGAACATAATTTTTCTCGACGGTTTTTCTTGTTTCCAGGGTCTTCTTTCTGAAGCAGGCGGTTCTTTTCCGCGAGTTTCTTGTAAACTTTTTGTTTTGATCGATACACTGCCTTTTTCTCTTTCTTAATTTCTTTGTCTTTTTCTTGGTCTGCGTCTGATTCAGCTTCTTTGACTTTTTGCTCCACCTTTTTTTGCAATATTCTCCAGCTGCTCTGCACTAACGCGTTCAGCTTGTTCTTTCATTTCTTTTAACGTTTTTTTCATCTAATTCGATTGTTTCTTCGATCAACTGAAACGTCTTTTGAAGATTTTATTGGAGTTTCTCTTCATATTTTTCTGTCGCTTTTTTCCAGACAAACGTGTACTTATTGGCGTTTGCTTCGATCTTCGTGCCGTCCATAAAATAGTTTTCCATCGTAATATATTTTGTTCCAATAAAAGCTTAATGAGTTCGGTAAAAAGGGGCTCGATCATGTCTTTCATCCGTTCCGAACGGAATCGGTTGATGGTTCGGAAATCTGGCGTTTGTTGCCCAGACAGCCACATCATCGGAAGATTTTCAAGAAGGGCTTTTGCGATACCCCGGCAAGAATAACTTTTTTCAGCGTAAGCATAGAGAATTACTTTTGTCATCATTTTAGGGTGATACGAAGGACGGCCTCCGCCTTTATAATACGAGAAGAAGAAGTCGTCGCTGATTTGATTCACCATATCCTTAACAACGCGGGCTACATGGCCTTTTGGAATCATGTCACTGAAATCCATGGAAGAATGAGTTGTCCCATGTTATAATCAATAAAGGTAGCTGAATAGTTACTCAAAAAAACCGCCTCCATTCAATGTTTGCTAGTCACTTACATTATAATGGAAAAGGCGGTTTTTTTGCGCTTTCTTCGTTTAGCACGCGTTGATGATCGCGAAATTTACGAGACTCCTGCGGGAAAAGCGAGCAAGAAGAGACCCCGCAGCGAGTGACGTGAGGAACAAGCGAGGAGGCTCGCGACGCATGCGGAAAGCGAGTGAATTTCGCGATCATCAACAACCTCCAACAATGCTTTACACAAAGAAGGGGCGTCCCCCAGCCAGATTACCGCCCTTTGGGACAGCCCCTTTAGAAAGTTGTGGCGATGCGGCCGGCCCCCACAATGAACATCTACGGAATGACAGATTGCCTTTGATATGACCGAACGCGTTTTCCACCCCGATTTTTCTCCGGGCGTGAATTTGCGCGCCCCCGCCAGACCAAAGGATCTTTTTGGCCTTTGCTTTCGTACACCTCTCTTTCAATGGGCAGTCTGTACAGTCTATCTCAAGACATATTTTTCCGTGGAAACGATTCTGAGAAGCTTTGTCACGACCGTTAGAGCAAAATAAAACTCCTAAAATGATCCCAAGAAGTTTTATAAAGACCATTGAGAAAAATTTCTGCTTAAAAGGGGCTTTTAGGCCAGCCCCTTAACCGATCGGCTCGAGCATGTTGCGGATTCTCAACGCGATCCTCAACTGAAGGTTGGTATCCGGATCTTTTAAACTTTTTCCAAGCAGCTCTTCACATTTTTCAATCCTGTAAACGACCGTATTGCGGTGGACATAGAGCCGCTTTGCCGTTTCGGAAATTTGGCAGTTCGTTTCCAGATAAACGGACAATGTGGCAAGCAGGGACTCCCGTTCATCGGATTTCATATGATAGAAGTTTTGAAGCGCGAATGCATAAAAATTTTCCAGATCTTGGCGCGGAATCAACCGCAACAGCGCCATCACGTCTTTTGTCAAATAAGTCTGGATGTAACCGGTTTTTTTCGATATCTCCCCCGATTTAAGGGCATCGGCCGCTTCTTTATAAGCATTTCGGACCTGCAGGAAAGAATGACTCAAATTGCTGATTCCGAACGAAATTGTATGTCCAAAATAAGCGGAGACTTTCTCTTGGATATACCGCAGCAGGTCTTCAATAGAAAAGCTTCCGTATTCCTGCACTTCATACAGCAGGATGCAGTAGTCTCCTTTTGTAAAAAAATGGGCTTTCGGATCCGTTTTCGCAACCTCATCCTCGATAAATTCATAAATCTCCTCCTGCTGCCTGAGATCGGCATGCCCACAACTGCCGTCGATTTTTCCGGCAACACAAATATACGACTGGTCATTGCGCAAGGAAAATTCAGCAGCGCGGTGGATCATTTCTTCCCGCGATGAAAAAGCCCCCTCGAGAAAATGCAGGAAAAAATCATTGCGGATGCTGCGCGCATGCTGCTTGATCGCCTGCTCTTTCATCAAAGCAAAAGAAATGACATTCATCGCCTGCTCTATAATCAGGGCGCTCAAATGGTCCGTTTTGTCCAGCTCCCCGTGGACCGCCAAAAAACCGATCTTTTTTTCGTTCATGTGCATCGGAAATAGCGTGTACGTCTGCCTTTCCGCTGCAGCCGAAAACATTAAAGGAGAGGATAAGGTTTCTGCCGGAAAATGGACGGGCAGGACGGTTTCCAGTGCGGAAAAAACGGCGCCGGCACCCGGATTACGTGCAATCACGTTTAAGTGCTGGTCGATACATTCAGAAGGGTGACGGATCATTTTCGACAGTTCATGGAGGAGCGGCCGGATGCCGTTTCCTTGCATAATGACATGCGTAAACCGCTTATGGGCCTCGAGGGCGATCGTTAATTCCTGGGCCGTTTTGTCCACGATGGCCCGTAATGTGAGGTCCACCACTTCCCCGAGCGCCAAGTCAAGCGGCAGTTCAATCACTGGGAAAGCCAACTGGTCGGCAAGATTAAGCGCATCTTTCGGGACTTCCTGCAAAAACCGTTTTGTTTTGATCCCCAGCGCAGCGCACCCCTTATCAGACATCGTCCTGATCAAATCCGCAAGTTTTTTCGGATCATCTTTAAAATGGTACGCGGTAGTGACCAGAAAAACATTCGGTTTTAAAAAATGGACAATATCAGGTGCATCCATCATATTGACCGTCTGGACTTCATGATCTTTTCCCGATTTTCCCGCGATGAGCGACATGCCGGCGAGCTTTGGAATCTCGAACAGTTCGTATACTTTCATGGGGACGCCTCCGATTTCCAAAATTTCTAATTTTGACTTATTGTACCACGAATTAGTGAACATGAACAAAAAACTTTGAAAATTTGTGCAGGATCCATAATGAACTTTTCCCGAACAGTCGGTAAACTTGATTTATCATAATTGTTTATGTTAGGAAAAATAACATTCAATGTGAAAGGAGTGGCCGGGAACGCCATGCTCGTCAATCCAATATCCGAAACAAATCAAATCAGTGCCATGATCGAGTGGCTTGCTTCATTCGGCAAAACAGAGAGCGGCGGGGTCACAAGGCTTTTGTACACCCCCGCCTGGAAGGAAGCACAGCAGGCCTTAAAAGCAAAAATGGAAGAAGAAGGGCTGCAAACGTATTTTGACAGCGTCGGCAATTTATTCGGGAGATTACAAGGAACGGAAAATAGCGGAACGATTTTAACCGGTTCGCATATCGACACGGTTGCGGAAGGCGGGAAATATGACGGCGCGTACGGCATTATCGCCGGATTCATTGCCGTTACAAGGCTGTTCCGGAAGTACGGCGCCCCGAAAAAAACGATCGAAATCGTTTCTTTGTGCGAGGAAGAAGGCAGCCGCTTTCCTTTAACATTTTGGGGCTCAAAAAATATTTGCGGCATCTACAATCTGAACGTCGCCAAAAAGATACAGGATACGGATGGCATTGCCTTTTTGGATGCCATGCGTGCCTCAGGATTTGACCCGCAACACTATACGCCTCCTGTCCGTCCGGATGTGAAAAAATTCGTGGAGCTTCATATTGAACAAGGCATGGTGCTGGAAAAAAATGAAAAAGCCATCGGGGTTGTGACGCACATCGTCGGGCAGCGGCGCTATACAGTCCGGATCAAAGGTGAAAGCAACCATGCCGGGACGACACCGATGCAGTTGCGGAAAGACGCGGTCAGCGCAGCCGCAGAATTTATTTCTTATTTAACAAGAAAGGCAAAAGAAACGGATCCCCGATTGGTTGCCACAGTCGGCCAAATCGATGTCAAGCCGAATGTCTCGAATGTCGTGGCGGGCGAGGTGGCGTTCAGCCTGGACGTCCGCCACCACCAATCGGAAGTCATCGAGCAATATTGCGAAGATATTTTTGCGGCATTTGAACGGGATGCCGCAAAAATGGGGGTTGGCGTGGCCGTGACGAAATGGCTGGATGCTGAACCGGTTGAACTGGACCGGGAACTGGCCGAGACGGCGCGGTCAATTGCAAAACAGCAAAAGATTGCTTTTCAGGATATAGTCAGCGGCGCCGGCCATGATTCGCAAATCTTCGGCCCGTTCTGCCCGACTTTGCTGTTATTTGTCCCGAGCCAAAACGGCATCAGCCATTCCCCGAAAGAATACACCGCCATCCGGGACTTGGAAACCGGTATCCTTTTATTGGAAAATATTTTATACAAGCTGGCTTATGAATAAGGAATCGGCGGCATGTGGATAAGGGGCGCCAGAAATTTTCAGAATGATATGTCCGCATTACGGCTCACGCAATATTTGCGGGAGATTACAGATGTGGCATTGCCGGCCGGTTCACGAAAAAAGCAGGGTTACGAAAAATGCACAAGTTACACGGCGTTCATTACTGACAAATTAGGTGTCGAATTGGAAATCCGGAAAATGGCACCGGCATTGCGGCCAAAACATTTTACACAAGTTGGGAGAGGATCATTTTGGCTTACACGGAATTATGTACTCCAAAAAGAATCATTATGACACCCGGCCCGGTTGAGGTCGACCCCCGGGTATTGCGGGCAATGAGCACACCGATCCTGGGGCAGTTCGATCCTGCTTTTACAGCGATCATGAACGAAGTAATGGAAATGCTCAGGCAGGTGTTCCAAACAAAAAACCACTGGGCGTTCCCGGTCGACGGCACTTCCCGCTCAGGGCTCGAAGCGGTATTATGCAGCATTCTTGAGCCGGGGGACCGCGTTCTTGTCCCGATTTACGGCAGATTCGGCCACTTGTTCGCGGAAATTTGCGAACGGTACGGCGCAGACGTCCACACGATCGAATGCCAGTGGGGAGAAGTATTCGAACCTGGCCGGGTCATTGCTGAAATGAAAAGGGTAAACCCGAAAGTGCTGGCAATGGTGCACGGCGAAACATCCACAGGAAGAATGCAGCCGCTTGAAGAAATCGGGAAGGCTTGCCGCGAACAAGGCGTCCTCCTTGTCGTCGATGCAGTCGCGTCCATCGGGGGTGTCGATGTCAAAACCGACGAATGGTTTATTGATGCCCTTGTTGCCGGAACACAAAAATGCCTGTCTGTCCCATCCGGCATGGCTCCGATCACGTACAACGAACGGGTCGAAAAAATCGTATTGGCGAGAAAAAAAGTGGAACGCGGGATCGCCACAGATGAAGACCACGCTTACACGAGAAGCATGCGCCCGATTGCCAGTAATTATTTTGATTTGGGAATGCTCCAGGATTATTGGAGCCCGCGCCGGTTGAACCACCATACAGAGGCTACTTCCATGATCTATGCATTAAGGGAGGGCTTGCGGCTTGTATTGGAAGAAGGCCTTAAAGCGCGGTTTTTGCGCCATAAATTGCATGAAAAAGCGCTCATCGCCGGGTTGGAAGCAATGGGCTTAACCTTATTCGGCAATCCGGCGCATAAGCTGCCTTGCGTGACATGCGTGGAAATTCCAAACGGGACGGACGGCGAATCGGTGCGCAGCATGCTCCTTGACGAATTCGGCATTGAAATTGCCTCTTCCTTCGGTCCGCTCCATGGAAAAATATGGCGGATCGGTACAATGGGGTACGGCTGCCGAAAAGATAATGTTCTTACACTATTAGGCGCATTGGAAGCGGTGCTGATCCGGCATGGTGTAAAGTTAAACCGCGGCGAAGGATTGCAGGCGGCACTGGATGTGTACGCAGCAGAAAAAACAAAATCCGTTGTGATGAATTGAGGTGGAAAAATGGCAAATTATGATCTTCTCCTGCGTAACGGTTTTATAGTGCTCCCGGATGAAGTGAAGCAGGCCGACATTGCCGTGATAGATGGAAAAATTGTCCGCATTGGCCCTAAAATACCCGGAAACGGCCAAAAAGAAATCGACGCAGCCGGCAAATATGTTTTTCCCGGGATGATTGATATCCATGTGCATTTTAACGAGCCGGGAAGGGAAGACTGGGAAGGTTTTGAAACCGGTTCAAAGATGATCGCTGCAGGCGGCGGCACTGTCTTTTTTGATATGCCATTAAACGGGATCCCCTCTACCGTAACGAAAGAGGCGCTGCTTCAGAAAGCGGAAATCGCTACGCAAAAATCCGTTACCGACTTCGGCTTATGGGGCGGGCTCGTGCCCGGGAATCTCGCTGATTTAAAAGATTTGGCCGAATCCGGCGTGATCGGTTTTAAAGCTTTTTTATCCGACTCCGGAAATCCGGAATTTGAACGCGCGGACGATTTTACCCTGTTAAACGGCATGAAAGAAATTGCCGCATTTGAGAAAATCCTTGCACTCCATTCCGAAAGCGCGGCGATTACGGATTGGTTAAAACAGCAAAAGGAGCAGCAAGGTGCGCTGAGTGCGGATGATTATTTGGAAACCCGCCCCGTGCTTGCGGAAGCCGAAGCCGTTGAACGGGCCATCACCTATGCGAAACTCACGGGCTGCGCCTTGCATTTCGTCCATATCAGCAGTGAAGCAGCCATTCAAAAAATTGAAGCGGCAAAGCAGGAAGGCGTGGATGTGACTGTCGAAACTTGCCCGCATTATTTATTGTTTACGCATGATGACCTTGACGAAAAAGGGGCGGTTGCGAAATGCGCACCGCCGCTCCGCCAACAAGAAGAGCAGGAGAAACTGATTCAACTCTTCATAGAAGGCAAGTTTGATATGATTGCTTCCGACCATTCCCCTTGCCCATATGCATTAAAAGATCCGGCCGTACACAGCCTTTTTGAAGCATGGGGCGGAATCAGCGGCGGCCAGTTTACCCTTCTCTCTGCCATTGAGCTGGCCAAAAAACACGACATTCCGCTTACTAATGTGGCAAAATGGACGGCCGAAAACCCGGCGAAACGGTTCGGCCTTTCCGGAAAAGGCAGCATCGCGGAAGGAAAGGATGCGGATTTTGCTGTTGTTGCCCTTGACGAAACGTTTACGGTGTCGGAAGAAAACTTTTTTGCCAAACATAAACAAAGCCTTTATACCGGGCATACGTTTCCTTGCAAAATCAGCATGACCTTATCCAACGGCGAAGTGATTTATGAAGAGGGCCATTTTAAAGAGAGAAAAGGAAAATGGCTGGTTCCGCAGGAGTCTGCATTTATGAATCCGCGACAAAATTTTCACTCAATCTCGAAAAGTCGGCATGAAATCTAGTATAATAGGGCGATCATTCCATTTTAACCAATTCCACAATCAGGTGATTTTTTTTAAATAAGAGTCTACAAATGAACGGATGATTGCCAGGTTTATTTTTAAAAACTGTAAAGAAAAGGGGCTGTCTCAAAACCCCCTTTTCATTTTTTCCATGAAGTGGTCTTTAGCAAGTTCAGCAGCCTTCTCTGGACCGTTTGCTCATAATTTTTTCTCCTGAAACGGCCTTCTCAGCTCTTAAGTGGTATCCCGTTCCTTAACAGATTTAATGAAATAAAATGGTTTTAATTTCATACGGTTTAAATGACAGTTCGGCGGCATCCGACTGTTGCGCAACCTTGCCATCTATTATATTTTCCAATAGATCCGTTTCTACCCATTGATGAAAAGCAAAAGTAGGGCGAAGCTTAACTTTTGTCTTTGAACCCGTAAATTCATGGATTCTGACAATCAGGCCGTCCCCGTCTTCCTGTTTTTTCACCGCATCAATAACAACATGCTCGCCATTTTCAATTTCAAAAAACGGCGTATGTCCAAAAGAAGTAATACCCTGCATTCCTAAAAGGGGATTGTTCAGTTCCCATGCGGCTTGTTCAACCCATCCATCCACAAAATCACCTTTGTGTGGAAGCAGGCTGTAGGTAAACGCATGTTCCCCGATGTCAGCTTCTGTGTCCGGATAAATCGCACCTTTTAGCAGCGTAATTCTCATCGTATGATCTTTTACATCATGCCCGTATTTACTGTCATTCAAAAGGCTAACGCCGTAATCTCTTTCCGACAAATCAACCCATTTGTGTGCCACAGATTCAAATCTCGCCATATCCCAGCTTGTATTCCAATGTGTCGGTCTTTTTACATTACCAAATTGAATGTCATAAGTTGCCTGAGTTGCACGGACATCAACCTCGAAAGCAGCTTTTAGTAGTTGTTGCCGTTCGTGCCAATCTACTTTTGTTTCAAAATCGATTCTCCGATTATCCCGATAGACTTTCATATATTGCACAATCCGGGATTTACCGAATTCGTAGGTAAATTGGATCACCGCATACAGTGCGTTTACTTCGATCATTTCAATAGATGAAGCCTTCAACTCTTTTTTCTTTTGGATATAATACAAATCAATATCCCAAGCATCAAAATTCATAGGTTTGTCTTCAAACAATTGGAGGATATTTCCTCTCCCACTTTCATCCAGGACATTCCTTTGATATTCCTTATCGTATATTTTTGTTAGTTGCCCTTCATTATTCCATTCAATATGATAAAACGGCGTTTCGATTCTTTTTTCCCTTGCCCTAAACGGGATTTCTTTTTGCCCATTTTCCGGGCCCGTGATAAACGAAATTTGTTTGCTTCCTAATGCAGGCAAACCGGTTAATTGAACTTCATAGCCTTCATTCGTTTTTACACTGTTTAACTTTTGTCCGTTCTCATCGAGAAAATAGCCTTCTTGGTGAACCGGTATCTTGACAATATCATTTCTTTCCCAGCCGGCGGTATTCATAAAAGTCCAGGAACAGCCGGATGCCTTAAACAATTTTTTTGCCATGTCTTCTTTTAATTCAGTGATGATTTTTAAAGCATTTGCGTAATCCTCTTTATTATCCTGATATACTTCATGTATAGAAGATCCCGGAATAATATCATGGAACTGGTTCCTTAAAATGATTTCCCAGCCGGCATGAAGCTTTTCAGCGGGATATTCCCAATTTGGCAATGTTTTGTACGCCCACGACTGCAGCAGTTCCATTTCCCGATAAGCAAATTCTAACCTTCTGTTCATTTTTTTAACATATGCCTGAGAAGTATAGGTCCCCCGGTGATATTCCAGGTAAAGCTCCCCATCCCATGTGTGAACATATTGATCTGTATCATTAATGGTTTCGTGAAGCTCCTCAAAAAAATCTTTAGCTTTTCCGGTTTTCACATACGGCAACCCCGGAATTTTATCCAACCGTCTCCGGTTTTCAAGCATATCTCGATTTACTCCGCCGCCCCCGTCCCCGTAACCGTAAGACAAAAGCAAATTTTGATTGATATTCTTATCGCGGTATCCGTCATAAATCCCTTTTACCGTACTCGGCTCAAGCAAACCGTTATACGTATAAAACCATGAACCCGTCCCAATATTCTCCGGTTCCGGTGTAGTGATAAAATGCGCCAATACTTCACTTCCATCAATTCCCCGCCAAATAAAAGTATCATGGGGCATCCGGTTGTATTGATTCCAGCTTATTTTCGTTGTCATAAATGTGTTGATGCCCGATTTTTTCAAGATTTGCGGTAATGCCCAGGAATAGCCGAATACATCCGGGAGCCATAAATAATGGATATCCTGATTGAATTCTTTTTTGATGAAACGGCTGCCGTGGAGAATCTGGCGGACAAAGGATTCACCGGACGGAATATTACAGTCCGCCTCGAGCCACATGGCACCGTCTATTTCCCATTTCCCCTCTTTAACTTTCGATTTAATTTTTTCAAAAATTTCCGGATAATCTTCTTTTATAAATTTGTAGAGTTGCGGCTGTGTTTGCAGGAAAACATAATCCGGGTATTTTTCCATCAGGCGCAAAACGGTGGAAAACGAACGTGCCGCTTTTTCCCTTGTATGTTTCAGCCGCCACAGCCAGGCCACATCAATATGGGTGTGCCCAATTGCTGTAATATTCACAGAAGTATTCTTTTCCATCGAGGACAATTCTGCCGTTAGCACTTCATTTGCCTTTTCACAAGATTGATAGAATATTTCAGAACCCGGATAGGACCAGTCTATTTCCCGGAAAGCCCTTTCCAAAGCATTTAATAGCCGCACGCTTTCGGGCAGATTCGGATCGATGGCTTCGACCGTTTTTAACATATTATTTGACGTGTAATACAAATCATCCACCGTAGGATTCAAAATAGCACAATCCCCGTATTTGAAATGGTGTCTCATAATTTTCTGCGGTCCCCCGCCCTCAAGGCCCGACCAAAGTTTTAAAGCCAGTTCAATCTTTTTGCCAAAATACTGTTCGTCCAGAAAAACTTCTTTATGATTTGAATCCACACCTTGATAGGGTTCACCGTTTATAAATAACAATGATTCAAAACCGGAGTTATGACCCCCGCCTGTTTTTCCAAAATCAAATAAAAGAACCAGTTCTTTTCCCCTGCAGTCCGGAACTTGAAATTCAGCCCGAAGCCAGAGATACTTGTCTCTTCCCTCCCAATATTCCCCCATTTTCAAGTGTTCCCATGATTCGTCTATTTCAGGAGGATATTTCAACGATTTTGTCGGATCCTCTTTCTTTAACCAGCCTGTAACCGGCGTCCGTTCCATATAACGGTAAGGCTCTAATTCTTTTATTCTGGCTTTCAATTTTTCTTTAAAAAAAAACATTTCCTTCACTCCCCTTTGTTAAATCAACCTTTTGTGGCGCCGCCCAAACTAAATCCTTTCGACATATAGCTTTGAGAAAATGCATAGAACACAACAACAGGAATGGTGTAAAGCACCGAAAATGCAGCAAGCCTTCCATAGTTGACCATTCCGAAATTCCCAAAAAACTGAAAGATCGTAACAGATGCGGGCATTTTTTCAGGTGTTTGAATGAGGATATACGGAACAAAAAAGTTTCCCCAGCTTCCTGCAAAAGTAAAAATCCCTACTGTAAAAATGCCCGGCAACATTAATGGTGCTACAATGGACCTGATCCCTCTCAATGTGGATGCACCGTCAACCCAAGCTGATTCTTCCAGTTCGATCGGCACAGAATCCATGAAATTCTTCATCATCCATATGCCGTACGGGAGTGAAGACGCGGTGAGAAACAATGTTGTAGCGATCAATGAATCCTGCAGCTTTAACGTCAAAAATAATTGATAGACCGGTACCATAACCGCTGTGATCGGTAAAGAAGTCAGAAAAAGAATCGTCATCATAAAAGATTTTTTATATTTTAAAGTATAGCGGGATAAAGGGTAGGCTGCAATAATGCATAAGAACACCACCAGCAAAGCCTGCCCGCCGGAGATGAAAAACCCAATGACAAATGAACGCATCAGTCCCGGATCCGTTAAAATGGAGTTGAAGTTTTGGAAAGTCACTTTTTCCGGAACTTTCAAAGCCTGAATGGCATTCGGGTCTACTGAAGCAAACAGCATCCATAATAGAGGCAGCAGAAAGAGAATGCCTAAAATGCTTAAGATCAGATAATGAATGGCTATCTCGAAGCGATGACTACGTTTTGCCATAATGATCGCCTACACTTTCATCTTTAAAGTTTTCATATACAACAAACTCGCCACAACGCCGATTAATAATAGCGTCAAAGATATGGCTGTGCCGTAACCAAGCTGATAACTTACAAAAGCCTGTTTATACATAAGCACCGGCAAGGTCATCGTAGCATTTCCAGGGCCCCCGCCTGTCATCGTATAGATTAGCGTGAAAACCCCTAGCGTCTGGAGTGTTACAAGCATCATATTGGTAGCAATCGTCCCTTTTACCATCGGAATCGTAACTTTCGTGATCACTTTCCATTTTGAAGCACCGTCAATGATCGCTGCTTCTTCTATTTCTTTCGGAATATCATCGAGTGCGGCCTGAAAAACCATCATGGAAAAAGCGGTCCCCCGCCAAATATTTGCAATGATGACACTAATCATTGGGAAAGTGAATAACCAGGCAATTGGCTTAAAATGAAACAATTCAATTAACTGATTCAATGTACCATTATCGCCCAAAAATGCCACCCAGCAGAAAGACACAACCACTTCAGGGGTTACCCATGCCGCAATAATGATCAATCCGATGATTTGCCGAAACAATTTGTTCTTTTCTTTCATCAGAAATGCAATGAAGAAGCCGAAGAAGCATTGCCCAATAATAGCGGAAAAAAACAGAAAAATAATTGTCTTGTAAATGCTGCTTCTAAATTGCGGGTCTTCAAAAATATTTACAAAATTCTGAAATCCAACAAATTCCAATTTGCTTGCTGCGGATCCTGTCAAAGATAAATTTGTAAAGGAAAAAAAGATGGTCAGCAGCATTGGTGTGATAAAAAACAGGAGCAATAGAACCCACGATGGTGCCAAGAAAAAAACAGATTTTAAACCATCATTTCTTTTCCTCGTTATCTGCTTTACCTGATGTTTTGCCTCCTGATACTGCATTGCCATTTTGCCACCCCGATTCATAGTCCGAAGTTTTTTGAGAAAGGAGCAGATGTTGCGTCCATTCTACTCCTTTCCAATATGACTTATCGCGTAATGACATTGTCCGATCCTACAATTCGTGTTACATTCTTCTTAAATGTTTGGGCTGCTTTTTTAGGTGTTGCTTTTCCGCTAGCAACCGATTCGACCATACTCTGGATTTCTGTAGAAACATTTGGATACTTGTCATTCGCCGGTCTGAAATGCCCGTTTTTCAAATATTTGGTAGCTTCAGGAATAAAGGTTCTGTTTTTGTAAGCAGGCATAGCAGCCGAATCGGAACGTACTGTTAAGTTTCCTTCAGAAATGGCTCTGGCCGCCTGGTTTTCTTTACTTCCCAATGCTTTAATGACCTTCCATGCTGCGTCATGATGCTGTGATTTAGCCGGAATTGCCCAGGTCCATCCCCCGACCATTGTCGTGGTGCCCGGTTTTTGCCCGTACTGTGTCGGCATTGCGGCAAACCCGAATACTTTATCTACATTTTTAATCGGAACCGCACCATCAGGTTTATAGTTTCCTAAATTCCAATAGCCGTCTAAAATAATTCCCGCTTTTCCTTTCGGCAGTTTATCTTGAAACATAACAGAACCATAATTACTATTCATCGCGATTGATAAAGGAGGACCTAATTTCTTCTTATTAAATACTTCATCTATAAATTTCAAAGAATCATTGATTCCCTTACTTGAAACAATCCACTTTTTGATGTTATCGTCGTACAATGTATCATTTGTTCCATAGAGCAGCATTTCAAACGTCTGCATCGAAACCGATTCGCCATTTGCCTTTGCTACCCCCATTGATAATGGCACAACATCCGGAAGTTTTTTCTTAATCGTTTCTGCTACAGTGATGATGTCATCCCAATTTTTTGGCTGCCAATTTGTCGGCAATCCTGCTTTTTTAAATACACTCTTGTTATACCAAAGTCCCCTCGAATCAGATGTTCCAGGTATCGCATAATAGCTCCCGTTCTGTGCTCTGGAACCCGCTTTTAAGTTTTCTTCATATTTGCTCCATTCATCCCAGGATTTCAAATAGTGATCAAGCTTTAATAAATAGCCTGCGTTTGCATCCGAATTTAACATGAATGAATCCTCCGCCACGACGTCCGGAGCTGTACTGCTTGACTTCATCGCAAGCGCAACCTTTGAGAAATAATCTCCTTCACTTGCCTGGATCGGGCTCAAAACAATTTTAATATCAGGGTTTTCTTTCTCAAATTTAGGAATAAAAGTTTTCGTCAGGAATTGTTTTAGGTTGTCATGCTCCCCCTGGTCTCTCCATGTAATTTTTATTTCTGTTTTTCCACTGCCGGATCCTGATGATTTTGAACTTAAACAACCGGATAAAACAACCATTAAAACAAGAATTGCACAAAACAAAACATTTCTTACCCGCTTCATTTTTTTCATTTTTAAAGCCCCCCGGTTAGTTTTATGCTTTAGACATCACAGCAGTGCACCATTTGATTAACGATTCCGGCAAACATTTCAAGGCACTCCCACCATAAGATCCCCCCTTTTCGTTTTAAAGCGCTTACATTATGTTTTTATATTAATATGTATAGATTGACATGTCAATATGTATATTTATAAAAATATCATGACATTTTAAAAAATGATTATATGTTTGTTTTCAAAATTAAGGATTTAAAGGTTTCCTTTGCGCATACAAATGTTATATAATATGTATATAACATTTGTATATCAGGAGGCAGTCATGGAGAACAAACCCATTTATCAGCAAATCCATGATGATTTGGTCCAAAAAATAGAGCGCGGATTTTATCAACCTCATGACCAAGTCCCATCAGAAAAAGAACTATGCGAAAAATATAATGTAAGCAGAATCACAGCAAAAAAAGCACTAGATCTCATTTCTTCGGAAGGATATATTGAACGGAAGCCAGGGAAAGGCTCCTTTGTAAAGCCTTCTCCCATTGTGAAGCATGGAACTTCTTCTTCAAAAAAAACCATCGCCTGCATATTGACAGAATTCCGTGACTTTGCTAACAAAATGCTGCACGTGATTGAAACTGCAGTCAGCAGCAGAGGAGATCACCTGATTCTAAAACTTACACATGGGAAAGGAGAACTGGAAAAGAAATACATTAAAGACTTAATTGACGAAGTGGACGGATTTATTATCATGCCTGCCCAAAACCAATATTTCAATGAAGAAATTCTCAAACTGGTCGTCCGAAAAATTCCTTTAGTGCTTGTGGACAGAATTTTAAAGGGGATACCGACTGTTTTCGTCGGCACAAATAATATCAGATCGAGTGAATTACTCATTTCTACTCTCATTGAGCAAGGGAAAAAAAGAATCGGCATCATCACACCGAATGAAAAAGGAACTTCTTCAGTCGAAGATAGAATTACAGGATGGGAAAATGCTTTATTGAAATATAACTTAGTTCCTGACAAGGCATTAAGATTATCAAATATTACCAGTACCATTCCGAGCAATGACTCAGAAAAAAACATTGCCGATGACCTGGACCATATTAAACAGTATTTACGCGATAACAAAGGAAAAATAGATGCCATTTTTGCCGTTGAGTATAATATCCTTTTATTAGTCGAGCAGGCGATAAAAGAGTTACATGACAAACCGTTTCAATCGATTGAGCTGGTTTGTTTTGATGCTCCAAGTTCAAAATATTTTCCGAAGCACCACTACACGCATATAATGCAAAATGAAAAAAAGATAGGTGAAATTGCAGTAGAAAAATTGTATGAAATGTTTACCGAGCCTCTCCCGCCGCAGGAAATTTTAGTGGATGGCATTTTAATTTTAAAAGATCAATAATTTCCATACAGTTTTCATGGACGATCCAAACATGGGAGAGGGAATATTCTGCCCTCTCCTTTTCCTCATTTATTAACGTACTTTCCGCCGTTGTGTTCGGTATGAATTGCTTCCGTGCCCGCTTCCAAAGCGGTTTGATAATACCAGATTTTATGATTAATTTTTTCCAAATTTTTTTGAAGGTTTTTGATTTGTTCCTCCACGGCTTTTTTATGCTCTTCAAACATTTTGAGCCGGAGCGCCAGAGTGGAATCGCCTTCCATGCACCATTTTACAAATTCCCTAATTTCTTTAATTGACATGCCGGTTTCTTTTAAACAACTGATCACGCTTAAAAAAGAAAGATCACTATCTTTAAAAATTCTTATCCCGTTTTCTGTCCGATCCAAAAAAGGCAGCAGCCCCTGTTTGTCGTAATATCTTAAAGTATATTTAGAAAAACCGGTGATTTTTGCAACTTCTCCAATCGTGTAACGCATGATCCATTCCACCTCTGCTGCAAATCTTTTATTTTTCTATTATAAACCTAATCGTTGACTTAGAGTAAGGTCTAATCCCTAAAATAAGGTTGTGGGAAATTTTTTTAGGAGGAATTGCAATGAAACGAATTAATCTTGGCAAAAGCGGTATTTTGGGATCAGAGATTGCTTTAGGCTGCATGCGTATGGATGCGTTATCAGAAAAAGATGCTCAAACGATGATTGAAACGGCAGTCGAACACGGAATTAATTTCTTCGATCATGCGGATAAGTATGGCAAAGGGGAATCGGAAAGCATCTTTGCAAACGCTTTGAAGAATACGTCCATTAAGCGGGAAGATATCATTCTCCAATCAAAATGCGGTATCGAAGACCGGATGTACAATTTCTCCAAAGAGCACATTTTGGAAGCAGTTGATGGCAGCTTGCAACGGCTGAAGACGGACTACCTGGATATATTGCTGCTCCACCGCCCTGATCCGTTAATGGAACCGGAAGAAATTGCCGAGGCTTTTTCGATTCTCCAAAATTCCGGTAAAGTTCGCCAATTTGGCGTCAGCAACTTCCATCCTTACCAGGTTGACCTGGTGCAAAAATATATTTCACAAAAACTCATTGTCAATCAATTGCAGTTCAGCATTGCTCATACAGGCATGATTGATTTTGGAATGCATGTAAATATGAAAGACGAACGCAGCATCAACCATGATGGCGGTGTGCTGGAATATTCACGCCTGCATGATATTACAATCCAAGCCTGGTCCCCATTCCAATACGGTTTCTTTGAAGGCGTATTTATTGATAATCCGAAGTTCCCTGAATTGAACGAAAAACTGGGCCAATTAGCGGAAGAAAAAGGGGTTTCTAAAATGGCGATTGCAACTGCATGGATCCTCAAGCATCCGGCTAAAATTCAAGTGATTGTCGGAACCATGAATCCGGGCCGCCTGGAAAAAATTGCAGAAGCATCGAACATAGCCCTCACCCGCCAAGAATGGTACGATATCTATTTTGCTGCCGGTAATGATTTGCCATAAGCGTCTATCAAAAAGGACCCATTCGCAAACAAGCTTAAAATCCCATTTTAGGCGATCACTCCAAAAGAATGTGCCAAATTTCAATAAGCATTATAAAATTAGGTTGCATACCCTTCTCAGATAGATAGAAAAACAACAAGAATTGTAATCAGGTAAAGAAACCTAATCCTGGAATAGACAGCTGCTGAACAATAGAATGTCTATTCCAGGATTTATCATTCTTATTATAACCCGCGAATACTTATATTCTTGAAGTTTTTTTGTACAAAAGCCCCTCTCATTGGGCACTACTTTTCCTTTTCAATAACAATATTACTATCGGCAGGTACACATTTTTCAAATACATCCGGATTCCGGCTTATATAAGTGATTCTATGTCACCAAATTATCCCATCAAAAAAGAGAGGGCATTTTCTTTCTCCCTCTCACACGTCAAACATTCTCCTTATTCATTCGTAATTAATACTTTCAAAGCCTGATTCTCCGCCGCATTTCCAAACACTTCATACGCTTGCATGATATCTTGAAAGGCAAAGCGATGTGTGATCAACTGTTCCGGTTTCAATTTTTCGGATGTGACTGTTTTTAGCAACATCGGAGTTGTATTCGTGTTGACTAAACCGGTGGTCAAAGTAATATTGGAAATCCACAATTTTTCAATGTGGAATTCAACAGGTTTTCCATGTACGCCGACATTGGCGATATGCCCGCCCGGTTTCACAATATGCTGGCAAATATCAAAGGTTGCGGGGATTCCGACAGCTTCCATCGCAACGTCTACACCTTTGCCGTCCGTAAGTTCCATAATTTTTTGAATAGCTTTCCCATCACTGCTGTTTACCGTTTGCGTTGCGCCAAATTTCTTGGCAACTTCAAGCCGGTTATCGTCTAAATCTACCATAATGATTTCAGCAGGCGAATAAAATTGTGCAGTGAGGAGGGCTGCCATGCCAACAGGCCCTGATCCAACAATTGCTACGGTCTGCCCAGGCTGGACCTTTCCATTTAAGACGCCAATTTCAAATCCGGTCGGTAAAATATCACTTAACATGACGAGTGCATCTTCATCAGCGCCTTCCGGAATGTGGTACAAACTGTTATCGGCATGAGGGATTCTTACATACTCCGCTTGTGTACCGTCAATTAAATAGCCAAGGATCCAGCCGCCGTCCTCGCAATGGGCGTAAAGTCCCTTTTTACAATTATCACATTTCCCGCAGGATGTAATACAGGAAATCAACACATGATCGCCTTTTTTAAAGTTCTTTACGCCATCCCCGACTTCTTCAACAATTCCAACACCTTCATGCCCAAGAATCCTTCCATTTTCAACTTCCGGAAGATCCCCCAATAAAATGTGCAGATCAGTCCCGCAAATGGTCGTTTTCGTAACACGAACAATAACGTCTGTTGGCTGAAGCAATTCCGGTTTCGGTTTTTCTGCAAGTTCCTTTTTCCCCGGCCCAAGGTAAGTGAGCGCTTTCATAAATCTGCACCTCCGTTATTTGTGGTAAAACTTACAATGTTTATTTTACAACATGATGGCAGAAAATTTGTTAATGTTTTGTGAATAATTTAATTATTAACGAAGAAAACAATTTAATATTGAAAACAATTTCAAAGATATAAAGTGTACACCTTATTTAAAACAGAAAAAACGATTCTATTCTGAATAACCGATAAAATCCCCGTTTAAAATAAAATAGAGCTCCCCAGAAACAGAGGACATTTAAAAGCGGCGGGCACATCCCATTGACAGTGCCCCACCGCTTATCCTGTATATTCATCATTTAAGCGCTGCTTTTTCAGCGAAAGCAAGACAGCCTTTTCCTCATGTCTTGTTCTACCGTTCGCGCTATTCTTTTATGTGTGAACGGTCCTTAGACCCCTTCTAACTACCATTCAGGCTATTTTTTTATGCGTGAACGGTCCTTAGACCCTTTCTAACTACCATTCAGGCTGTTTTTTTATGCGTGAACGGTCCTTAGACCCCT
>Ga0207747_1000322_pt1 | contig 59050 bp, 49 predicted proteins | sample HigsolmetaGSP11D_FD_184839 | JGI IMG/M metagenome (GOLD analysis project Ga0207747, IMG submission 184839) | High solid enriched microbial communities from the Joint BioEnergy Institute, USA - SP1-1-D (SPAdes) | ecosystem: Engineered > Bioreactor > SSF (Solid state fermentation) > Aerobic >...
AACAATTTTCAGACAAAAAATTTCTCAAAGGACAATATGAACGGTTTGGATGAAGTTGGATTAGTTGATATAAGTGGAAATATAGTAGAAACAGTAAAGCCGGTGATTGACATTTTAGCTAATCCTTATGCAGTCATTAAGATGGTATTCACTGGTGGCGCAGGCTCTTACGAGCACAATATCAGTTATGACAATTCATTTCAAAAGCATGTATCGTTTACTGTAACGCCTGAAAATGTAACGATAGATGATGAAAGTAATCCAAAAAGCATTATTAAGGTGCTGGAGGATTTTGTTGGGGTTAGTAAACTAAAGAGCTTAAATATTTCCAAGAAGTTCAATAAAGCAGAAGGCTTGGTTGTGGCCTCCATGTTGGATATGGAGAGAAAATTAATCTTAAGAGCTTTTGTTGATGAAATTCCATTTACCCATAACTCCTACAATACCAATATGGCTTGGAGAATTATCAATAGTACCAGTGCCAATATTCAGTGGTTTGTACATAATATCAATGAAGTGATCGGAGAGCACATTCCTCTATCGCAGCAGCAGGTACAGGATGCGATTAACCAATTAATAACTAAGGGAGACATTACCAATCACGGTGGTATGTATCAATTATCCGGTGAATTATCCATGTTGGCAAATCGCATGATTATCGTTGATAATATCCTGAATGTGCATGCTTCAAAGCAGAATGAACAAGGAGAAATTATCGGTTCCGGATTTACCTGTATCCAATCCGGAGTTCACGACCTGCTTCTTCTTGATTACAACGGCAGTGAGATAATATTTAATACCGTTAGCTCTAATAAGCTATTTGACTATTTAGATCAGTTTTTAAATTGTGAGATGTATTTTTCTAAGATGAGGGCATAAGTGTTCAATAATTAAGGAGTGGTTAAATGAACTGGCAAAAGAAAGAGATAGGCGAACTTCTGGTTGAGACCGGTATCATTACTGAGGAGCAATTAGAGAAAGCCAAAGAAATTCAAAAATCCAAAGGTGGAAAAATTGGAACTATTTTAATTGAGAATAACTATGTTAGTGAAATGCAGATCATGGAAGTCATGGAATTTCAATTGGGAATTCCATTCATCGATCTAAATCAGATAACAATACCACCGGATGTGCAACGACTAATACCGTATCAATTAATTAATAAACATAATGTAGTTCCGGTGAAACTAGAAAGAAACTTGCTGTATGTTGCCATGGAAGATCCGTTGAATTTTATTACAGTTGAGGATCTACGGATGGCTACAAGTTATGAAGTAGTTCCCGTTATTTCGTTTAAGGATGCAATCCACAGTACAATTACCAAATTGTATGGTAATGAGACTGCAGATAAGGCAATTAAAGAATTTCAGATGGAAACTGACCAGTTCAACAATCTTCATGCTTCCACGCAGAAAGAAGAATCGCTTGAAGTGGATAGTGCACCAATTGTAAGGCTTGTAAATTCAACGATAGAACAAGCAGTTACAGAGGGAGCAAGTGATATCCACATTGAGCCGATGGAAAAGGAAACCAGAGTACGTTTCCGTGTGGATGGTAAGTTGCATTTGTCAAAAACCATTCCAAAAGAAGCGCATAACGCAGTAGTTACTCGTATTAAGATATTGTCCGGTTTGGATATCGCAGAAAAGAGGATACCACAGGATGGACGTTTTGATTACAACTTAAAGGGTAAGGTTCTTAACTTCCGTGTGTCCGTACTTCCTACAGTACAATCAGAAAAGGTCGTACTCCGTATCCTTGATAAGACGAACTTTTTAATACCTAAGGAAAAACTAGGTTTTACAGAAGCAAATTTAGAGAAGTTTAACCAGTTACTAATGAATCCAAACGGCATTATATTGATAACAGGACCAACCGGAAGTGGTAAATCTACAACGCTTTATACGATGCTTAACGAATTAAATCAGGTGTATGACAATATATCCACGGTTGAAGATCCGGTAGAATATATGATAGATGGTTTAAATCAAGTCCAAGTAAACATGAAGGCAGGATTAGATTTTGCCAGCGCACTTAGAGCATTCCTCAGACAGGACCCTGATATTATCATGGTGGGTGAGATTCGAGATGGGGAGACCGTAGAAGTTGCAATTCGAGCAGCGATTACGGGGCATCTTGTTCTAAGTACCTTACATACGAATGATGCTGTTAGTACGATATCCAGATTAATTGATATGGGCGTACCACCTTACATGATTGCAGTATCGCTTATGGGGGTAATATCACAGCGATTGGTTCGTAGGTTATGTACCCACTGCGCACAGGAGTATATTCCACCGGAGCATGAATTAAAATTCCTTGGACTTCCCGAAGGTGATTATCGTTTTAAAAAGGCCGTTGGATGTCCTTACTGCAATAACACCGGCTATAAAGGACGTATTGCAGTACATGAAATTCTATTAATCGATAGGACACATCGGGATATGATTGCAAGGAATGCTTCCAATAATGAATTACTACGGTATTCCATTGAGGCTGGAATGACAACCTTGAAGCAGGAAGGTATTCGATTAATTAAGGAGGGAATCACCTCTTTTAATGAAGTAATGGATATTACATATTCACAGGAAAGTACTGAACAGTAATACCAATGACAACAACATAAGATGAGGTAAGATTATGAATACAAATGAAATTTTAAAAAGAGCAGTTGAAATGAAGGCATCAGATCTTCATATTACAACCGGGGTGCCATGTATTGTAAGAGTCCATGGACGGCTTGTCCCATTAGATGATCAGGTATTAACGCCAGAAGATACAAAGCAGATTACAAAAGACTTAACAAATGAAATGCAATGGGATCGATTGAACAAGAAAGGAGAAGTGGATTTCTCCTATGCACTTCCCGGTATACAGCGCTTCCGTGTAAATGCTTACCGACAGAGAAATAGCTATAGCGTGGCGCTTCGTTTGGTGAACACCACTATACCATCATTTGAAGAGTTGGGACTACCTCCCGTATTAAAGGATTTAGCGCAGAAGAACAGTGGTTTGATATTAGTTACAGGACCAACCGGAAGTGGTAAGTCAACAACATTGGCAAGTATGATTAATACCATTAACGAGACGAAGGATCGTCATATAATTACACTCGAAGATCCGATCGAGTATCTATTCAAACATAACAAAAGTGTGATCGAACAAAGGGAAATCGGTATTGACTCCCTAAGCTTTGCCAATGCCTTGAGGGCTTCTCTTCGACAGGACCCGGATGTTATTCTTGTCGGTGAGATGCGTGATTATGAGACCATATCAATTGCCTTAACAGCGGCTGAAACAGGCCACCTCGTTTTCAGTACATTACATACGATTGGTGCTGCGAGTACGATAGACCGTATTATCGACGTGTTCCCTGCGCACCAACAGGGACAGGTAAGAATTCAGCTAGCTATGACACTTCAAGGGGTTATCTCCCAGCAATTGCTGACACGGGCAGATCAGAACGGAAGAGCAGTGGCGGTTGAGGTCATGATAGCAAATACGGCCGTTCGTAATATTATCCGTGAAGGAAAAGTGCATCAACTAAATAATACAATTCAAACACACGGGAAGATGGGTATGAGAACGATGGATGATGCACTATGTGAACTATACAGACGTGGGCTAATTACTCGAGAGGATGCTTTCGAACATTGCGTAGAACCGGAATATATGAAAAAGATGATCATATAGTTTTGGGATGAGAAAGAAGGTTTAGATATGGCAAAGTTTCAATATAAAGCGATGAACATATCAGGTAAGGTGATTGAAGGGGTATATGAAGCACCGAATGAGCAAGCTGTAATTGATATGATACGTCAGAAGTCCTTTTACAACCTCGAAGTTAAAGAGATTGCTGAACGAAAAGATATCAACGAGATGGGTATCTTCGGCAAAATCAAGGTGAAAGAAATATCCATCTATTGTCGCCAGTTTGCATCCATCTTAAGAGCAGGTGTACCTTTAATCCAATGCTTAAGTATGTTAGAGACGCAGACAGAGAACAAGATACTACAGAAAATAACGAAAACAGTTCGGGAAGAGGTACAGAAGGGAAGTAGTTTATCCCAGGCAATGAGTATGCATAGTGCAAAGCTGCCATCGATTCTTATTAATATGGTTGCCGCAGGAGAGGCCAGTGGTACATTGGATAACTCTTTTGAAGTTATGGCAGAGCACTTTGAAAAGGAACATAAGACGCAACAAAAAATTAAAAGCGCCTTACGTTATCCGATAATCGTAGCAATCGTCGCTGTACTGGTAGTGATTATTATGCTGGTGAAAGTAGTTCCGGTGTTTTCAGATATGTTTGCTGCCGCAGGGGCGGATTTACCAGCTCCAACTCGTATTTTGATTTCTATGAGTGGGTTCATGCAAGACAATGGACTTATGCTGTTCTTAATATTTGTAGTAATAGGTGCTTCCATTAAGATCTACTTATCAAGCGATAATGGACGATTGGCATTTGATCGATTTAAATTCTTTATGCCGATTTTTGGAAAGTTTCAGGTGAAGTCCCTTGCGGCTCGTTTTGCAAGAACGATGGCAACGCTGATGACAACGGGTGTATCCATTACCGAAGCATTAGAAATTACCGGTAATGTTATGGATAATATCTATGTAAAAAAAGGAATTAAGAAAGTTATTGATCAAGTAAAGGAAGGTAAGGGATTATTCATCCCAATCAAATCAATGATGCTATTCCCACCAATGCTGGAGAACATGATTATGCTTGGTGAGGAATCCGGTACCTTGGACAGTATGCTTGTTAAGACAGCAGACTTTTATGAGGAAGAAGTGGACAGGGCGGCTCAGACCTTAACATCGATGATTGAGCCAATGGTTATCCTGGTGCTCGGTGGTATCGTTGCCTTTATCGTACTGGCAATTGCCTTACCGATGTTTGATTCCTATAATTTTGCAGCCTGATATTAGTTAATTAACAAGAGAAGTAATGTAGCTATCATAGGTTATTATTTTATCCCAGAGAAATAATGACCTTTGATATATAAACACAATGGTTCAAAGAAATCACACGAACCAACGAAAGAAAAGGAGGAGTTTTTACATGTTAAAAAATGTGAAGAAAAATCAAAAAGGTTTTACTTTGGTTGAGCTGATTGTTGTAATCGCCATCCTAGGTATCCTGGCAACATTATTGGTACCAAGAATTATGGGAAATGTTAACGATGCAAAGAAAAATAAGGAAATCACTAATGCTCGTACTATCGCTAGTGAGATTACAACGCATAACGCTCTTGCAAGGGTGAATGGGACAAATACTGTACCAAATCCTCTACCTGAAGACGACCCTGTAAGAATAACTACATCTGAACAATTAGGAGACTTAAAACTTCCAAAGGGTATTGATTTTCCAGACACTGATACTGTCGCAATATATGTTGATAAAGAAGGCAATGGAACAGTCGAAGTGTTAACATCAACACCATAATTTATGTAATTAAGTTTTTCAAAGGGAGTGATTAATCTGAGCTATATCATCATTTTTATTCTGGGAGTGGTCATAGGGGGCTATATAAATGAATGTATAGCTCAGATCCCGAAGGGGGAATCGGGCAAAATTCCCCCTTCACAACTTTTTAAATGGTATCAACCATTATCATTTGTTACTTATATTCCAATGATACAATATTTTTATCCAAAAAGCAAATGGAGAAAAAATTTTTCAGCAGCATCGTTTCGATATCCTATGGTGGAATTGCTTAGTGGTTTACTTATGGTTTTAACATACCACCAGTATGGAATTACTTTGCAAGGTGCCGCAGTAGCGATTTATGTAAGTTTACTTGTAATCATATCCTTCATTGATCTGGACCATATGATTATTCCGAATTCTCTGAATGGGATAATCGGTATTACTGGAATTATATTCATGCTGATGGGCTGGACAGTTTCCATTAAGCAAGGAATTTTAGGTTCTGTCATTGGAGGCGGAGTCTTACTACTACTGGGTTATTTCTCATTATGGTTTCTTAAGAAAGAAGGTATGGGTGGAGGAGATATTAAGCTAGTTGCAGTCAGTGGGTTTTATCTGGGATTGGACCGAATGATTATGGCATTAATATTAACGGGCTACATAGCAGGAATTGTGCTTGTTATTTTACTGGTAATGAGAAAATTAAACCGAAACCAGGTAATCCCTTTTGGTCCATTCTTGTCGACAGGTATGCTTATATCCATCCTACTCTATGAGAACATTATGCAGTTTTATTGGAGGTTAATATATAAGTTGTGATTGTAAATTAGGATATTACTGTGGAATGCGTATGATAACTAATACGTTATGTCATCTACAGTTTATCATAGAAATGTAAGTAATTAATTAAAGTTAAATCCCAAATTTATTTAATATCTTCCGCATTCGGTAATTTAAACGAGATTTAAGGAAGATAGCAAATGAGATCAAAAGAGAGGGTTGTTGGAGGAACTTATGAAAGCAAAGAGTAAGATTCAAAACAGTGAGTACGCCAATATTAAGAGCCGAAGAGATCAAAGTTATCAAAGAGGCGTAAAGCCCATTATTGGTATTGATATTGGATCGAGCAATATCAAGATTGTGCAGATGAAAAAAGGAAATCGCGTTGCTAGATACGGAATGGAAACCATCCCTGTCGGTATGATTAATCAGGGAAGAATAGAGACTCCAGCACAGTTAACTGAGGTAATTAAAAAAACCATGTCCAAATATAAAATTTCCGGCGGTGAATGTGCACTATGTCTATCCGCTCATGAGTTGGTTGTAAGAGAATTAAAATTACCAGAGATGAGCGAAAGTCAGATTATGGATAATATTAAACATGAGATAACCAGTTTTCTTCCGCTCAGCCATGAAGAATATTGTATTGATTATAAAGTACTTGAGTATGTAAAGACGCAGGAAAATACACCAGGTACACTGAGAATAATGGTAGCAGCGGTACCGAATAATCTGGTGGCTCCATATATAGATACATTAAAAAAGGCAAACTTGAAAGTATCCTATGTGGATGTTATACCCAATATTGCCGGAAAACTAGCGAAATGGTTGACCATGAATAGCAGTGGTTCGGGTAACAGTGATATCTGTATCATTGATATTGGTGCTCATACAACGAACATCGTAATAGTAAAGGATGGTAATTACTTTATTCACAAGACAATTATCAATGGCAGTGAATATATCACATCGATCATTGAAGATAAAATGAATTTAGATTTTATAGAGGCAGAAGAATATAAAATTAATAACAACTTCTTCAATGATTCTATAAGTAATAGCGCGAGTCCCCATGTGATTAATTTTATCGATTATCTGATTATGGATATTGAAAGAATCCTTGAGTTTTATAGAAGCAGGAATAATCAGAAGGGTGTCGATCAAATCTACCTTATGGGCGGAGGGAGCCTTCTGAAAGGATTGCCTCAGTATATGGCGGAGCACACTGGTATCAGAACCACTTTATTATCGGAGGCATTGCCATTAATGAATAATTATGATAGTGGTGCTCACCCTTCCGTATTCTATAATGCCATAGGCGTGACTATGAGGGAGGAGTGTTAAGATGATATACGATATAAATTTACTTCCTAAGAGAAAGAGTAAAGTATCCGGCAAAACATTATTTACGATTTTCATATTTAGTATCCTTGGTATAGGAGTGTTGGCATTTTTTGGAATATATCTACCACTGAATACAAAAAGTCAACTAAGCGATAAGATTAAGAGACAACAGCGAGAACTTCAAACCTATACAGCAAATGATGTACAATTCATTACACTAACGGAGAAAATCAATAATTTAAAACAGATGATATCAGCATTAGATGAATTAAAAAATAATAGGCTTCAGGGAACAAAGATATTAGATAGTATAGAAGAAGCCATTCCGAAAAACATTGTTGTTGAAAATATATCCTTAGAAAGCAATCTCCTGACATTAGAGGCACTCTCACCTTCTTATAGGGAAATAGCACAATTTGTTGTTAAGGCAAGAGAAATAGAAAAAGTACTGGATGTAAAATTTACTAATGCATATCTTCAGCCCGATACGGAAGAGCAAGCGGGAAATAAGGAACTACATAGATTTCAAATATTTATAACTTTGGAAGTACAGGATTTAATAACGGTTCTGGAAGAAGGCTCAACAGAAGCTGAAAGCGGTAATGGGGAGGTGGATGGAAATGAAGCTAACTAAAAGGGAAAAAGTACTACTTATCTTTGCTTTAATTATTGCCATTCTAACATTTTTTGTTGTCTACGTTTACCTGCCTCTCCAGGATAAAATTGATGTCTTGCAGAAAGAATCGGATGATTTGGCTTTACAGATTCAGGATGCGAAAACCAAAGAAATACAAATCAAATCATTAGAAATTGAACTTGATGAAATGGTAAAAAAAGTGGATGAAGAATATAAAGATATCCTTCAGATTTGGGATCAACCTGAACTGCTTAATTTTATAGAAGTAACAATGAAAAATTATTGCGAAAAGCAGTCCATAGACTTTTTTGACCCAATTGACGTCAGTTCCATTCGTACTGGGGAGATTACTCTAAAAGTAAAAACTGACTATGAGAATCTTCAGAGGCTTTGGAGAGATTTTGAAAAGTCAAAATATTTTAATACACTTCAATCATTTGTTATAAATAAAAATATGGATGATAGTGAGTCTAACAATTCCCAGCAAGTAAAACTTGATGTAACAATGGTGCTAAGATTTTATGCAAAGAATCAAACGCAGGAATATCCTGATAAGTATGACTTTATGAAAGGGAACTATGGGAAAAAGGATATCTATAAATAGTGAGTCAGCATTATAAGAAAGGGGTATCCTATGAAAAAATTAAAATATCAAAATGATGGATTTTCCTTATTAGAAGTTCTGATATCAATATTCATTCTTTCTATTGTTGTATCATCTGCTTCAGTAGCTTTTGTTATTTCAACGAAAAGAACAAGAAATAATGAAATCAGAATGACAGCCATGAATTTGGTTAATGAAAGAATGGAATATATTAGATCTTTAGATTTTGCAAAAGTTGGTACGAAGTACAAAGTATCTGCAGGAAACTATGTAGATGGTGATCCGGCTGGTGACATTATACAGGAGGAGTTGGTAACTTCCAATGGTATGAATTTCAAAGTACTAACAACCATTAACTGGGAAGAACAAGGTGAATGGGATCTTTCCGGAGATGCAGAATGGGATTATAAAAGTGTTAAAGTAACTGTTATTCCACAAGGTATAGAGGATGCAGATAAACTTACCCAAAGTTTAGAAACATTGGTAACACGAGATTTTTCACAGCCATTATTAGCAGGTTATAACATTAGAACACGGTTTGTGCGTGGTTGGATCTACGATTTAACAGAAAAAATACCCGTTCCCAATGTAAAGGTTAAGCTTATACAAGGACCGAGTGCTGTTCGATATGTGAATACATCCACTAAGGGAATAGCCAGCTTCATTAATATATCCCCTGGAAAATATAAAGTAGAGTTTGACCCATCCAGCATAGGTATGATACTTGAACCAAGTGTAGCTAATCCGCAAAATTTTTCATTTGGAACCGATAAAACAATATCCAAGGAATACAAAGTAGAATATCCCTGTACCATTCGAATGACTCTAAAGAAACTTAATGGTGGTTCGATTAATATGAATTCGGGAGAAAGCGGAAAAGTAACATTGCAATCACCGTTTGGTTTGCAAGAAAAAGTATTTCAAGCTTCTGACCTAAACGTAAATGGAAAATTATCAGATCAAGTTCTATCAGGATTGTGGCCGCTTGGAGATGGTTATGCTGGTGCTTACGACATCAGAGACATCCGTATTCCCAAATATCAATATATAGAGAGTTATACCAAGGATGAAGATACCGTATGGGATGGAAAGTTTGATGGACCGGGTACAACAAAAAATATTATTTCCTATTTCATAGATTTTCCTGTCATACCAGGTAATACTAGTACAAACTGGGTAAGTAATAAGAAAATTATACAAGGCACCTTCACAACGAATGGAGATGCTGTATTTCGTACAGGTAATAATAGAGATACTATAACAATGCCTTCCGGTAGATCGTCTAATTTCAATGCCATGCGTATATTCTTTGAAAATATTGGAGGAGCGACAACATCGGGGTTATCTGTGGAAAGCAGCTCAAACTTAGCGCTAAATGCGCAAGAAGTCGTTTTTCAAGGAAAGATTAATTTTCAAGTTAAAAATGGTAATAAAGGGAAGATTACATTATCAACTAAGTGGAAGGATGGAACTCAGGTAGGGTATATTGACGGTGATAGTATAGGCGGAGAATCAGGTGTTTTTTATGGGAAATTGTTTTTGAGGGAACCTTTATATGTAGGTAATGATTTAGCTATTGAAGCAGGAGGATATTATTTTCCGGAAGGAACCGAACTTCCTACGGATACATCAAAACTAATACCTTTTTCAAAGGATAATTACATTGGATAGTAAAGAGGGCAAAAATATGCATTTAATAAATAACAATAAAGGGCTAACCTACATAGAATTACTGATTGCAGTGTCACTTTTAACAGTTGTTTTAATGAGTGCCTACCATTTTCTGTCTTTTTCTAGGCGAAGCATGGTGAATACACAAGTAGCATTTGAAGTAGGTAATGAAGCGCGGAATTCTATCATGCAAATGGAAAGCCAAATAAGAACTGCAAAATCAACAATAATAGATTCTACTTATCATAATGCTGTCGAAATTCCTGATTCCGAAGGCATGCAACTTAATATTTATACTAATATAGATGATGATGAGGAGTTGGAGTTAATACAATATAAACTAGATGGTAAAAGATTAGTAATGGGTAAAGCAGAGGTGGGGAATTCGCCTACACAATGGTCTACCATTGTAAATAATGTTATAAATAAAATGTTTTCAGTACCTAAGCCGATATTTACGATTGAAGGTTCTAGAGTAACGATTAATTTGTATGTATATGATGAAGCAGGGCAATTACTTGACGAACCTGTTCAAGTGAAAGCAAGCTATACTGTAAGAAGTAAGGGGGCGATGAATAAATGAGATTACGTTCGAATAGAGGAGCGGCCCTACCCACTGTAATTATGGTCATGCTTGTAACATTTATATTTGCATCAATAGTGTTAACTATGACAACATCTGAGACTAAAGCTGAGATTACCTACGAAACGAATATGAAAGCTTTACATGCGGCAGAAACGGGTATTAACCAATATCTATGGTATATAAATAAGGAGAATGCAGATCCGATACCTATGGAAACAGAGATAGGATATCCTGAACATAATCCAGAGTTTATATACACATTGAAGTTAATTGAAGATACTTCTTCTAAGAAAGTGATACAGTCAACTGGATGGACAATTGGTAATCCCGATTTAAAGAGAAAAGTTGAGGTTACACTCACCAAACGTTCTTTTACACAGTATGTGTATTTTTCAGATAACGATCCAATAGATATTTACTGGAGTAGTAGGGATCGTTGTTATGGTCCATATCATACCAATACAAGTTTATATATATCCGGAAACCCTATATTTTTCGATAAGGTTACCTACGTTGATAAAATAGAGAAGAAAAATGGAAATAATGATCACCCTGTATTTAGAAAAGGTCATGAACAGGTGTCTGAGATCACATTTCCTACCAGTAATAGTGAATTAAAAGCACGTGCAGAGGAAGGTGGTTATCTCTATACTGGTAGAACATGTATCCGGCTGAACGAAGATGGTACTGTTACTATTCGCAACAAAGAAAAATCAACAGAAACAAAGCCACTGCCTAGTAATGGAGTAATCTATGTAGATGGTAGTACGAAATCTGTTGGTGATAAATTTAACTTAGATGCAGGAAATGTATTTATTGGGGGAACGTTAAATGGAAGGCTTACGGTAGCCGCAGCGAATGATATTTATATTACCGATTATGATCCCACAGTTTTAACTCTACGAACAAACACAATGGTTACCAATGGAGTTAAATATAAGAATGTTACATTTAGTAAAGATACAGATAATGGTAATATTAGTTATTCACCAACAAATGCTACGGATATGCTTGGATTAATTGCAAATCGTCATGTGGGAATTTTAACAAATGGGTGGTTTAAAACCGATTCATGGTCACCGGCGCCAGCAAGTGGTGACATAACCGTCTGTGCAGCAGTATTTGCTATTGGAGGTAAGTTTGGTAATTCCGCTCAACTTGCAAATAGTAATAATACCTCATACCCTAGTACTCCTGGCACTTTGACCCTATGGGGATCGATTATTCAAAGCGAAAGAGGTGCAGTTGGTAAATTTAGTGGAGATACTACAACAGAAGGCTATAGCAAAGATTATGCACATGACCCTAGGTTACTATATGATCAACCACCTTACTTTTTGGAACCCATGAATTCCGGATGGGAAATAAACGAATGGAATGAAAAATAAATATGCACTCTTAATACCTCAGCACAGCAGGTTAGTCTGTTGGCTGAGGTATTTTTTGCTCATAATAAAAAGAATTGGCTTGCCAATTCTTTTTTGTTTAACAGGTGAGTTTATTTTAAATATAATTACTCTTTGATTACTTTGAAGAATGGTAATATTTGATACTATTCTTGTCCTTTTTTATATTCTCATTGATTTCATATTGTCGAATTGAAGAATAAATTGTATTATATAGTAGAAAATAATAGGTCGTAAGACTTAAATTGGATAAATAATGGAAAAAATTTATTGAATTGATAAAAAATATTGAAATTTGGAAGATAATAACTTATAATGGTAAATACTAGAAAAACGGATACCGGATTCGTACCGTTCTTATAATAAACTTTGGACATATTATCAATTTCGCTGAAAAGGTGAACATTATGAACTTTTATAATAATAAAAAAAGACTTGGAGATATCCTAATAGATGCGGGTGTTATTAACGAGAATCAGCTAGCTTTAGCTTTATCGGAACAGAAAAAAAGTAAGCAAAGGCTAGGAGTAACTCTAATTGATATGGGAATCACAACGGAGAAAGAAATTGCGCAAGCCCTCCATAGGCAGTTGGGTTACGATATTATTTCACTCTTGGGAATTCGTATCGATGAAAAAGTTCTTAAACTTGTTAATGATCAAATTTTAAGAAAGAATTTGATTCTTCCGTTTGAATTTAAAGCGGACAACCCTAGTATTCTAAGAGTAGCCATGGCAGACCCCCTGGATATGATGGCTATGGATGATATCGAGATTGCAACCGGATTACAAATCGAGCCGGTAATTGCAACCCCTAGTGAGATTGCAGCATCAATTGACCGATACTTTGGGAATGCAGAAGCAAGAGCCGTTGCTGAACGTTATACAAGGGAAATCGAAGAAACGACAGAAATAACGGATACTTTTAACCGTATCGGTATCGATAATTCCCCAATCGTAGTTCTTGTAAAGACTATGATCGAGCAGGCAGTAAGGCTGCGTGCCAGCGACATACATATTGAGCCCCTGGAAACGCAGATTCGCATTCGCTACCGTGTGGATGGCGTATTGAAAGAAATTATGCGTTATGAAGTACATTTGCTACCGGCGATAATTACCAGAATAAAAATAATTAGCGGAATGGATATATCGGAGAAGAGAAAGCCTCAGGATGGGCGTATGACAATGGTTGTTGATCGTAGAGAATGTGATATTCGCGTATCCGTTATACCCTCAGTTACTGGTGAGAAGGCTGTACTTCGTATTGCTTCAAAGAGAGATTTAACTAAAGATAAAAGGGAACTAGGTTTTCGAGAGGGAGAGTTGGATAAATTTAATCATATTCTATCAAACCCTCATGGCATAATTTTAGTCACAGGTCCCACAGGAAGTGGTAAATCAACAACACTCTATACAGTCCTAAATGAACTAAACAGAGAAGAAGTGAACATCATCACTGTAGAAGATCCGGTGGAAGCAAATATCGAAGGCATTTGTCAGATTCAAGTGAATTCGAAAATTGGCCTAACCTTTGCCTCAGCACTTCGATCAATTCTACGACAAGATCCGGATATCATTATGATTGGTGAGATTCGTGATACAGAGACAGCGCAAATCGCAGTACAGGCATCCATCACCGGTCATCTCGTGGTAAGTACGCTGCATACCAATGATGCAGCCAGCACATTTACCCGGCTTCAAGATATGGGCGTAGAATCGTATTTGCTGGCGGATGCTTCTGTTGGCGTTATAGCCCAAAGATTGGTTCGCAAACTTTGCTCCTGTAAAAAAGCCCGAGTTACCGGTCCTGGTGAAAACGAACTTCTTGGATTACCTCAGGATGCAAGTCAAATAATCTATGAACCTAACGGCTGTCAATTATGTAATGGAACCGGATACTTGGGACGAATCGGAGTGTTCGAAATTATGCCGGTAACGGAATCAATCAAAGAAATTATCAGCAAACGAGGGAGTACCAATCAGATTAAAGAAGTTGCAATTAAGGAAGGTATGGCAACCTTAAAAATGAATGTGGCCAAATACGTTATGGATGGTACAACTTCGATATCAGAAATGATTCGCATCGCATTTCATGAAAATAGTATATAGAAAAACTGGCAGCCAATTCTGAAACAATGAATGAGGAGTTAGAATGCTTACGATAGAAGAACTATTGCAAGAAGCAAAAAGAAAAGGTGCTTCGGATGTACATATAACCGTTGGTATACCACCGAAGCTGCGAATTAACGGAGAACTTATCAATATGGCTTTCGATAAGCTGCATCCCGAAGATACCTATGGAATCATCCGACCTATGCTAACCGAGCATGCCAAGCAAATATTAGAGGAAAAGGGTGAAGTGGATTTCTCCTATTCCATTGTAGGACTCGGCAGATACCGAGTTAATGTATTCAAACAACGGGGATCCTATGCCGCAGCGATCCGTTTGGTAGGAACCGTAATTCCTTCCCCCAAGACCTTGGGGATTCCGCCATCGGTAGTGGAACTTACAAAAAAGAAGCGAGGATTAGTGCTTGTGACCGGTCCAACCGGTAGTGGAAAATCCACAACATTAGCCTCCTTGGTTGATGTGATAAATACCAATTCCAATGCACATATCATTACGCTTGAAGATCCGATTGAATACCTGCATCATCATAAACAATCCATAGTGAACCAAAGGGAAATCGGGTTGGATACAAACACTTATTCCAATGCGCTTAGGGCGGCTCTCCGAGAGGACCCTGATGTAATCCTGCTTGGAGAAATGAGAGATTTGGATACCATATCTATAGCAATTACAGCGGCGGAAACGGGGCATCTGGTTCTATCTACTTTACATACAATTGGAGCTGCCAATACCATTGACCGAATTATCGATGTATTTCCACCGCACCAACAACAGCAAATTCGGATTCAATTGGCATCGGTTTTGGAAGCAATTATTTCACAGCAACTGATTCCAACAATAGATGGAAATGGACGGGCAGCAGCCTTTGAAGTTATGCACACCAATGCGGCAATACGTAATCTAATTCGGGAAGCGAAAGCATTTCAAATTAATTCCATTATGCAAATGAATAAAAAAGTGGGAATGCAGACAATGGATGATGCCATTTTTCAATTATTTTTACAGAACAAGATTGATGCAAAGAATGCGCTCAACTTTGCACAGGACCCGGCGACCTTAGAAAAAAAGCTGTTCTAGGAGGAGTAAAATGGCTAGTTATTCTTACAGAATCATTAATAAATATGGCAAAGTGTTAAGGGGATCGATGGAAGCCGCCAATGAGGAAATAGTAACTTCCTCTTTAAGAGCCCAAGGGTATATTCCAATCTCAGTGACTCCTCAGAATATTTTTACAAAAGATCTTAATATCCAGATAGGTAATCCGGTAAAACCGAGGGATCTAAGCATATTTTGCCGCAAATTTGTCAGTATCCTGGCAGCAGGAGTTTCTATTATCAATGCCTTAGTTATGATTCATGAGCAGACCGAGAATAAAGAATTATCTAAGGCAATCCAATCGGTACTGACGAATGTGGAGAAAGGGGAAACGCTGGCCGATGCCATGCGAGAGCAGGAAAGAATATTTACCAAGCTGCTCGTTCAGATGGTAGAGGCAGGGGAGGCTTCCGGGAACTTGGAAATTGCATTTGAACGAATGGCGGTGCACTTTGAAAAGGATGCAAAAATAAAATCCCAGGTAAAGAAAGCAATGATCTATCCATCTATCATCGGGATTGTTTCTGTATTCGTTATCTTCGTTATGATGATTGTGGTGATTCCAAACTTTATGACAATGTTTCATGGCATGGATATAGAGATGCCAGCGTTTACAAGATCAGTTTTAAATACCAGTAATTTTATTAAGAAATGGTGGTTTTTGATCATTGCTGCCATTGCAGGAATTGTAGTTGGCATGATTTTATTTAAGCAAACCAATACGGGGAAACATTTTACCGGTCGTATCCGGCTTCGTATGCCAATCTTCGGAAAAATTACCATAAAATCCATATCCGCAAGCTTTACACGAACCCTAAGCACGTTGCTGGCTGCGGGGATTCCATTGATTGACGCTATAGATATTACCGCTCGAACCTTTGATAACATAATTGTTAAAAATGCGTTATTGGAGGCAAAAGAGGAAGTAGCCAAGGGCGTATCCATATCCGTACCTATTAAGAAGGCCGGTTTCTTTCCTCCCATGGTTCATCATATGGCTAAGATTGGTGAAGAAACGGGGAATATCGAGGAAATGTTAGAAAAAGTAGCGGATTACTATGACGAGGAAGTAGAAATTGCATCGCAAGCCTTTATGGCAGTAATCGAACCGTTGATTATCATTATCCTATCACTCGTTGTTGGCGTACTCGTGATGGCAATTATACAGCCAATGATGTCGATGTATTCCGGAATTGGTGTATAATCATTTCCAAATATATTTTATTTTAAATGATTTAGAAATAGGTAATCTGAAATGCATTGGTATAAGCAAGCTTCATTGGAAACTATGATGGTTATAGCAAATTCGTTGTGGGGGCTGAATAAGGAAACTGACATTTGTCGTAAGTTCAAAAATAACCGGATGGTGCCAATGGGCTTGATATTATATAAGTAAATAGATAAGAAAGGGAGAGAAATATGAAAAAGCAAAGAAACAAACTAAATAACAAAGGATTTTCACTCGTTGAACTTATTGCAGTGATTGCAATCATGGCGGTATTGGTGGGGGTAGTTTCACCACAGGTCATCAAGTATATTGAAAAATCAAGGGAAGCAGCGGATCAGAGTAATATGGAGACATTAGAAAGTGCTGTAGAGATGGCGTTAACAAACGAAGCGGCATATAAAGCAGTTCGTGATGAAGTAGATAAGTTTGAAGGTGATAAAACTTATACGGTAGATATCACAAATCCTTCTGGTTCTGAAAAACAACCAACAGTGAAATTTGAAGGTGAAACATTTGGAGATTCAAGTGATGATATGGCGAAAGAACTGATGTCCATTATTACAAAATGGCCATCTTCAAAAGCAAAAGATACGAATGGATTTTTAATTACAATTAAAGCCGCTTCCGATGATTCCTTAGCTATATCAGTAACTACAAAATAATCTAAAGATGAAATTTAATTATCTACCAGGAAAGTGAGAACCCTATGCTTAATAATACATTTTATTACATAATCATTTTCCTATGCGGCATATGCATAGGAGTTCTGTTGAACACCGGCATATGCCGTATTTTACAAGAGAAAATGAATATCCTATGGCATCTAAGTATTATAGCCCTGAATGGGGTCCTGTATGTACTTGTGTTTTCCATTTACCACTGGAGTTTTCTTAGCGTTATTTATTGCCTGAGCGCAAGTGCGCTGATTGTACTTAGTGCTGTTGATGATAGAATTTATGAAATCCCAAGAAGTTTGAACCTGTTTTTGGGATTTCTTGGTGTGGTAAGGGTAATTACAGACTTATCCCATATATGGAATTATGTATTAGGATTTGGCAGTGTGAGTTTTCTATTACTCTTAATTTATTATTTTACGAAGGGAGAAGGAATCGGAGGGGGAGATATTAAGCTTATGGCAGCAGCGGGGCTTCTGATTGGGTTTCCCAAGATTTTGCTTGCATTTATCCTTGGCTGTATCCTTGGTTCCTTTCTTCATATCCTTCGTATGAAGATTACGAATAAGGGCAGAGTGTTGGCATTCGGTCCATATCTGTCTGCCGGTATTGTAATTGCTATGCTTTACGGGAATCAGTTAATTTGCTGGTACCTAGAGCTATTGCAGTAACGAGAAATTTTAAAGTAGGTATATGTCCATGTCCTTACAAAGGAGGAATTGAATGCCGAGGAGAGTTATCAGTATAGAAATTGGACTTCATAAGACAAAGATTGTTGAAGTCAGTTTAAATAAGAAAAATCCTCATGTATACCGCTGCATAACATTCCCGACACCGGAGCATGTATATGAAGATGGGTATATACGAGATAAGAATAGATTGGCAAGTGTGATTAAGGAAAAGCTGCAGGAAGCTAAGATTAAATCAAACCAAGTAGTTTTTGCCATTTTTTCATCCAAAATAGCAACCAGGGAAGTTTCCATCCCTCCGGTAAAGGAGAGGCACATACCTGATATCATAGTGGCCAATGCTACAGAATATTTTCCGGTAGATCTTACGGATTATACGATATCCCATCGTGTTCTGGAAAAGATTACGGAAAAAGAAGAAACGAAATTAAGATTATTGCTCATGGCAGCGCCCACCGGTTTAATTAAGAACTATTATGAACTGGCAGAGCTGATAGGCTTAACAGTGCTAGCAATTGATTATGCTGGTAACAGCACATATCAAATGCTTAAAGAGCTGGTTGCTGATGGTACAAGCTTAGTCCTTCAGATCAATGAACAGGCAACCTTAATTAGTATTATCGAAAAGAATATTCTTAAATTACAGCGTACCATTTCCTACGGAACGATGGATCTAGCGCATGCGGTACTAACCAATCATTATCCAAAAGTGGAGACGGAAACCGATGCCTTGCGATTGCTTTTTGAAAAAGAAGTGTTCTATACGCAAGAAGTGGCTACTACGATGGAACTGTATGCTGATGATGTAAGTGGAAATATCATGGATGCCAAGAGAGAGATCACGGATTCGTTACGATATTTTATCAGTAATATTCTGCGAGTACTAAATTATTATTCCTCCGTTAGTAAACAGAGAGTTAATACGATTTATCTCATTGGTGAAGGAGCAAAAATTGCAGGTTTACAGGAATTGCTTTACCGTGAAACCGGACTTAAGGTACAGATGATGAACAACCTTGCATCGGTAACCTTATATAATAAATCGCAGGAAATATTATCGGTCGAACTTATGGATTATCTTGTTGGAATTGGTGCATCGATTCATCCAATTAACTTTATCCCCAGTACGGGTTTGTATCGAAATAAGAAATATTCTTTTCCTTACAATACCTGGTTGGTACTGATTGGGTCAATCATCATAGGGATAACGATTATCAGTGTAGGATTTCTCAAATATCGTATTGCATACATGCAGAATGTTTTGTTAAAAAATGAAATAGAATCACGAACCGGTATTAATGAGCTATATTCAGAATACCAGGAAGTTTTAGAACGATATAATCATGTGCAGGGACTTAATAGTTTAACAAGGAATCCGAATGAGCATTTGCTTGATTTGCTGCTGGAACTGGAAAGCAAGCTTCCAAAGAAAACAATTATTAAAACAATGAATATCTCAACCGAAGATATTACATTAAGCATAGAAACGGATTCAAAGGAGACGGCTGCATTTACGCTGCAACAGTTAAAATCAATTCCCTATATTACGGCAGTTTTTACCACGGGAATTAATGATGGAACCATCCGTGAAAATGAGGCGGGAAGTGTTAGCTTCGTGATTACGGCTCAATATGAGAAGGAATTATTACAGGGGGAAAGCAATGAAGATTAATAAGAAAATATCGGAAAAAGATCGTAAACTTCTCATTGGTTTCTTGGCGTTTCTTCTTGTCGTGAGTTCCTATCATTTTATATATCGAAATTTTAGTAAGAAAACGAAGGAAATTGCAACAGAAAATGCATTACTCGCGGATACGCTAGCGGAGCTAAAGCGAAAGAGCAATCGTGAAGAAGAATATCGTAATGGAATTACGGATATGGAGAATCAAATCGAAGCAATCCTTGAAAATTATCCCCGATTTATTACACAGGAAAAAATCACGCAGTTTGTTATTGAGCTAGAAGAAGTTGCATATATGAAGGTTAGCGCTATCACTTTCCAAGATGCGGTTGATACCGTTCCCGAATATCGTGAAGCCTCTGAAGCAAAGACCAAGAAAACTTCCACGGTATCGGATGAGGAACGTCTGGATTATTTCGATGAGGAATTCGGTATAAAGGATCAAGAGGATAAGGAAACTGACAATTCCGAAGCAACAACTCATAATACGGAAAGGGAAACAGTAAAACCCCATATGGATACAACCGTGATTACCTTATCCTACATGACCACTTATGAGGGATTAAAGAAAGCGCTCGATTACATCAATAAATATGATGACAACAGAACGATTCTTGATTTATCCGCTGCGTTTGATAGCAGCACAGGGAATTTGACAGGTACCATTACGATTTGCATCTATACACTAAATCCTTTGGGAAATGAATATGTCAAACCAGAGTTTAAACAACCTACGGGTAAAAAGAATATCTTTGGCAGCTTTGAGTTGCCGGTAGAGCAATGACTTTAATCTCAAATGAAGATATGACGATAATTAGGAGAAGTTATGTATAACGGGAAAGAGAAGAGACAATTTGATACGATTCCTTCCTTGCAACTAAATGGGGGATTTACCTTAGTCGAGTTACTGGTTGCCATCAGCATCTTTAGCATTATCGTAGTTCCTCTGCTAGGAAATTTTATCGCCGGGGCGAAAGCGAATGCGAAAGCAAAGAAGATGCAGATGGAGACCATACTGGCGCAAAACATCTTGGAGGATGTTAAGAATCATCCTCTGGAGGAGATTGCAAGAAAATATAATGACCCGGTAGAGTTCGGAACAGATCCTGCGGGGGCTGTTCGCGATGGTTCTTTTTTCTTTGCCCGAAGAAATATCGAATATGGCGGTTATATGTATGATGTATTAATAACCTTGGATCCTACCCCTTATCTAAGGATGGAGGATTCGGGTAAGCCAACTGGATATAATAATTTTCAGATGCCAATTCTTTCGCAGATTACGCGGGAAGAAAATGTACTAGCAATGCAGTCATTCCTCACAGCGGATGCTGTGACGATACTCTATAGCAATTATATTGCATACTTAAAGAAACAAGAAGAACTTCATAAGGATGATAATCCGCCGTTTGAAACACATTATTATACACCGGAGGACTTGGAACGTCATCTGCATAAACGAATAATCATACAAGCCAATAAGGTTATGGATGAAGTAAATGTTAATGTTGAGTTTATTTATTCTGTTCCGGATATAGAAGGATGCGGCATGGTTTCCTTTCCTGTAGCGGAAGGGAGGATGGATTTGGAGACGGGGGGAGTCTATGTTTTCTATCTTCCATCCTCTTATGATACGGTATTCGTTGAAACAAATGGCTTTCTGCCCAATGATCCCTACATCGATGTCTATGTTATAAAGCAAGAATCGGATACGGAAAGTCTATGGGAGAAAGTGGAGGAGCATAGTGCATCCAATGTCAACCTTTATTCCAATGCCTCCTTTACTGTCAATGATTTAGTGAAGAAAGAACCGGCAAGAAATCGTATCTATCAGGTTCAAGTAGCATTGTATGAGGCAAACAATAACTTCGCAGAAGACGCCCTTAGCTTTGCGTTGTCATCAACGAAGGAGGATTGAACATGGAAGAAAGAAAATATCTATCCAAGGATAATACCGGTTCTACCCTTCTGATGGTGATTCTATGTGTAGCTTTTATTAGTATTCTGGGGTCCATTGTTGTTTCAGCGACAGTAAGTAATCTAAAAATCAAGAAGGCGCATCAAAAAGCTAAGACGAATTTCTATGAGACAGAAATGGCTCTTGATGAGATAAGGACCGGTCTTGAGGAAGTAACTGCGCAAGCAGCAAGTGATGCCTATCAAAAGGTTTTAGAAAACTATCTTAATCGTTCAGAGGAAGAGAAACAGACTCTGTTTGCGAAAGCATTTGTTGATGGTATTTCTGATAAACTAGGTGGGGAACCGAATGCTGCAATCTACAGTACTAAATTCATCGCATCCTTGATAAAGCAATCCCCGGCAAGACTAGCCGTACCTCCTGGAAAAAATATATTGGTAAAAGATACCTCTAATGTAGAGGCACCGAAATTCATAACGCTATCCAATATAAAGGTTACCTATCGAGATTCGAATGACTTTCAGACCAGCATTTCCACTGATATAACAATTCATACGCCTTTTTTGGAATTCAAGCCGGACAAAAGCTATCAGCCTGTCTTTGCCGACTTTGGTCTAATTGCCGATCAAGAGATACAGTTGAATGCTTCATCAAGTGTTATGGTGAAGGGAAATGTTTATTCCGGCAATGGGGGAATTCAGTTACTGCATGGATCGGATCTTACAATGGATGAGGCAGATAAGATTATTTCCCGTGGGAATATTGAAGTGTCAGAACGAAGCCACCTTACGATAAAGAATAATCCCGCCCTTTGGGTAAGAAATATTGCGACATTAAAAGGGGTGGATACCGATAATCCTACATCCATTAAAATAAATGCAAAGATTTATGTAGCAGATGATTTTACGCTGAATGCGAAAAACAGCGATGTAACTTTGGCAGGGGAATATTATGGCTATAGTTATTACACTGCCAATCAACTAACAGATCTGGATGAGCTTCATTCATCCTCGGATGAGGATATGATACAGGCGCAGGATAGCAGTGCCATTATCATCAATGGAAGAAATACCTGCCTGGACATGGAGGGAGTGAAGAAGTTATTTATCGCCGGAAGGGCAGTTCTTAATCCAGGCTCGGCGGGTAATCAATCCAAATTGGAACAGGGGAATGCCTATACAGGTGAAGCGTTAGCAATCAAAGGGAATCAAGTGGCTTATCTTGTTCCGGCAGAAGCAATTTGGACCGGAACGAACCCGGTTACTCTAAAAGACTATAACAGCAGGCCTTCCGATATAGATGAGGTGGATTATCGGCTTGTATCCGATGAGCATTTTAATCTGACAGATTATGTGGATGGCTATTCGAAAATATTCTATCAGGCCGGTTCGCAAGAATTGGTTTATTACTATTTAAAGTTCCAATCAGAAGATAAGGCAAACCAATATTTGCAGAAATACTATGAAGTTTATAATCCGACAGATGCGATTGGAATTATTGATAACCGCGTAAAACCTTATGCCAAGAAGATTTCTTTTGGAAGTTCTGTTGAGAGTGTTCTGTCAGCAGGTAATATCTTCACAGTAAATAGTTCCGGCAAAAGCAGCTTACTGTCCAATACCATAAACCCGGATTTAAGTATCGAGGGTAATATTAATCCGGACCGGGAGGTTCTTCGGTTAATCTCTGCCAACTTAGCAAAGAGATATGATGCTATGCAGCAAAATTTAACGGAATATGCTAAGGGTAATCCATATAATCCGGCTTCCCAATTTGACTCCATCATTCATACAGAGAACCTTAGAATGGATGCGGTTAACGATCCGGGCTTCAACCACGGTATAAAAAAAGTGATTGAAGCGATAGACGGTGTGGTCCATATCATTGATAATAAAGACGGTGAAGTATTCCATTTGCAAGCGGATTCCACTTTGCCCGGCTATGGAATGAAGGGTATAGTTATTGCAACCGGTTCGGTTCGCGTTAGTGGAAATTATCAGGGATTAATCATTGCCGGTGAGACAATTACGTTACAGGCAGGGGCAAAGATTACGGCAGCGAAAGATGTTGTGGAAACAATACTTAGCGCCGGAAATCCACAAATTAATCGGTATTTCCGAGATTTCTCCGACAACGTTGCGGATGAAGGTGATGGCGGAATCGGAAAAGTAGATATCTCTTCGCTTATTGTCTTTGACAATTGGAAGAAGAACAGTAATTAGGAACCGTAAGGTTGCCGGAAGATTACCGTTACATTCTGGTAATAAAAATTTTAATGAGAAAGAGAAAGGAAGCGGGGTTATGAAGCAGTTGGATAATCGGGGAGTTACTTTCATTGAACTTATCGTAGGCATTGCAATCTCCGTAATTGTCACCGGTTCCATTGCTTATCTGATACAGGTTAGCTCCAGTAGTTATCGGGATACGAAGGAAGAGGTATCCCTTCAGATGGAAGCGCAGACCATTTTAAATCAATTGGATGATTTGATAATGGAGGCTTACAACGTGAAGTTTCAGGATCAGGAGCTTACCATCTATCAAACGGCTGTAACTTATAGGATCACTTTAAATCCTGAAGAAAGCAATTTATATATAGAAGCCGTTCCCGTTCGGGAAGCACCATCGGATTATCGTCACATCCTAGGTCAATATGTCAATGATTTTTCAGTCATGGATACGGGATTGAATGATGAAAACAGTCGTATAGAAATCACTTTGCATCTAAAAAGAAATCAAAGCACGTATTCCATTGAAAAACATATTGTCTCAATGCGAAATCGTATCCAACCGGTTGCGCATTGATTTTTCACTATAAGAATTAAGATAGGACTTAAAGATAAGAGTTAAAGCGTGTAAGATTAAAGAAATGCGAGAAAGAAACGGTAAAGAGGGGAGCATATGAATACGTTGGATAAATATAAAAAAGCGTGGATATCTTTTGCACTCCTTTTCATTCTCGGAGCCGGCATATTCGTATGGCAGAAAACGCATTTGGCCGGTGCAACCAATATTGAAAATGCCTATATGAAATTTCCGGGATTTGATCCGAATGCAGAACTGGGTTCCGAGAAGAATCCCTTCATTATCCTTGAAATCGTTCCTTACCGTGGTATGGGGCAGATTGGGTACATTGTAGGAGGACAGGAACCGGTGGATCCTAGTGTCTCCAAACCGGATAATAATCTCTATGGGGTGTTCAATGGATTTGCAAACGATGCTTTTGAACCCTATCAGATAAAGAAGGATCGGTTAGATGAAGAAGATCGCAAAAATCTTTGGGTATGGGAATGGGTGAATGAGCAACTTCCCGGACAAACGGGGTATTTTGAGAAGCTTTCTGAGAATACCGGAACCTACCTTCGTAAATATGAGAACGGGAAATATACTTTTGTTAAAGATCCCAATGCAGAAGGAAATTACATTTGGGTTTCAGCAGAAAATTCAGAGAACATTCCCACCGATTATGAAGCGGACAAGGTATGGTTAAACAATTATACGCTGGATGTATCTTACTGGACCAATATAAAAAGTAATAATTGGCTATTTAGAAATAAGGAGATTTTTAAGCGGGAGGTACTGGGCCTTTCGGAGGAAGAGATTGAAAACTATCATGTTCGAGTGGTTACCATTACCCCGGATGTATTAAATGAAAATGTAAAGAAGTTTACCAAATATTATGACTTAAATGACAATGGAAGGAATAACAAAGTTTTAACCAAGGCGACAGAAGATGGAGAAATTGACCTGATTGGGAATGCGGATTTGATTAGTATCAGCCTAATAGCGCAAGCCGGCAATAATGCAGTTATCGATTTATGGGAAAAATATGGAAGGGATAAATCCGGAAAAGTAAGTCAAGGTCACAAAAAGGATTTTGGGGAGAATGATTTACAGTGGCAAACGGTTATGGAATTATTCATGAAAATAGGTGTAGTAGAGGATGCAGCCCCGCTGATTTATGATATGACTATGCTTACCAACCCGAAAGGGAATGCTAAGCAGGTGGATAGCTTAATTGGTAATGAAAAGGGGACAGGATATATTAACAATGTATATAAATTATTGCTGTTACTTCGGCAAAGAGATCCGGTTGATTTCTACAATTCCTATCTGAATACGAACGGAGGAGAGCAAACTCCTGCGATTACCATGACTACGGATTCGAAAGGAAATACAACAGGAAGCTATTCGGCAATGCGGGATGAAAATTCTAAGATATATTGGAACTATTATACGTTCCTTCCGCCATTCCCGGACGGAAGTTTTCCGCCTTATATCACGGTACAGGAACCGAACTATCGAAAATATCTGGTTGATCTGGGGATTATTCTAGGATGGGAAGAACATCACGTTGCTGCTATTCGCAATACCTATTCCTACAATGGAGGAACGGATATTGTACAAAGATTTTCCTTCATTAATTATAGTTTGATTGAGCTAAAGGAAACATCGACGAGAATTAGTTATAATAAAGAATTCTATGATTATCTGGAGGAAGAGGCAAAGAAAGTAAATCCCAATGCCAAGAGACCAACAACGGCAACACCCCTTGAAGCCGTAAAATATATTCTTCAATACAAGAAGCCAAAACCGATTACTAAGGATTTTATAACCATTTTGGAACTGGAGCCAAGCAATGACTTTCATCTTACGGCGCAGGATATCCGAAAGATATTACCGGAGTTCTCTGGAACAATTACAATTGTACAGCAGACTACGGCAGAGTTTATAAGTAAAAGGGAAGATTTGAACAGTACGTATGACTTAATCTATATCGGCACGCAAACTGGGAAAATGAATACAAAGCAAGGAAAGACGGTTTATAATGATCCGTTGATGGATGGTTTGGTGTATACCCATGTGGGAGATCGTATGATTGCCTTTGATACTTTGCTTGGGATTCTTAAAGAGGGGAAAGCCTTAACCAAGATTCATTATGGTGATACCACGAAAGAATTTATAACTTCCAATATCTTTAAGGGATATCAGTATCTATGGCCACTCTCCTTCCCATTTGAAGAATTACTAGCTGATTTCTACCGATATTCGGGTAATGATATTACGGTTATAAAAAAGCAGGAGCTGCAAGATTTTGTAGATGCGGGATACCCGGTTTTACTGGACCATGATCTCTACGAAAGAAATGATAAAATGATTGATGACTCCACCCATCTTTATCAGTGGATTGATAAAAATATGGAGGAGCAAACGCAGAAGCTTTTCTTTGATTATGACGTAATCCTTGGCACTTCCGGCAACGATAAAAAGAAACAGCAGGAATTTGCCCAGCTCCTTTATCAAGATAAGATTGCTGTGAATTTGATATCTAAGCCTGTAGCATATGATGAAAATAACATCGATACGTTATTGACCGAACGGAAATTAAACTATACCTTTGAAATACAAGCACCTTCCGGAGCAAATAAGGAAGACGGATACCATTGGAAGCTCTATGTAGATTCCAACTCCGATGGAAGGTATATATCGGATGAAATCATTTCATCCGGTACCGGTAAAGCTTTAGAAACTATTCATGTATCAGGGAAATTGCCATCAACATACGAAGGGGCAGCGCCTTGGAAGTTGGTGGTATATAGCGGTAAGAATTCCAAAATCCGTACGGAAAAGACAGGACTTGCAGCATTTCGTGCGATGGGAAATGCATTGGAGAAAATAAGAACGCAAATTAAGATTCTGCAGATCAATTCCAATGATAATGCTACGATGAATCTGGAAGAACTACTGAATCCCTACCGTGGAAAGACAAGCCTTTTCTATCATTATACGAAAGATTTGGAGGATTTTAATATTTCTGTAAAGACCGTTACGGTGCAGGAATTTGAACGCTGGTATGAAGGAGAAGGCAATGCTTATGATTCTGGTAATCCGGTTCGTACGGATAAGCTATCGGACTATGATATGCTTATCTTTGGATTTGGAGACCATTATTCTGATATCAGCAATGCAAATGGAGCATTATCCAATGTGCAAGCCTTCATTGACAGTGGAAAAAGTGTCATGTATACTCATGATACAACTTCATTTATTAACTTATCAAAGAATAATTTTAACATATATAAAAAAGACCTACCTTATTGGGGATATGGATTTAATAAATATCTGCGCGGCAGGGCAGGTATGGATCGCTTTGGTGTCCTAAAGGAAGCTGGGAATCGTACTGTTTATGATACCGCAACCATTCCAAAGCAAGCCCGTTCCAAGAAAATTTATGAGGTGAATGGCAATACATATCCGGAAATTCAAGGATTTACCTATGGAACGTTAGTAGCTTACGGCAATCCAAGTAATGTACAAGATCCATTGGCAAATCTTTATGATCTACGGATGGATGATCGACATAAAGCCAATCAAGAATATCCTCCTTTTGCCTATGGGAATGCATTAAAGATTGGTACAGCGATTGACAACTACAATACTAATTTTATTACTAAGGTGAACCAGGGGCAGATTACAACCTATCCTTATACCATTCCGGATGGTATTAAGGTAGGTACTACCCATATGCAGTATTATCAATTGAATCTGGATGATCCGGAAATTGTAGTATGGTATGCCCTTTCGGATAGTAAATCCTTACAATATCCGGGTAACGAGAGATACGTGGATGTGGACCATTCGTATGAGACAGGCCCTTACAGTGTATCCCCGAATGATGGCAGAAATAATTATTACCTTTATAGCAAAGGTAATATCATGTATTCCGGTATAGGAAATACGGCTATTGATAAGTTAGTGGATAGCCTTAGTGATCATCCGGAATATGAATATGAAGTGAAACTATTTATTAACACAATCATTGCTACCTATCGTCTTGGTGCCAATGCACCTGAGGTTACAATAACCAATGAGGATGCGGTGCAAATTAAAACCGAATATACCTTCTATGAAGATTATGATGCAACGCTGGATTACAGTAAATCAAAGAAAAGAATTCGTTTTGTGGCAAAAGATAGGAATATTCCGGCTGAGGATTTAATTATCCGAATCTATCGCTATGATGGTTTGGATCAACTCGTTCGAATGGATTTGCCGGTGTTTGCTGTGCAAACGCAGGAACCGGCAGAAGATTATCAAGGGGATGGATATGAGCCGGGGGTTATTGTAACCAGCGGGATGGAATATTATATCGATTATCCGCTGGGTAACTTTGGCCAAAATGGTAACGATAAGATCCTTATTACCGCGGCAAATACGAATAATCTATATGGCAATGCATCGGTTCATATAATTGGCCGCATTTTATTTGATTTAGATTGATAGCCACCTTGGAGGTTCATTAAAATGGAACGAATGATAAAACGGGCAGAAAAATTCATATCCTTATTTTTCAATCGGGAAACCCTCAATTATGCAATTGCAGGTGTACTGACAACGATTGTAAACTTTACCAGTTATTATTTGCTTTGTAACATTTTAAAGATACCAAATCTTCTATCCAATATGATTGCTTGGGTCTTGGCGGTAACTTTTGCGTATATCGTTAATAAAACGCTGGTATTCCTATCGAAAAGCAGCAGCAAGATGGAAGAGGCACAGAAAATTACGAAGTTCTTTGGCGCGAGATTAGTCTCCCTTGGGGTAGAAGAATGGGGACTTTATCTCTTTGTTGACCGATTACATTTCCCGAACCTCTATGTGAAAGCTGCCCTTGCGATTATCGTGATTATCATCAATTATATTTTCAGCAAGCAATATATTTTTCGCAAATAATAAAGTTGATCAGCAGTCGGATTAGTTAATGTCCGGCTGCTTTTTTATAAACTTAATATTTTAACGCATAAGGATTGAAAGTTTTCGGAGTTAGCGTATAATAGAAACGGTAAATGGAAGCGATAGATATCCATAGAAGTTACCGATGTTGGTTTTAATTATAACTTGCTAAGATTAACTGAATAAGAAGTGGAATACCGCAAGCAAAGTTTGATTAGGGCACTTGTTGATGGTGTTCATTGCGAGCTTATCCTTGTGGATAACTCCCATGATTTTTTCCTTGCTTGTGGATAGTGTACTATAATCGACTGACGATAATAGAATAGCAGTAATTTTAATAAGCATTAATTCTTACGGTATGTATATTTCCATGGGAAATAGGCAACTTAAATTCACGATGGAGAAAGTATATGAATTACAAAGAAGCAAGAAATTTTATTCATGACGCAAATCAATATGGTATTGTACCCGGACTGCAAACAATCACAGAACTCCTACATCGGTTGGGAAATCCACAGGAACAGTTGCATATAATCCATGTGGCAGGAACCAATGGTAAAGGCTCTACATCGGCTTTTATCGCATCAATTTTGATGAAAGCCGGCTATCGTGTGGGACGCTATGTCTCACCGGCGGTATTTACTTATCGGGAAATTATACAGATTGGTGATAGTGAAACTTCAGAAATGAAATATATCACCGAAGAAGGTGTGTGTGAAGCGATAGCGCAGATACAGCCAATTTGCGAGGAGATGTTGCAAGACGGTATGGCTCACCCGACTACTTTTGAAATTGAAACAGCAATGGCATTTGTTTATCTTGCAAAGGAAAAGGTGGATTTTGCAATTATAGAAGTTGGTATGGGCGGAAGGCTTGATGCTACGAATGTGATTGCCCATCCAATCTGCAGTGTGATAACGCCAATCAGCATGGATCATATGCAGTTTTTGGGAAATACCTTGGAACAGATAGCAGCAGAGAAAGCCGGTATCATTAAAGCACATGCTCCGGTTATAGCAGGAAGGCAACATCCTAAGGTGCTTTGTGTATTAGAAAAGACTTGCCGTAAGAAAGAAGCAAAACTTTATCTATCCGATTTTGATAAAGTAACCAACTGCAATTTAAGTCCAGAAGGAACAACATTTACTTTGGAAACAGAAACAGGCAGCAGGAATTATCATCTTCAAGTACTTGGAGAATATCAGGTAGAGAATGCAATTTTGGCAGTCAAGGTGGCGGAAGTGTTAAAGCAACTTGGTTACTCTATTCCTGAAGATGCAATCACACAAGGTCTTGCTGAAATGAAATGGCGAGGCCGGTTTGAAGTTGTGGCGAAAGAACCTTATATGATCATTGATGGAGCGCACAATGAAGCGGCAGCCTTGGTTTTAAGAAAATCTATTGAGGCCTACTTTACAAATCGGAGAATTATTTATATTATAGGAGTATTAGCCGATAAGGATTATAGAAAAATATTGGATATTTTGGCGCCTTTGGCAAAGGTAATCATTACATTGACGCCGAACAATAAGAGAGCTTTATCAAGTAAGGAGCTTGCAAAGGAAGCCGAAAGATTTGGCAAACGGGTAATTGATGCAGGAACTGCGGATAGTGCAATAAAAGCTGCATTATCCGAAGCGGGAAAAGAGGATGTTATTGTCGCATTTGGATCATTATCGTATCTCGGCGATTTGGTAAAGTCCTTATCAATTTAGAAATGGAGACGAAATACATGATAGATGAAACGAAAGTAGAACAGGCAGTAAAGTTATTACTAGAAGCAATCGGAGAAGATACGAATCGGGAAGGATTACTTGATACACCAAGGAGAATTGCTCAAATGTGCAAGGAGATTTTTGGTGGTCTTGGTAAGGATGCTTCCGATCATCTTAGTGTAACCTTTCAGGCGGATGGAAGTGGTATCGTTTTGGAAAAAGATATTCCTTTCTATTCCGTATGTGAGCATCATCTTGTTCCATTCTTTGGTAAAGCTTATATCGCATACATCCCGGATGGAAAGGTGGTAGGCCTAAGTAAACTGGCAAGAGCTGTGGAAACCTATGCGAAACGACCGCAGATACAGGAGCAGTTAACAGCGCAGGTTGCTGATGCCATTATGACTCACCTAAAACCCAAAGGCGTTATGGTCATGATGGAGGCGGAACACCTATGTATGTCCATGCGTGGTGTGAATAAACCGGGTACGAAGACGATGACCTATGTTTGCCGTGGTGTATTTGAAGATAATCAGGCATTACAGGCAACATTTTTCCAGATGGTTAAGTAAGGGTGTGAGTATATGCAGAAGCGTATGATAATAGGAAATAAGGAATTTCCGATCGGTGAAAGAACCTATATCATGGGTATCCTCAATGTAACTCCGGATTCCTTTTCGGATGGCGGTACCCACAATAAATTGGAGGATGCTCTTAGACATACAGAACGCATGATCGCGGAGGGCGCCGATATCATCGATGTTGGCGGAGAGTCCACAAGACCCAATTATACAATGATTTCGGAAGAGGAGGAAATTGCAAGGGTTGTACCGGTGATTGAAGCGATTAGGAAACGATGGGATATCCCAATTTCCATTGATACCTATAAAAGCAAGGTAGCGAAAGCTGCTTGCCAGGTAGGAGCGGATCTGATCAATGATATCTGGGGACTGAAATATGATCCTGCGATGGCAGCAGTAGTAAAGGAAATGAATGTTGCTGTTTGCCTCATGCATAACCGTAAGCAAATTGATTATAGCAGCTTTTTAGAAGATTTTCAGGCGGATATACGGGAGTCCATTCGGATTGCGAAAAATGCCGGAATTTGTGATGATCGGATAATGGTAGATCCCGGTATTGGATTTGCAAAAACCTTAGAAATGAATCTTACGATAATGAAGCACTTAGAAATCATGAATCAATTTGGTTATCCGGTATTACTGGGAACCTCAAGAAAATCCATGATTGGAAATACGTTGAATTTGCCGGTGGATCAAAGATTGGAAGGAACGATTGCCACCTCTGTGATTGGTGTTATGAAGGGATGCCATTTTATCCGTGTTCATGATGTTAAAGAGAATCGACGAGCAGTACAGATGACGGATGCAATATTAACTGTAGATTAATTTAGTAAAGAGCGTAAACCATTAGCGATAAATAATAACGATTATAGGGAAGTCTAATTTATATACCGGAAAGAATTCATCCATTACAGACAAGACACCTAGAAAGTGACATAGGATAAGAAAGGAAGGCGAAAATATGGATCGGATTACGATAGCAAATTTGGAGGTATTTGCATATCATGGTGTTCTGAAGGAAGAAAATGCGCTGGGGCAAAAGTTTTTGGTCACTACAGAGCTTTATACGGATATCTCAGAAGCTGTGAAAGAGGATGATATTACAAAGTCCATCAACTATGCCACGGTATGTAAGACCATAGAAGCCTTTCTTAAGGAAAATACATTTAAGCTAATTGAGACCACAGCGGACCGTTTGGCGGTGCATTTATTAAAGACATTTGACAGAATAGAGAGAATTAAGGTGGAGATTAAGAAGCCTTGGGCACCTATTCATATGCCATTAGAAACGGTATCGGTAGTTACTGAGCGTGGGTGGCACAATGTATATCTAAGTATCGGATCTAATTTGGGTGACAAGGAAGCAAATCTGAACGAAGCGGTTCGGTTGCTAATGGAAGATTCGGATTGCAATGTAAAACGCGTATCCTCCTATCGTATTACGGAACCAGTTGGTGGGGTGGAACAAGATGACTTTTTAAATGGAGCCGTATATTTAAAGACATTAAAAACGCCCCATGAACTTTTGGAATTAATCGGTACCATTGAAAAAACATTAAAGAGGGAAAGAATTATCCATTGGGGACCAAGAACGATTGATTTGGATATCCTATTCTATGATGATGCAATTGTTCAGACGAATGATTTGATCATTCCCCATCCGGAGATAGCGAATCGCGCATTCGTATTAGACCCAATGTGTGAGATTGCACCATGGTTACGCCACCCGGTACTTGGAGATACCATGATGCAACTAAGAGCGAAGTTATAAGCGTTATTGGATAAAGATTACAGGGGAATGGGAAAGCGAAATCTCCTGTTATGATTCAAAAGAGCTATGCAAATGTGCATGAAACGCAATCTGCATAGCTCTTATTTCATACCTAATTATCCTGTTTATAATAAAAAGATGGGAAAGCCAATGCTTATTTTCATGACAAGCAAGGCTGGTAATTTATTATTCTTTCGTCGCACTTAGGTTTGGAGGATTAAAGGTACCAACTTTCGCAAGTCCGTCAGCCAATATTACGAAAGTCGTTGTATCCTCAAAATCTTTAAAAAATACATAATTACTGGTAACATGGATTTGCTTATAATTACCATCCAGTAAGGTTTCGGATTCCAAGGTTTCCAGATTTAATCTGCCTATGCCATTGTTCTTCCCATTATCAATTTGATAATAGAGGTATTTTCCGCTGTTTGTAATATTGTAAGTGGAGCACCGATGATCAACAAGAAGTGTGGGATCGGAACCGTCTGCATTCGAACGGTATATCTTATAATTGTCTCCTATATCAATGTAATAAAGGTAGTCGTTCTGAATGATTGGATAAAGGTAATTCCCTTCCAAAATCATTTTTGCATTATAACTGGATAAATCGATGGCATTAAGATTATGGTTATTCGAATAACCGGCATAATATAATTTACCATTCATAACACAAGAGGGGATAACAGCATCTTTTAACAGAAGTTTTTCCTTAGCTAAGTCGATGGTGTTTTGATAAAGTAATAAGCCGTTGTCCACATCGTATTTTTGATAATAAATATGGTTTCCCTTTAGTGACAGATAAGCACCAGGGTTATAGGAAATGGCTTTCATCCCTTTCCCATTTTGATTAATACGGTACATACCTGTATTATTATACATCATAACATTTTGGGATTTGCTTTCCCTCGTATTATTTGCTCTTACATAATAAATGTAATTTTCATCCACATTGATGAAAACCGCTTTATCATCATGGATCTTTTCAAAATTGACCAAATTAGTGTCAGTTCTATAAAGACGGCCGTCATCATTTGCATTGCTAAAATAAATCCAACCATCCTGTTCGCTAAAAAGTCCGCCATTATAAATATTACCGGTTGTATTTCCAATCTCATCTTCCCCATTTTGAAAGGTTTTGTTACGGGTAAAGAACCATAGAGATCCCAGACCCACAACAGTAACGATAACTAAAAAGATTAGAATTCTTTTAATCGCTTTTATCATAAGTGCCTCCAAATTCAAACTATTCATAACGACATCTATTATAATCTTTTGTCTAAAAATATGCAATAAGGTTAATAGTCACAGTTTAGCTCTTCCAATATCCGTAATTGCATCCGTTTCCTGGTTCATGTATAATAAGACAAATGGCGAAAGACGATGGAGGAATATGATGATAGATTTGCAAGAAACCAGGAAAAAGATTGATGAAGTAGACAGGAAGCTATTGGAACTATTTGAATATCGAATGCAGTTATCAAAGGATGTGGCTGACTATAAAAGGAGCGTTGGTAAAGCGGTCTATGACCCGGTGAGAGAAAAAGAAAAATTAGCTTATCTTGAGGCAGCAACGAGGATGGAAAGCAATAAGAAAGCGGTTGTTGATTTCTTTACCCAAATAATGGCCCTTAGCCGCCGGTTACAATATACTTTGCTTGATCATGATGATAAGTTTGGTTTTGAGGAGATGGAACATTTCCCTATCGATGAGACTACGAAGATTGCCTACTATGGAGAACGAGGTTCCTATACGGAGCAGGCGATGCGGGAGTATTTTGGGAAAGAAGTAACAGGTATTTCGATGAAAACCTTTGAAGAGGTAATGCAGGCTGTAAAGGAAGAACAGGTGGAGTACGGCGTACTCCCAATTGAAAATTCATCCACCGGATCTTTATCGGATATTTATGACCTTCTTGCGGAATATAATAATACCATTATTGGAGAACATGTAATAAAGGTGGAGCATTGCCTTTGGGGAATCCCAGGCGCAAAGCTATCGGATATTACCAAAGTGTATTCCCATCGTCAGGGATTGCTCCAATGTGCGAATTTTCTTAAAGAACATCCGGATATGCATCCGATTGAGGGAGGAAGTACCGCAGGATGCGCCAAGAAAATCCTTGATGACCGTGATATTTCACAGGCTGCGATTGCCAGCAGGATTGCAGGAGAGTATTATGGGTTAGAATTATTACAGGCTTCCATTAATAAAGAAGCAAATAATTCTACCAGATTTATTATTATTTCAAATAAGAAAGTGTATCAAAAGGGAGCGAATAATACCAGTATTTGTTTTGCGCTTCCTCATAAAACCGGTTCCCTTTATCATATGTTATCCCATTTGATCTATAATAATATTAACATGACAAGGATTGAATCTCGGCCAATCCCAGGCAAAACATTTGAATATCGTTTCTTTATCAATATGGAAGGCTGTATTAATCAACCAATCATTCGTAATGCACTTTATAGTATTAAGGAGGAAGCCATCGATATGAAGATTCTGGGGTGCTTTCTTCAGGTTTGCTAATTGTGTCGCTTTTTCATAATTTCTTCAACATCTATACACAAAGTGAACATAATTTCTTGCTAGACTATACCCATAATCATAATAAAGAAATAAAAGATCATTTCGTTGTAGATCATATAGAAACAGGTTGATTCCACACCGGAAGGAAAGGGGAAAGATATGGATAAAGAAAATAATAAGAATAATTACAATGATGAAATGGGAAGCAATCAAGAGGGCAAAAGCTACGAAATCAGTAGCCGGCAAGAAAGTAATCAAGCACAGTATCCCAGCAGTCAATATCGGTATACCCATAATCAAATAAAGCAAGATTACCAGTACCAAGAAAGTAATTCCGATTACCGTATTTATGATAACCGTAATCCTTATGCCAAGGCAAACAACTACCAGTACGGTAACTTCCAACAAGGCAACACAGAATATGGTTATTCCCAATACGGTAATGCGCAATATGGTAATACACATTACACAAGCGGACAGTACAGCAGTCCAGGTAATATGGGAAATACCAATTCTACATCGGAGGCAAAGGTGAAGACGAAAAAGAAAGGCAGATTAAAAGGAGCATTACTGTTAACTGCAGCGGCTGTCGTATTTGGAATTATTGCCGGCGCTGCATTCCAGGGAGTTAATTATTTGGTATGGCAAAGGAATATGTCCAGTTTGGAAGAAAGTAATGTCGGTGTTCAGATTACGGAAGACACCGTTGAACCTACGGCGATTCCAACGAAAATCTCCAGCGATGAAGTAATTACGGATGTATCCGATGTGGTTTCCAATGTTATGCCATCCATCGTTGCAATCAATTCTTCCGCCGTTTATACCAGCTATGATTTCTGGGGAAGACAGTACAACGAACCGGTTAAAGGAAGTGGTTCGGGTATCATTATCGGGCAAAATGATACGGAAATATTAATCGTAACCAATAACCATGTAATTGATGGTGCTCAGCAGGTGGAAATTGTCTTCGCTGATGAAACTACAGCGAAGGCAGTGGTGAAAGGTGCAGAAGCAAAATCAGATCTGGCGGTTTTGTCCGTTAATTTGAAAGACTTATCAGAGGAAACCTTGGATAAGATTAAGGTTGCAACCCTTGGTAACTCCGATGAAGTTCAGCCCGGTCAGATGGCGATTGCAATTGGTAATGCCCTTGGTTATGGACAATCAGTAACCGTTGGATATATCAGTGCAGTTAACCGAGAGGTAACGATTGATAATACAACCATGACTTTAATTCAAACGGATGCTGCAATTAACCCGGGTAACAGCGGTGGAGCATTACTGAATGTGGAAGGGGAAGTTATCGGAATCAATTCAGTAAAATATGCTTCTCAGGAAGTAGAAGGTATGGGATATGCCATTCCTATCTCCGATGCAATCCCTATGATCAATGAACTGGTAAATCGAGAATTAATCGATGAAAAAGAGCAAGGCTTCTTAGGAATTTATCTTGACTCAGCCAAGAATGTAACTGAGCTTTATGCAGAACGTTTTAACATGCCAATCGGTGTATATATTGACCAAGTGGTAGAAGATTCTCCGGCAGCTCGCGCAGGATTAAAGCAAGGGCATATTATCGTAGGAATCGATAACCATAAGATAGAAACGATTGATGATATTTTGAACGTTTTATCCTATCGCAAAGCAGGAGATACCATTGACCTTATTGTCAGTGAACTGGAGGATGGGAAATATGTTCAGAAAACATTGAAGGTCACGTTAGGAAGCAAAAATTAAATATTGGCTTGCTGATGAAACTTGATTAAATCATACAAGCACAAACTAATCTCCCAGAGATATATTATAGAAGTAGATAATATTCTGGGAGGTTTTTTATGAAAAAAAAGCTTGTAAGCATACTAATCCTGATTGCAATGATAGCACCATTTCTGATTGGTTGTAAGAAAGAGGAAGGGCTTAAAGAGATAACACTGAATGAAGTTGCCCATTCCATTTTCTATGCACCAATGTACGTTGCAATAGAAGAAGGGTATTTTGAGGAGGAAGGCATTAAGATTAATCTGGTAAATGGTTTGGGTGCCGACAAAACGATGACTGCTGTCCTCAGCGGTGAAGCGGATATTGGGTTTATGGGTTCGGAAGCAACCATCTATGTGTACAATGAAGGAGCAAGTGACTATGTAGTAAACTTCGCTCAATTGACACAACGAGCAGGTAACTTCTTAGTATCCAGAGACCTGAATGAAGATTTCAAGTGGGAGAACATCAAAGGCAAAACTGTCATCGGTGGGCGTAAAGGTGGTATGCCACAGATGGTATTTGAATATATTCTAAAGAAACAGGGAATAGATCCTGCAAAGGATTTGAATATTATTCAGAATATCGATTTTGGTTTGACTTCCCAAGCATTTGCGGCAGGGGAAGGTGATTATACAATTGAATTCGAGCCGCAAGCGACAGCATTGGAATTGGAGGGTGCAGGTAAAGTGGTTGCCTCCCTTGGTGTTGAGAGCGGTAAAGTTCCATATACAGCATTTTCCGCAAAGAAGAGCTATATTGAGAAGAATCCTGAAATCATCCAAGGATTTACCAATGCTTTACAAAAGGGTATGGATTATGTACAAAGCCATACTCCTGAAGAGATTGCCAAGGTTATTCAGCCGCAATTTGCAGAAACGGACATGGAGAAATTAATTATGATTGTAACCAGATATTATGAACAAGATACTTGGAAAGACAATCTAATCTTTGAAAAAGAAAGCCTGGATTTATTGCAGGATATTCTGGATATGGCTGGAGAATTAACGGCCAGAGTTCCTTATGAAGATATTGTTACAAGGGAATTTGCAGAGAAAGCAGCTAAGAAATAAAGGGTTCTAATAAAAAACCTCCAATTGCTCCTGAATGAAAGGATGAAATTGGAGGTTTTCTTCGTTGCTTTTAATTAATTATGCTTCATCTCCTGATTCTGTAGCCTCAGCAGCGGTAGGATCACCTTCTGGGGTATCTGCAGATAGTTCCGTTTCATCATACTCGTCTTCATCGAAATCGTCTTCATATTCATCAAAGTCATCATCGAAATCATCCAAGTAATCCGGATTCATATAACGATATACTGCATAAGCAATCGCAGCAACACCAGCTATGGCACCGATTACAGCAAGGACACACATGATTGTATGTCTTCTTTTTTCCATCGGGTCCTTCCTATGAACCAATTCTCCAAGTTTCATTGCACTTAATAAATCTTCGATTTTACTTCCCATAACAGCACTTCCTTTCTAGATACTATTACATACCTAATTATTATTTGTGTTTCTACACATTATAATACCTTGATTTATTAAAATGATGAATTTGCTTTTGTGAAGTTAGTATAACACATCTTATGTTTTTTTACTATAAAATATCATTTTAATAAAAATATTATTGATATGACTTTCCATAAAAAGGAAATCCGTAATAAGTAAATTCAAGGATTAGCAGAAGCGTATGTGAAAGGTTTCTTATTCTACTTTAACCAATTTTGCAAAGGTAGAAAGTAGCTTTTTCACGCCGTAATTCGGGAAGTCAACCGTTACTTCGTAATCTTTTCCGCCTTTGGTAATGTCAATAACAATTCCGGTACCAAATTTTATATGTTTAACTGTATCTCCTATATCATATTCCAAAGTTCCCATATTGGAACCTTCAAATTGCTTCGGTTGTGGAGTTAAATATGGTTTATAGGTTGGCGGAGCAGGTTTATCAAAGACATCTTTTCCCATGGAGAAGGTGCCGGCGCCTCCGAAGCTATTACCATTCATGTAAGATGGTGCAAAAGATTTTGAGGTTGGAGTGCTAACATGCAATAGATATCTTGGTATCTCCTGAATAAAACGGGAAGGTCGATTAAACTGCGTTTCACCGCGAAGCATTCGTTGCTTTGCTGCGCTAAGAGACAGACGCTTCATAGCTCTGGTAATACCTACATAGCAAAGTCTGCGTTCTTCCTCAATTTCTTCCTGTGGATTGTCAGCATGGATTGACATATATCCTGGGAAGATTCCTTCCTCCATACCACAGATATAGACATAAGGGAATTCCAAACCTTTGGCGCTATGAAGGGTCATAAGTACAATATTCTCGCTATCCTCATCCAAATTATCAATATCGGAAACCAAGGCAACTTCTTCAAGAAAGCCACTTAAAGAAGGTTCATCATCCGCGTTTTCCTCATAGGTTACCAATTTGTTAACTAACTCATCGATATTGGCAATACGATCCATGGCTTCATCCGAGCCATCTTCCTCCAATTCCCGTAGATAACCGGTAGCATCAAGAATGTCATCAATCAGCTCAGATAAAGAGTATCCATCCTGCTGTAGCCTGGATTTCAATCCCTCAATCAGGCTGACAAAGGAGGTGATCTTTGAAGCAGTTCGGCCTAGTCCTGGAATGTGATCAGCTCTAATGAGCGCTTCATAGAAACTAATATCATTTGCAATGGCATAATCATTGATACGATCGATCGTTGTTAAACCAATGCCTCTTCTAGGAACATTAATAATTCTTTTAACGGCGATATTATCCTGACCATTATCTATGGTTTTTAGATAAGCAAGGATATCTTTGATTTCCTTACGGGCATAGAAATTAACGCTTCCGATGATTTTGTAAGGGATATTACGCAAAACCAATTTTTCCTCGAAGAGACGGGATTGCGCATTGGTACGGTAAAGAATTGCAAAATCATTATAGCTTGCTTCACCACTTTCAACGATGCGCTTGATCTCTGCGGTAATGGTGTCAGCCTCTTCAAAATCCGTTTCAAACTGGGTAAAATGAACCGGTTCCCCCTCTTCATTATCCGTCCAAAGGACCTTATCCTTTCTACCCTGATTATTACGGATTACTTCATTTGCCGTATTTAATATATTCTTGGTTGAACGATAATTCTGCTCCAATTTAATTACTTCGGCATTCGGGAATGCCTGTTCAAAATTTAAAATATTATAAATATTCGCACCACGGAACTTATAAATTGACTGGTCATCATCACCAACCACGCAGATATTATATTCCCGTATGCCCATTTCGTTTACACCGGATGCCAGCAAATGAATCAGGTGAAACTGTGCTGTGTTTGTATCCTGATATTCGTCCACCATAATATAGCGAAATCTATTCTGAAAATAGGTAAGGGCTTCTTTATTCTCCTGAAAAAGCTCAACCGTCTTAAATATCAGATCATCAAAATCCAAGGCATTGCTGGCCTTCAGACGTTTCTGATATTCGGCGTAAGCTTTCGCATAACGGGACTTCATATAATCACCGCCGGCACTGCGTTCATATTGCTCCGGGGTAATTAATTCGTCTTTTGCCTTTGATATCGCAGATAAAATCGCACGTTCACTGATCTTCTTTGTATCAATGTTCAAATATTTGCAAACTTCACGCATCAATGTCTTCTGATCATCCGTATCATAGATGGTAAAGCTTCTTGAATATCCAATGGTATCAATATATCGTCTTAAAATCCGAACGCAAGTGGAGTGGAAGGTACTAACCCAGATATTCTCCGAGCCATAACCGACAATCTTATCCACCCTTTCCCGCATTTCCCTGGCAGCCTTATTCGTAAAGGTAATCGCAAGGATGTTCCATGGATTAACGCCCCGTTCTTCAATCAGATACGCAATCCGGTGGGTAAGCACCCTGGTCTTACCTGAGCCTGCCCCTGCTAAGATAAGCAGAGGGCCTTTGTCGTGCAATACGGCACGTTTCTGTTCAGGATTTAAAGTATCATATATACTCATAAAATACATCATGCCTTTCCAAGTGACAGCCTAAGATTTAGCTGTCCCATTTTTTACAAATTTTTGATGAAATCGCAAACATATGTTTATAGTATAACATGTGCGTAAAGGTGTTTCAAGTGAAATAACCTTTGCGCTATATGCGGCAATTTATAGAAATATCAGGAAATCACGTATAGATTTTGTCTTTGACATCTAGTTATGGTTACTATATAATAGCATTGAGGTGATACAATTGGATAGGACGAAGGAAGAATATATAAAAAATCTCATAGATAGCTTAAAAGATGTGAAATACATTACACCTGAAGATATACCGAATATTGATTTATATATGGATCAAGTAACTACATTCATGGATGAGCACCTGAAATCTTCCAAGCGTTATAGTGAAGATAAGCTGCTTACAAAGACCATGATTAACAATTATACAAAGAATGAGCTTTTACCACCTCCGAATAAGAAGAAATATTCTAAGGAACATATGTATCTTCTTATTTTTATTTACTATTTTAAGAATATATTGTCAATCAGTGATATACAGAGTATCTTTAATCCATTGACGGAGCGTTACTTTGGAGGAAACTCGGATATTGATTTAGAGGATATCTATAGTGAGGTGTTCCGCCTGCAGGAGGAGCAAATCGAAGCCTTAACGAAGGATATGATCCGCAAGATGACAAAGGCGAAAGAATCCTTTGCAAATGTAACGGATAAGGAAGATCACGATTTCCTGACAATGTTCTCATTTATTACTATGCTATGTTTTGACGTATATATGAGAAAACATATGATAGAAAAAATAATAGATCAATCTCTAATGGGGAATAAAGCCGGATCTAAGAATGATAAAAATGATAGCAAAAAGAATGGAAATAAGAATGATAATAAACCGATAGATCGGAAGCTTTAGATAAGAACGCATGGAAAAGAACATATCGAATAGAAGATATAGAATGTAGACTAATAAGTGGAATACGGTTCGGAGATTCATGTACGTGGGGATGTTGCTAAAATATTGCAACATCCCCATTCTCGTCATGATTTCATGTTAACCTATTGTTTATAAAGAATTAATGTACGGAAAAATTATATTACGTGCCAAGGCAACGATGTAAAGATTATTCTTCCGTATTACCTTCTCCGATTCTACTAAAGACCATATCATAACCATCATTTCCATAGTTTAAAGAACGGTTAACTCGGCTGATGGTTGCTGTCGATGCACCAGTCTTCTCGGCAATCTCCAGATATGTCTTATTACTGCGCAGCATTTTTGCTACTTCGAATCTTTGGGATAGTGAAAGTAACTCATTAATCGTACATAAATCTTCAAAAAATGTATAGCATTCTTCTGTATTTTTTAAACTTAATATTGCCTTAAATAAGTTGTCAACAGCAGGTGTTCTGATGTTCTTACTCATTACTAGGACACTCCCTTCCTTTCATCCGGTAGTGAAGCATTTTATTCACACAATATAATTTTAACACTATAGAGTATTAAAGTAAAGTCTTTTAAACAAAATATAGTACGGATATCTAAAATCACATCGATATTCTACAATATAGCAAAATAGTCGTCCGAATAAATTGCGCTTCAGTCTCTAATTATTCAACGAAAGGGAGCATGATTCAATAAATAGGAAGCAATTACCGGTAACGTTAATCAAATATACTGCGTCTATAAGAAGTAGACCTGCGTCTGTGGCTGCAGCATCCGCCATGCCGCTTTAGGTAGTCATCATAATCATAACGGCGGCGCCCATCAAAACGATCATATCGATCCAATCGGTCCCATCTAGGAGAAAGTCCACGGTCATATGGTCCTCGGTTGTCATACCATGGATATCTATTTGGACAATTGCAACGTCTATTAGTTCCTAACATATAGTTATATCCCATGTTATCATCTCCTTTCTACTATACAATATGCTAATGTTGAAATTTGGTGAATTATGTAGATTGAATTATGAATGGAAACAAGAAAACGATAATGGGTTCAAAATAAAGATAATAAAACAGGGAATTACTTGATTAATGAGAATAATGGTTTGGTATGAAGGGTATACTTAAATGTTACGGTATAGAAGATAGAATCGAATTCATTGACAGGCATAATCATATTGGAAATATAAAAATCAATGAAGAGTTGATAATCTTTGTTAGTAATACATGTAGATATCAAGAAAGTATATGGAGTTAAGAAAGGCATGGTTAAGATGAATAGAAGAAAAAGGCGACGCAGACAAGTGAAATTCATGCTATTTAGTATCGGTGTTTTGCTTTGCTTAGGTGCATTCGCTTATATTCAAATGCTGCCTAAGGTTGCGGATGAAGTAACGATCGAAGCAGGCACTGCTGAAGTAGACATTGAAGACTTTATTATCGATAAAGGAGAAAATATTATCATTAACATTAAAGGAGAAAATATTATCAATAAAGGACAGGATGCCAGCTTTATTACCGATATAAAATCGCTTGATTTGAGCACTCCGGGAACATATGATATTCAAATTGCTATGGGTGGCAGGGTATATAGCTCAAAACTTAATGTAGTCGATACCACACCGCCGAAAGCTACTGCGATAAAGCAGGAAACCTGGGTTGGGGAACGGATTGAACCGTCTGCATTTATAAAAGATATCGAGGATGCTACACAAGTGAAAGTATCCTATCTGAAGGAACCGGATTTTCATACTCCCGGGGAGCAGAGTGTAATACTATTGCTGAAAGATAAGTTTGGAAATACGTCAGAGATTGATTCCGTACTGTTGGTAAAAGAAGATACGGAACCACCGCAAATTAACGGTGTTACCGATAAAATCGTCCGTATTGGTGATACTATATCTTATCGTAAAGGTGTTACAGTAACGGACAATAAGGATGAAGAAGTGGAGTTACAGATTGATAGCAGCCAAGTCAATCTAAAGGAGGAAGGAACTTATGAGGTGATTTATACTGCTATCGATTCCTCAGGAAATAAAGCCACCAAAACGGCAGAAATTATAGTAAAAGCCCTCGTCGTAACCGAGGATGATTTAAACGAATTGGCGGATGATGTTTTAGCACAAATTCGTAGGGAAGGAATGACGCAGAAAGAATTGGCTAAGGCAATTTATACCTGGACAAAAAATCATATTGCTTATACCGGCAGTTCGGATAAATCGGATTGGATGGCGGAGGCATATCGAGGATTTAAAAATGGTGTGGGAGATTGCTTTACCTATTTTTGCGTATCCCAGGCATTGCTAAACCGAGCCGGAATTAACAATATTGGGTTAACACGCATGGGTGGAAGAACGCGCCATTATTGGAGTCTGATTAACGTCGGTGAGGGTTGGTATCACTTTGATGCAACTCCTCATAAGGATCATAGAGATTCCTTCTATCTTACTGAAACGGAAGTTAGGAAGCTGACGGAAATCAGAGGTAATAATTACTATGTTTATGATCCGGCAACAATCAATGTAACACCAGTTGAATAAAATTTAAAATATTTAGTAAGATATACAATATATTGACAACTTATGGCAAAAACTGTATGATGTTTTTTAGGGACTAATTTCTCATGCTAAAGATTTGGGAGATAGCAATGAAAGAAGGACACAGGCGATATAGGGTATTGGTTGAGTTGATTATAGGATTACTGCTAATCGTAATCATAAGTTGTGTTGTATTTATTAGATGGAATGATAAGGTCGTCAGATCAGTCACTTTGGAAGCGGGAATGCCGATGGTACCTGTGGAAGAATTTCTTAAGGATAGGAAGGAGAAAGCAACTTTTGTCACGGATATTCACGCCCTAGATTTAAGCAATCCTGGACGGAAAGCAATACAAATTAAGATTGGCAAAAAGATATATACATCCTACCTAGAGGTTATGGATACCGTAGCACCTACCGCATCGCCAGTGAATCAGGTAATCGTTGTAGGAGATACGATTACAGCTGATGCATTTGTCACGGATATTAAAGATGCTTCTGCGGTTACGGCTTCCTTTAAAAAGGAGCCGAATCTATCGGAGATTGGAGAACAGGAAGTTACTATTCTTCTTAAGGATGGCAGCGGTAACCAGACTGAAGTGAATGCAAATCTGGCAATTTTAGATATACAACCGGTGACTGTTGAGGCTGGAACAACTGTCAATCTTACGACAAAGGATTTTATCAAAGAGGAATTGTATTCGGTTTCCTTTGAGACAGACATAGCAAAATTAAATTTTAATAAACCGATCAAGCATGATATTATGCTGAATGTTAATGGAAAGAGTGTTCCTGCACAAATTATTGTGGAAGATACGACAGCACCTACCGCCACTGTAGTAAATCGTGAGATCTGGAACGATGACAACCCGGAAGCTGCCTTCTTTGTTACGGATATAGTAGATGCAACTAATGTTAAAGATACCTATAAAGAAGTACCTGATTTTACTGTACTTGGTGAACAGGATGTAAAACTTATTTTAACGGATGAAAGCGGTAACCAATCGGAATACATTGCCAAGGTTACTGTGAAGGAAGATACGGAAGCGCCTGTGATTACCGGTGTACGAGATATGACATTCTATATAGGAGATTCCATTTCCTATAGGAAAGGGATTAGCGTAACGGATAATAAGGATCAAAATGTGAAGCTTAAGATCGACTCCGGTTCTGTAAATTTGAAGCGGGAGGGTACCTATCAAGTCAAATATTCTGCAACGGATCAAGCAGGTAATACAGCTACAAAGACTGCTACGATTACGGTCAAGAAGTTGGTTGTGACCGATGAAGAATTAAATGAACTTGCAGACAGCATTTTAAATCAAATCATAAAGGAATCTATGACAAAGCGTGACATAGCCTATGCCATTTACAAATGGGTGAAAAGAAACACTACCTATACCGGCAGCTCAGATAAATCAGACTGGAAGGCAGAGGCATATCGTGGAATTAAGAATGGTGTTGGCGATTGCTTCACCTATTACGCGATTTCGGAAGCATTGCTTACAAGAGCAGGCATTGATAATATGCGTGTAACCAGGGTTGGAGGTAAGACGCAGCATTTTTGGAATTTGATCAATTGCGGAGACGGATGGTATCACTTTGATACCTGTCCGAATAAGGATAAAAAAGAAACATTTATGATGACCGATGCGGAAGTGGAAGAATATACGAGATATCGCGGAAATAACTATTATACATTTGATCGTTCCTTGTATCCAGCAACACCGGAAGAATAAATGATCGAATGCCATCGTTTCATTATAGAAGCAATGTTGCTAACCTAGGAGGAAGTCGAATGAAAAAATTAGGTGTTATCGGAGGCTTAGGACCTTTAGCATCTTCCCGTTTTTATGAGTTAATTGTAACTATGACAGATGCGGCAAGAGACCAGGATCACATGGAAATATTGATATACGATAAGCCAACAATACCGGACAGAACCGACTTTATTCTGGGGAAAAGTATAGAAAATCCGGTAACCATGCTATCAGAAGTTGGAGCAAACTTGGTACAACTTGGGGTGGATTATATTGCCCTTCCTTGTGTAACCGGACATTATTTCTATAATCAGCTAACTGAAAAAATCCATGTTCCAATCATACATATGATAAAAGAAACGGTAAAGCATTGTAAGCTTCATGGAGTATCAAGCGTTGGGATTATGGCAACGGAAGGAACCATTTACAGTAAACTGTTTCAGCAAGAATTTGAGCAGTATGGAATTGCTGCCGTAATTCCTTCAGAAGCAATGCAGGAACATGTATCTAGTTTGATCTATCATAATATAAAGGCAAATCGCTCACCTGACATGGACAAGTTTGCAACCGTTGCAGATGCGTTGAAAAAGAATGGCGCAGAAGTAATTATCCTTGGATGTACCGAATTATCCTTAATCAAAAGGGAGCAAGACTTAGGAGCCGGATTCTTGGATGTATTAGAGGTTCTGGCAATGCAATCGATCCTATTATGTGAGGCAAAACTCAAAAAAGAATATACTTCTTTAATTACTAAGTAACGGAGGCTGAAAATGCAAAGAAACGTGCTGGAATATCTGGAGCAAACGGTATGGAAAGTTCCTAATAAAGTTGCATATGCGGATGAAAATGTGGGTATTACTTTTGAAAAGGTTTACCTGCAATCAAGAGCCATCGGAACCTTTCTGCAAAAGGAAGGATATGATAAGGAACCCATCGTTGTCTTCATGGGTAAACATCCAAGAACGATTGTTACCTTCTTTGGTGTTATTTACAGTGGAAATTACTATGTTCCGATCGATGAAGAGATGCCGAGACATCGGATAGAACTTATTTTTCAAAATTTGAATCCGAAGGCGGTTATATGTGATGAAGAGACTGTAAAATCATTAGCTTCGTTTCCATTTGAAGGTAAGGTATACACTTACGAAGCAATGATAGCGACTCCGATTGATGAGGAAATCCTCGCGAAAGTTCGGGACAAGCAGATCGATACAGATCCGATCTATATTGTATTTACATCGGGTTCTACAGGAATACCTAAGGGAGTTGTTGCCTGTCATCGGTCGGTGATTGATTATATTGAAAATCTATCAGAAGTATTGCGATTTAATGAAAATACTGTATTTGGAAATCAGACTCCGCTTTATGTTGACGCTTGTCTGAAAGAGTTATATCCAACCTTGAAGTTTGGCGCAACGACCTATTTGATACCAAAGAGCTATTTCATGTTCCCACTTAAATTAGTGGAATTCTTGAATCAATATAAAATTAATACGATTTGCTGGGTTGTATCGGCGCTTACAATGATTTCCGCCTTTGGTGCTTTGGAAAAGCAGGTTCCGATGTATCTGCATACGATTGCTTTCGGTAGTGAAGTATTTCCGATTAAGCAATTTAACCTGTGGAGAAAGCATCTACCGAATGCCCGCTTTGTCAATCTCTATGGGCCGACGGAAGCTACCGGAATGTCATGCTATTATGAAGTGAACCGAGATTTTGAATTGGATGATATGATTCCTATCGGAAAACCTTTTCACAATACGGAGATTCTCTTATTGGATGAAAACAAGAAGAGAGTAACCGAGAAGGGACAAGTTGGTGAAATTTGCATCCGCGGTACATCATTAACGCTTGGATACTATAAAAATTTCGAGAAAACCAATGAGGTATTCATTCAAAATCCGTTAAATGATGCTTACCCGGAGTTGATTTATTGTACCGGAGATTTGGGAAAATATAATGACCGGGGAGAATTGGTCTTCGTATCCCGAAAGGATAACCAGATTAAGCATATGGGGCACCGGATTGAGCTAGGGGAAATAGAAATTGTAGCAAATATGATGGAGAACATTAAGACAGCCTGTGCCTTATTTGACGATATCAAGAAGAAAATCGTGCTTTACTATGTTGGTGAGGTAACATCGGCTCAGGTTGCAACCTATCTCAAGGAAAAACTTCCGAGATATATGGTTCCCAATGTAATAGAAAGTCTGGAAACGATGCCTTTGACTTCCAATGGGAAGATTGATCGGGTACGGTTGAAGGAGAAGTATTATTCGAAGGAGAAAAAATGAATCTACGTACCTGCGACAGCATACAGTTGTTTATTGAAAACATTTTATTACTGGAATTAAGTCTTACAGGTGCAAAGGAACGAAGGTCTAATGTTACGAGGTCATACAGACTCTTTCAATCTAACGAAACTTGTAATACAACTATATTTAACCGTTTTGATGTCAATAATCTTTATAAATAAGTATAGATTAGTGGTTTCAATATATAAAAATTTTTACGATTGGAGAATGAAGTATGGATACATTATTAGAAATTTTAAGAGGATTACATCCGGAAGTTGATTATGAGAACTGTGAAACTTTGATTGATGATAAGATTATCGATTCTTTTGATATTGTTACATTGATCTCCGATATTAGTGATGAGTTTGATATTACCATTCCGGTAGAGGAAATCAAACCGGAAAACTTTAATTCTGCTAAGGCAATCTATGCGATGATTGAACGCCTTAAGGAAGAGGAATAATAGGGGGCTGTTATGCTTTTTACATCGTATGAATTCTTGGCATTTCTGGTGGTATTATTCGTAATCTATTATTTAATACCTAAGAAGTTCCAATGGATGTTGTTACTTGTAGCAAGCTATTTATTTTACTTGGTGGCAGGAATAGGCTATATATTCTATATCATTGCAACTACGCTATCTACGTATTTAGCCAGCTTTAAAATCAATCAGTTGCAGGAAAGACAAGTAAATTATATAAAAGAGAATAAGGAAACTCTTTCGAGGGAGGAACGCAAAGAATATAAAGCAGCTATGAAGAAGAAGCAGAAGACATGGTTGATTCTGTGTCTTCTTTTTAACTTTGGGATTCTTGCAGTCCTAAAATATACGGATTTTGTTATCGCCAATATGAATGCCTTGTTGGATATATTTTCGGTAGGTACGAAGCTGCCGTTTTTGCGTTTTGCGCTGCCTTTAGGTATTTCCTTTTATACCTTCCAGACCATGGGGTATATCATTGATGTCTATCGAGAAAAATATACGTATGAGAAAAATGTATTTCGTCTGGCTTTGTTTGTATCCTTCTTTCCACAGCTGATTCAAGGACCAATCAGCCGGTTTGATGATTTAAAGAAAACTCTATTCGATGAACATAGTTACGATGCTAAGAATATCTCCTTTGGTTTGCAACGAATTTTGTGGGGATATTTTAAAAAGTTAGTCATAGCGGACCGCCTGTTAATCGCTGTAAATACAATTGTCGGGAATCCGGAGGATTATCAGGGCGTGTTTGTACTGGTCGGCATGTTTTTCTATGCAATTGAACTGTACTGTGATTTTACCGGTGGAATTGATATTGTAATCGGTATTGCACAGGTTCTTGGAATTCATGTGGAAGAGAATTTTATTCGTCCTTATTTTTCAAAATCCATTACGGAATATTGGAGGAGATGGCATATTACCCTGGGAACATGGTTTAAAGACTATATGTTCTATCCGATTTCCGTAAGCAAGTCCATGTTGGAACTATCAAAGAAATGCAGAAAATGGTTTGGCAATGAGATTGGAAAACGAATACCGGTGTATGTTGCTTCCATCGTTGTATGGTTTACAACAGGTATTTGGCATGGAGCGGCATGGAACTTTATCGTATGGGGGCTATTAAACTGCCTCGTAATCTTGGTGTCCCAGGAATGTACCCCATTGTATTTGAAATTTCATAAACGTTTCCACGTGGCAGATAAATTATGGTATCGTATATTCCAGATCGGAAGAACCTTCTGGCTTATGAGCTTTCTACGTACCTTGGATTGCTATAGGGATGTGAGTACAACATTCCGAATGTATGGTACGATTGTAACCAAACATAATTATTATGAGCTGTTTCAGGGAGGTCTTATGAACCTCGGACTTAGTGTTGCAGAGTATATTCTACTTCTCATATGTGTCACATTGATACTTATTGTTAGCTTACTGCAACGATCCGGTAGTGTCCGCGAGAAACTTGCTGCAAAACCGATGTGGGTACGCTATACGGTTTACTTTGCATTGTTCCTTGCTATATTACTCTTTGGCGCTTATGGTGTAGGTTATGATTCAAGTCAATTTATCTACAGTCAATTCTAAGGAGACATCTGCAAATTTATCACTATTTTTCATGTGTAGAGCAGTTCTCATTGCAAAAGTATGAGTGGTTGTAAAGAAAGGCTTAGGTTAGTATATGAAGAAAAAGATTCTAATCAATGTAGCAGCGATATGTGTTGCTATCTTAATCCTAATGTTTATTCAAAGACTATTGATGCCGAAATATATGACCGAGATTCCGGAAGGGAATCTGGTTGAAGAATATTATGATGAAGTCAAAAAACATGATGTCATCTTTATAGGGGATTGCGAGGTTTTCTCCAATGTATCCCCAATCACCCTATGGGAGAATTATGGGATTACCAGTTATATCAGGGGAAGTGCTCAGCAACTCATTTGGCAATCCTATTATTTGTTGGAGGAAACACTTGCCTATGAAAAGCCGGATGTAGTTGTGTATAATGTACTTGCTATGAAGTATAATGAACCTCAGAAAGAGGCATACAACCGTCTGACTCTGGATGGTATGAAGTTATCCAAATCCAAAATAGGTGCAATTAAAGCATCGATGATGAAAGATGAAGTCTTCATAACCTACCTGTTTCCGATCCTTAGATACCATTCCCGATGGAGTGATTTAACGCAAGAGGATTTTAAGTATGTATTTAAGAAGGATACCCTGTCCCATAACGGATACTTAATGCGTATCGATACCAAACCGGTGCATATCATTCCAAAGGGAAAGAAACTTCCCAACTATCAGTTTGGAGAAAACAGCTATTATTACTTAGAAAAAATGACAAAGCTGTGCAAGGATAATGATATTGAACTGCTATTAATCAAATCGCCAAGCGTTTATCCTTACTGGTATGAGGAATGGGATGAGCAGATGGTAAACTTTGCAAAGGAAAATAATCTTACTTATATCAATTTCCTTGAAGTTGTAGATGAAATCGGTATTGATTATAGTACGGATACTTTCGATGGTGGGCTCCATCTAAATCTTTCCGGGGCAGAGAAATTCAGTCTTTATCTAGGAAAAATCTTAAGCGAAACCTTTGGCGTGCCGGATCAGAGAGACAACGCAGAAATGAAAAAGATATGGGATGAAAAAGTTGATTTCTATTATGCAATGAAGGCTGACCAGGAACGAGAAATGGCGGAGTATGGTTATCTGAAAAGCTATGGTGCGCAGGCACAGCAAATGGAAGCGGAGTAAAATAACGTTAGAAAAGCATGATTGCTTAATGATAATAGGAGGAAAGTTATGAAAAAGATTTTATTTTTGATACTGGTAATGATGCTTGTCATCACGGGTTGTGGAGGACAGAAGCAAGAAAGTAATATTTCAAATCAGAATAATGAAACAAAGGAAAACAACACTTCCGGAGATAATTCCGATAGCAGTCAAAAGGAGCAGACGCAAGGTTTCGAATTCGAATATCATGGAGTTACCATTCCGATGAATGTGGATGCAGCTCCAATCTTGGAGCAACTGGGGGAATCTATGGACTACTTCGAAGCTCCAAGCTGTGCATTTCAAGGTTTGGATAAAATCTTTTACTACAGTGGTTTTGAACTAAGTACCTATCCGCAAGGAGATAAAGATATCGTTTCTTCCGTGAATTTTCTTGATGATACGGTAACCACAAAAGAAGGATTGTATCTAGGGGCTTCGCTAGAGGAAGTGTTGGATGTATACGGTAATGATTATACCGAGGAAAATGGATTCTATACCTATACTCAGGGTGATAGTAAATTAACTTTTGTAGTGGAAAATGATGTTGTCGAATCGATTACGTATTCAGCAGTAGTTGAAGGGGTTAATGAATAGTACAGGGGTTATTGAATATTGTATAATGATTCATATTAATAGAGTAAGAGTCTTTGAATATGGCATTTGATATGCCATATTCAAGGACTCAATTTTATTATGGAATTTAGTCTGTTGAGTATGAAGCGAGTTTCTCAACAGAGAAATGAGCCATAATTATGCAGTACATAGGAAGTAATCATCATAAGATTTATCTATGAATATTGTACCGGCAGATATAAGCTGTACTTGTGGATCAATGCTGTACCAGCATATAAAATATAATTCCAGAAGTTAAATTTGTAATATCGGATAACAGAATGTTTTAAGCATAGAAGGGAAATCTATCAATGAATAAGAATTATTTTTAAATGAAAGGCTGATTCTAATGAAAGCGTTAGTATATGGCGGTAGAAAGGACATTAAAGTTGCCGATGTAGTCGATCCAAAGATTGAAAAAGCGGATGATATCATAATTAAAGTAACGTCAACATCAATCTGCGGGTCCGATCTTCACATCTATCATGGTATGGTTCCCGGTATGCAGAAAGGGTTAATCATGGGACATGAAACTATGGGAATCGTAGAGGAAGTTGGCCCGAAGGTAACTAAGGTAAAGAAAGGGGATCGTGTCATTGTACCATTTCCCATCGCATGCGGGCACTGCTGGTATTGCGAAAACGAACTCTGGAGTCAATGTGATAATTCCAATCCTAATGGGTTAATGGGTGGTGTCTTTGGCTGTGGGGATCTCTATGGGGGCTATAACGGCGGACAAGCAGAATACCTGCGGGTACCATATGCGAATGTGGGACCGACGGTAGTTCCTGAGGAGCTTACCGATGAACAGGCACTTTTCTTAACGGATATGCTTCCTACCGCTTACTGGGGGGTGGATATCGGCGGGGTGAAGAGGGATGATATAGTCGTAATTCTTGGATGTGGTCCGATTGGACTTACGGCAGTTAAGTTTGCTGCTTTGGCAGGAGCAAAGCGGATTATCGCAGTTGATACCGTTAAATATCGCCTGGAGCATGCAAGTAAGCATTATGGTGTGGAAACGGTTCATCTGATGGAGCATGAGGATACCGGGGAATACATCTATGAGATAACCAATGGCGGAGCCGATGTAGTAATCGATTGCGTTGGTGTAGATGGGAAGTTGACCAAATTGGAGAAGATTGAAACGTTATTAAAACTGCAGGGAGGCTCCAAATCTGCTATAGAAATTGCAACACAATCGGTTCGAAAAGGCGGCACGGTTGTACTCGTAGGAATCTATGGGACAAGGTATAATATGTTCCCCTTAGGGGATTTCTTTGCAAAGAACGTGACATTAAAAATGGGACTATGTCCGGTGCATTCCTATGTAGAGCCTATTCTTAAAATGATACAAAAGGGGAAAATAGATCCTACCGATATCATTACGCATATACTATCCATGGATGATGGAGCAGATGCATATAAAATCTTTGATAAGAAGGAAGACAATTGCATTAAGGTGATACTAAAACCATAAAATTATATGTTGTTGTGAAGCAGAGCAGGTCAATGAAGATTTAATACATGCTCTGCTTTTGTGTCAACGATTTTATAATCTGCTTTTAATGTAACTGTCAGAATGCTATAATTTTGCTAGGTTATTATAATAAAAACTAAAGTTAATGAATGCCTATTAATGAATGCCTATAAAAAAGCCTATTTAAGATGGCGAAAGGTTGGTGCAAACTATGTATTCGGAAATTAATGAAAAAATGGAGAAAGAGCGACAAGGTATCTTTCGATTACAGAAAATAAATGCTATGATGGAAGTTCTCCGCAAAGACGAAGCGGAACTGGAAAAGAAAGTGACAGAGTTAAATCAAATTCTTAACAAAGAAAATTTGGATGTTACCAGACTGGAAAAGAAAAGCCTTGCCCATTTGTTCTACTCTGTACTGGGGAATATCGATGAGAAAATGCAGAAGGAAAAGCAGGAAGCATTGGCAGCTAAACTGAAAGTAGAGCATGCAGAGCAAGAGTTAAATGAAATCAAACACAGAATCTCAGAACTTACCGAGGAGAAGAAGCATTATCTGGAATGCGAGAGCAATTATCATCGGTTACTTCATGAGAAGAAAGAATTATTAATGAAAAACGATCCTCAAATAGCAGAGCAATTTCTCGAACTTGAGGAACGCAAAGAGAATGCCAAGAATAATAAAAAAGAAATTCAAGAGGCTATCGTAAAAGGTAACTATGTATTGCATAATATCGAAGAGACATTAAACAGCCTGGGTAAAGCGGAAGGATGGGGCACTTGGGATATGTTTGGCGGAGGATTTATATCAGATTTGGCTAAGCACTCCCATCTGGATAAAGCAAAAGAAGCGGCAGATAAAATCCAATTCGCATTGTATGAATTCCGGACAGAACTGGCTGATATTCAAATCTATAATAATATTCAGATTAACACAGGTGGCTTTGGAAAATTTGCCGATATCTTCTTTGATGGATTGATAGCGGACTGGAGTATGCAGTCAAAAATTCGTGAAGCCAAGCAAAGCGTTAACGGTGTAAAAAAACAAGTGGAAACTGTCATGATGAAACTGAATATTATGCTGAATAACGAAGAAAGTAACATCAAACAGATTGAGAAAAAATTGGAGAACATAATTACCAATATATAAGATAACATAAATGCCAGGTGTACTCAGCTTATGAAAGCTAAATCCGTCCTGGCATTATTTATTCATGGCAAGTGAATTGGCTTGCAAATTCATCTTGCTTATAATAAAAAGAATTGGTAGGCCAATTCTTTTTATTTATGACTTACAAGGGGATGAAACTAACAATTAGCAAGACCTGAGAGTCTAGACATGAAAGTTTACCATCGATTAACGACTCGTTCCGCAAACCCAAGGAAATCGTTCAGATAAATAATCGTACCATCTTCCAGTATCGCGGTACCGGTATACTTTCCGAAAACTTGATGTTGATGGGTGGATAAAACTAAGGCGGATAGGTAAATATTACGATCAAGGATAGGTGTAAAAGTTAAGTCCAGGCGATGATCGGAGGAGGTTACCTTCCATGATTTCATATAATCATATTTGTTCTTTTCATTTTTAGGAATATGAAATTTTATATCATTTAGTTTCGTGGCTTTTCCATTGAAGAATAGCATGTTCTCTGTAGCAGCCGAAGTATTACCAAAACCATAACCTATCGTAAATCCAAATACATTTCCCCAGATGGTTCCTTGCGCAGCGCCCCAATACCATGTTGTTTTATATGGCCATACGCCACGACCCCAATCTAAAAGACCATAGGAATTGATTGGAGAGAAGGAGTATAATTTACTTTTATATATTACGGTACCGGAAGCACGTATGCCGATAATTTTCCGATTATAGTAGAACGCTTTCCTATCTTCATCAAATGGTGTTGCAATTACCATAGAAGCCTCAGGTTCCTCCATTAGTACAAAGGATGCGTCAAAATCACTTCCGTTATCAAAATTTTTCATTCTTAATTTCAAGTGGCGAGCCTGATCTATATGTCGGAAAGAAACACTAATGGTTTTGTCCTGATAGACAATATTGCTAATTGTAGAAGACTTGGGCATACTAAAATTCTTCTTTGAAATGATACGAATAACACTTCTTGTTCTTTCAGTTACCTTTTGAAAATCGATAAAGGTGGCACTGATTATTAAGAAATTAATTGTGTTGGCAACGGTAAGGGCAACCCCGTAGTCAGAATTATAAATAAAATAATAATCCCATTCTTTTAATCGTGATTTCTTAGCGACATTTTCTCTATTATATTTCAGTATTGGTTGGAAAGCATAACCTTTCTGAATCAGTTCTCCGTTTTTATCTAAAAGCCGGGAAGGCTTGACTATTCTATGTTGCATATGCCCCTCCTAAACTTGTTACATACTATAATCTATTATGAAGAGAAAAATTAGTTACTAAAAATATAAATTAGTTTGCCATTCTATATTATAGAAGATATGTATGCATTTTTACGGTAAGGTTTCCTCTGCATAAATTTTCGTATCGAATAACTCCATACAATAACGCAGGTAGACAAAGAGGACTTTTATCTTTATAATAATAGCATTAAGAAAGGTGTAAGATATAAAGTGAATTAACACTTGGCATGAGATTTAACTTAGGTTGTAAACTTTGGTGGTAGATTTATTTTAAGTAGATTAGCTAATTGGCATATTTTATTTGATTAGTCCAATGTTAATTCAGAGAGATTCTAAATTTATTAAACTGTTATATGAATATGGATTTTTGAAACTGAGAGGAGGATGGGGATTTTAACGCCCCTACTATAAATGAAAAAGGGACAAATATTGGAAGGAATCGTGACAAGAGTTGATTTTCCGAATAAAGGAATTATAGAGGTGGATGGCGAAAAGGTGATTGTTAAGAATGCAATCCCGGGACAGAAAGTACAGTTTGCGATAAATAAGGTTCGCCATGGGAAAAAGGAAGGAAGACTATTGGAGGTCTTGGAAAAATCTCCATTGGAGACCAGGCAGCCGGCCTGCAAGCACTTCGGTGAATGCGGTGGTTGCAGTTATCAAACCTTATCCTATGAGCAGCAGTTAGAAATTAAGAAAAATCAGGTAAAGCAATTAATCGACCAGGTAGTAAAAACCGACTATGAATTTGAAGGAATTCTGGGAAGTCCGAACGAATGGGCATATCGTAATAAGATGGAATTCTCCTTTGGAGATGAATATAAGGACGGTCCGATGGCATTGGGACTTCATAAAAAGGGTAGTTTCTATGATATCCTAACTGTGGATGATTGCTGTATTGTAGATCAGGATTATCATTTAATTCTTCGCTGTGTACTGGACTTTTGCAAATCCATGGGAGCAAAATACTTCCACAAGAATACTCACGAAGGATATCTGCGACATCTACTGGTACGAAAGGCAGTTAAGACAGGTGAGATACTGATTAACCTTGTTACAACTTCGCAAGAAACAGTGGAAGAGGGACAGGATCCATTGGCTCCACTTGTGCAGAAATTACTGGAGTTACCACTGAAAGGTTCCATTGTTGGCATCCAACATACCTATAACGATAGTGTTGCAGACGTGGTAAAATGCGACCATTTAGTGCAATTATATGGCTGTGATCATATCTATGAGGAATTATTAGGTCTAAAGTTTAAGATTTCAACCTTCTCCTTCTTCCAGACGAATTCCTTAGGTGCAGAGGTACTATATGCAAAGGTAAGGGAGTATGTCGGCGAGACTAAGGATAGGCGCATCTTTGATTTATATAGCGGAACCGGAACAATCGCACAATTGCTTGCTCCGGTGGCTAAGAAAGTAACCGGTGTTGAGATCGTTGGGGAAGCGGTTGAAGCTGCAAGGGAGAATGCCGCGCTTAACGGATTAACCAATTGTGAGTTTATTGCCGGAGATGTGCTTAAGGTTATTGATGATTTGAAAAATGATAAACCGGATTTAATTGTTCTTGACCCGCCAAGAGACGGTATTCACCCGAAGGCTTTGGATAAGATCATTGATTTTGGTGTTGACCGAATTGTCTACATCTCATGTAAACCAACATCCCTGGCAAGGGATTTGGAAATCCTGCAGGAGAGAGGTTATGCAGTAGAGAAGGTTTGTGCTGTAGATATGTTTCCGCAGACGGAGCATGTTGAGTGCGTGGTATTGATGACAAATGTAAAAA